>Ga0209737_10001190_pt1 | contig 19112 bp, 14 predicted proteins | sample TergutCu122P3_FD_187284 | JGI IMG/M metagenome (GOLD analysis project Ga0209737, IMG submission 187284) | Cubitermes ugandensis P3 segment gut microbial communities from Kakamega Forest, Kenya - Cu122 P3 (SPAdes) (version 2) | ecosystem: Host-associated > Arthropoda: Insects > Digestive system...
CGGCAAAACGCTTTGGAAAATTGATGCAGGCTTGCTCGGCGAGGGGTACGGCGCAAGGTTCAGAACCAATGCCGTGTATGTGCTTCCGGCAAAAGGCAACCAACCGGCAAAGGTTATTGCCCTGAGTAATATGTATGCTTATTGTTTTGAGGCGGAGAGGTGATTTTTTCAATTAAAAATTACGAATTAAGAATTAAAAGATGAAAAAGGAGAAAAAACAAAAAATCTGCGGGCACCTGTTTTATCTGTGTCATTTGCGTGCTGATGTTTTTGTGAAAACTTTTCTGTATCTTTGTGGTTAATAGAAGTTAATAACAATTTATATCGTCTGCATAAGGAGGCGGACGTTAAACTAAAAATAACATGAAAAGAATACTAAAATCCGGAATTTTGCTGGCAATAATAACGCTTGTGGTAACAAGCTGCTGCAAAGACAAACCTGCTACAGAGCCGCAGCTATCGCCTCCCTCATGGATACTCGGAGAGTGGGAATGTTCTTTTGAGATGGGAACAGTAGAGGTGACCGCTATCTACAAATTTACCTCTAATGACCTCATTATGACCTCTGATGCTGTTGGGGCTGTCACTATAAGTTTGAGAGAATATGCAAAATATGGTGTCTATTATAATATAAAGGAAGCAATAAAGACAGACGATATTTACGAAATAACTCTTACAGCATCATTGGGTACTGAAGTTGTTCACAATTTCAAAAAAGGCGATGGAACATATATTGAGTACACAGGTGAGATTGATGGTAATACCAGTGAAACTTTCAGATTAGAGAAAAAATGAAAAAGAGCAGACCAATATTACATGTGGCAGTTGCAATAATACTGCTGTCGGGGTGTGCTGTTTATATGCCGCAGCCGGTAGATATCCCCTTAATCAAAGAAAAAGGCGATATAAGAGTCAATGCAGGCGTTTTTGTGACTCCGGTGGTTGATAGCGCCGGAATGGCTGGCGCTCACGTAACATTCTCTGCCGGGCTGACAAATGTTTTGGCCATACAGGTTTTTACCAGCATTGATCTTCTTATGAGAGCGCACTTACAAGGCGCTTTGGGGCTGTATAAAAGTTTTGAGAACAATGCCGTAATCGAAATATACGGCGGCTACGGCTACGGCTCAAGCGGATGGTTTTCGCGGGAATTAAAATCAGACAGTTACCACCTTCTTTTTGCTCAGTTTAATATAGGAAAAACAGGCATCGGAAAATTAAACTTTGATTTCGGGTTTGGATTGAAAAGCGGTTGTATTTTTAATGATTACGCTAACTATAATAAATATTATTCTCCGAAAATTGAAGGTAAATACGGTTGGATGATAGAACCCTCCGCCTTTTTTCGTTTTGGCGGCAAAAGAGTAAAATATAATATGGCGGTCAATTATATGTGGACGAAACATGTTCCTTCCAGATATTATTTTCCCTTTAACATAAGCATGGGTGTGAATCTCAACCTTGGCAAGGGGAAATAGGGCTATTCAGCAAATAAACATCAAATCCCAACAAATTCATTTTGAATATGTTGGGATTTTGCTTCGTGATTTTTGCTACTGCTTCGTTATCTTATACTCGGCGCGACGGTTAACCTCATGTTCCTCGTCAGAACAGTATATACCGCTGCAATCGCAACGGTTCAGCAGTTTGGTCTTCCCAAAACCTACTGCCGTAATACGCCTTGCCGCTATACCTTTTCTTACCAAATAATTTTTTACTGCATCAGCCCTCTTCTGCGAAAGGATATTGTTATAAGAATCTGAACCGCGACAGTCGGTATAAGCCGAGACTTCTACTTCAGCGTTAGGATGCTCTTTCATGTAAGCCGCTAATTTTTCAATTTCCCTTGCTGCATCGGGGCGAATATTCCATCTGTTGAAATCGAAATGGATACCGGTTAACCTCACTGAAACACCCGGGTCAACGCACGGGAGGTCTTTGGTTTCGGGACATATACATATCGGGTAGGGCTCCATTTTTATTGTACGGTTTTTGTAGTATGTTGATTTCTCGCCATTGATAATCTTCGGATAGTATGATTCCTTATGCAGTATAAGCGTGTAGGGAAAATCAGGGTGCAATAAGGCATCTACTCGGCCATCTTTGTTTGAGGTTAAAAATTTTGAATCACAAGCCTCATGGCTCATAAAATATGCTTGAACACCGGGTAGGGGAGTATTATCATAATCTACCAATAGGAATTGTGTAGCTATTTCGTTGCTGAACCTTTCGAACCGGAATATTGCATCTTGACCAAGACGATTCGAGGTTATATAGCCGTTATTATCGTCTATGAAAGATATCGCAAAATCATCAGATGGGGAGTTCAGAGGCGTAGCCAAACGTACAGTCGGCGTAAAGTGCCCATCGCCTAAAATAGCGCAGGAGAAAATGTCCAAGCCTCCCATAGTTTCCTTGTTCGAAGCATAATAGAAGTTGCCATGTTTATCGAATCGCGGTGAACGCTCATCTGCCGACGAATTAATATCTTTCATATTCTCCGGTCTTGCCCAGCTACCGTCGGCATTACGCTTGCTGCGCCATATATCCAAACCTCCAAGCCCTCCCGGTCTGTCTGATGTAAAATAGAGGAACTGCCTGTCATTGCTCAGGCAGGGGTCTCCGCTTGAATATGTATTGTCATTGTGCGCAAACATTTGAATCTCACCCCAGCTGCCGTTCGCATTACGCCGGCTCATGGCTATTTGTTGCGGATAATATACTTCGGGTGCTTTGAATATCCCTCTGTTCAAAGTTACCTTTACATTACCTGAAACCGAAAAATACAACTCCTGTCCGTCTGGGGTGATATATGGCGACCCCATGTGCGGTAATTCCTTACTTTCCTTATCGAAAAGCGTTACCGGCTTGCTGCTGTTCGGAGAAAGCATATATAGTCTTGTCACTATATTACCATCTGCATCCCGCCCTTTACCCTTGCCACTGAAAATAATTTCTCCACTATTAGCAACCACTGCGCCCCAAGTACCTCCGTCGTGCCCCATATCTACTTTTGTTAAAACGTACTGCGCCTGCGCTAATAATCCAACAGCTACCAGCAGTAGTCCGGTTAATAATGTAATCCTTTTCATTTTATATTTGTTTTTAAGATTTTTTATTGATAATCAGAATAACAAATATAGATTTTATTCCTCAAATTCGTTGGATATATTAAGGAATTTTAACATTATTTAAGAAAACTACAGGAATTTTAACATTATTTAACAATTCAAGGCTACTTATTGCTTTGTTATCTTATATTCTGCTCGACGATTCATTTGATGTTCATCTTCGTTACAGATTATACCTCTGCAATCGCAACGATTCAGTAAGCTGGTCTTGCCAAAGCCTATTGCCGTAATGCGTCTTGCTGCTATACCTTTTCTTACCAAATAGTCTTTCACAGCATTGGCTCTCCTCTGCGAGAGGAGGTTGTTATAAGCATCTGACCCGCGACAATCGGTATGGGCTGACACTTCTACTTCAGCACCGGGGTTCTCTTTCAGATAGGTCGCTAACTTGTCAATTTCCCTTGCCGCATCAGGGCGAATATTCCATTTATTAAAATCGAAATGGATACCGGTCAACCAAACCCGTTCACCCACATCAACACATGGGAGGGGAGTATCAGGACAAATACATTCAGGGAATGGTTCCATTTTTATTGTACGGTCTGCGTAATAGGTTGAATTTTCATTCTTGATAATTGTTGGTTGGAAAGATTCCTTATGCAATATCAAGGTGTAGGGCAAGCCGGGCTGCAATGTTGTTTCTATTACGCCATTATTATCAGATGTTAAGAATTTCGAGTCGCAAGCTTCTTCACTCATTAAATATGCCTGAACAGCCGCCAATGGAACATTTTTATTATCTACAACAAGGAAGCGGGTGGATATTTCGGTGCTGAATTTTTCGAACTGAAATATCGCATCCTCGCCCAAACGGTTTGAGGTTATATAGCCATTATTATCGTCTATGAAAGTTATCGCAAAATCATCAGCTTCTGAGTTTAGCGGGCTTGCCAAACGTACTGCGGGAGTAAAATGCCCATCGCCTAAAATAGCGCAGGAGAAAATATCTAAGCCACTTCCGCTTACATGGTTCGAAGCATAATAGAAGTTACCATGTTTATCGAATCGAGGTGAACGCTCATCTGACGGCGTGTTGATTTCTCTCATATTTTCCGGCTTTGCCCAAGACCCGTTAGGATTACGCTTGCTGCGCCATATATCCAAACCTCCCATTCCTCCGGGTCTGTCCGAAGTAAAATACAGGTATTGTCCATCGTTACTCAGCCAGGGGTCTCCATTTGCGTGCTTTTCATCATTGTGCACAAAGAGTTGAATTGCCCCCCAGCTACCATCCGATCTACGCTTGCTCATGGCTATCTGTTGAGGGTAGTACACTTCGGGCGACTTGAATAGTCCTCTACTCAAAGTTATTTTGATCTTTCCTGATACCGAAAAATATAATTCTTGTCCATCAGGAGTGATATATGGCGACCCCATGTGCGGAAATTCCTGAGTTTCTTTCTCGAAAAGCGCTACCGGTTTTGTACTGTTTGGAGAAATCATATACAGTTTTGAGACAGTATTGCCCTCCGCATCTACGCCTTCGCCCCTGCCGCTGAAAATAATCTCGCCACTATTAGATATCGCCGTACCCCAAGTGGATCCTTTATGTCCCATATTAACTTTTGTTAAAATGTACTGTGTCTGCGCTGATAATCCAACTGCAATCAGCAGTAGTCCAATTAATAATGTAATTCTTTTCATTTTATTTTGTTTTTACATATAGGTACAAACACATGCGCATCAAAAAACTCCCGACAATGCCTTTTTATACTTAGAGGCTTCACTTATAATGTTATGCGCTAACACTAAGGCGCAAAGATAATATATATGGTATATATCGCTTCCCCTGCATTCATTTCTTTTTCAACAGGTTTATAAACATTTTTAAAAATATCTTACAAGAAAAAGCATGAAAAGCCATTGTTAAATCATTGAATTTCAATTGCTAAAATCCATGTTTTTGATTTTCAGTTTTAAACGAAAAAACCTTGCCAATTTTCTAATCTTGACAAGGTTTTTCGTTCAATTAGTATAATTTTCGGAAATTTTAGTACTCCCAAAGGTCGCTTTCAAAGTTCATCAATTCGTTTTCGATGTGTTGCGCTTCCAACATGGCATCTTTGCCTGTACGGGTATAGGCTATTATCCTGCGGTTGCCCTGAGCATTGGATATGGCTGTAATGTAGGACGAGAAGCGACGATTTTGGAACAGGTCGTCGAACGAGAAATGCGACATATCGTTGCTGCCAGTAAAACAAGCTGTATTAGCCAAGACCTTGCGGGCATCGGGATAATAAATCCAAAATAATTGACGTTTGAGTAACTCACCTTCCATCTCATCAAAATCGTCACCGACTGTTCTTAGTTCTCTGGTGTAAATCCGAATCGGGCAAATACCAATAATTCGTACAAAGAGCCGTGATTGGCGTTTATCGAAAAACCAATCTTCTTTTATCAGCAGTTCCTGCACTTCACTCCAATCAATTGCACCTTTGACGATATAAGTGGTATCCTTGTCGTCCATAGTGGTACGTTTTACTTCACGGTCGGCTGCATCAAACTTACTCATTATATCCTCAAGCGATATTTCCGAGGTAAACTCATCAGTATCCGTGTCGTAGGCTGTGATTGCGCCTCTTTCCAAGCCTCCGATAATGGTTTGGATAAAACTCTTCCGTGATTGCATCAATTCGGTGGGATAATATAGCGGATAATTCAGTCTTTCCCTCAAATCAAGCGCACGCCATACGCGGCGTTTCATGAATATATCCGATTCATTAAGCGGAGGGTAGGGCAGGGGTTCCTTTTCTTCTATTTGTTCCATTTTAACAACACCATCAAGCACCAAACTTTTCTTGCCGGTTTCTACTTGTTGGGCATAACCTGCCAAAAGGAACAACGAAAACGCTGTTAAAAGAATTGTCTTTTTCATATTATAATTATCTAAGTTTTACAGTTAAATCGGGCAGGTCAACGGTTTTACCATCGGGTCCTGCCGCTTTCATATCAACAAACATTATCCGTTGTCCGGAGCGCAAGCGGTCGAATATCCTTCTTTGCTTGTCGGTAAAGGTATTCGAGCTTGACACCTCTTCTTCGGTGTAGCCATCAATGGTTGCAGATACCCTGAAAGTGGTTACACGGTATTTGAGGTCAAATTCGAAGTCGCTGGGCATTTCGGCTCTGATACCTTGCGAGGCCTGCAACTCTCCTTTCGACACGAGTTTTGAGGTAATGCCGTCAAGTACGGGCATAGGAATCGGCAAGTTTTTTACCCGGAACGACTGAGGTTTGTCAAGTTGTTGTCCGTCCACCCTGACAGTAATTTCGCAGGTGCGGCCTTCGCCGGGTTTTATATTAAAGATACCACCAGCTTGTACCCAATTGGCATTGCTTACATTTATAGTGATCCGTTCAATCGAGGCGCCGGCGGCGGAAACGCTTACAGGGTTATCAATACCACGGTAGAGCACATTCATTTTCGTAGGCGAAATAACGGTATTCGGGCTAACTACGGTGTATTTAAAGAGTACCGGGCGCTTTGTTCCATCAGGTAAGGAAAGCTCTCCGGAAAGGACTCTCGGTCCCAATTCCTGCGGCGTTTCTTTATAGCGAATTTTCCCATCAGGATCGGCGCGCCAAATCCGACCGCCGGCAGTATGAAACTCCGGTCGTTGAGTATTATCGTAAGCTGCAAAAAAGAGTTCGGCAGTAAACTCAGAGCCTCTCACTACATAGTTGGAATTGGGAATTACTGCCGGCGACAGTTCAGTGAACTTAAAGTCGGTGGCAGTTACTTCTCTCATTAAAAAAGTAATAGCCTCACTTTCGCTATTATATATATCCAATTGCAGTTTCGACAAGTTGGTAACCGCTGCTATCAAAGGCACTCTATTGAACTTACTCATTTCCCAACTGCGGAAATCTTTATCCTTGCTGTACCCGTCTTCCGTTTTCAACAGTTCATCAATCGAACTAATAACTGCCTTTCCACGCTCCGGGTTAACATGGGATAACACGAATTCACGATAGGCGTTTAATTTGGTGCGTAATTCGTATGCCTTTCCGCTGTTCCTGTCGCCAATCATCACACGGCTGCTTGCATCGGTGTCGCTTAACTTTCCTATGCCTTCCGGATCCACCATGTTGTCCTCAGTAACAGCCTTTGATTTTTTCCCATCGCCGGCTCTTACCAATTCTATTTTGAGTTCCTGTATGTATTGATACAACTTTTCGGACTCTTCAGCCACTTGTTGCGCCTGTCTAAAATAATCGCCTGCTTTTTCCTCATTTTTAATTGCTTCCTTTTGAAAATCGTTTAACATGGATTTATTCTTGCTGGCTACAATTTGTATGTTGCGCTCAATACTTTTATCAAGGTAAACAAAGGCTTCCAAAACCTCTGCCGATACATTCAATGCCAACAAAGCCGTTAGCACGATGTACATCATATTAATCATTTTCTGCCTCGGGGACAGGTTTGCTTGAGCCATAATTTAGCGTTTTTTAAGTGCGGTATTTACCGTTGATATCATAGAGCCGTAAACAGCATTCAAGTCGCCCACCTGAATATGGAGCCTGTCCATTTGTGCGCTGACCTGTCTGGAGCTATCAGCAGATTGTTTCATCGTTGCCACCATTTGCTCGCAAGCAACTGCATATTGTTTATGCTCTTGCATGTAAATTTCGTACGATGCGTTTACCGACGAAAGGTGCCTGTTCAACACTTCAAGGCTTGTAGCGGTTTGTTTACCGCCGGAGAGCACGGTTTGTGATATTTGCATATACGTTTCTTGCAAAGCGTGCATTGAATGATTCACCGTAGTCATCGAACCATTAAGATTATTTACATTGCCGGCTATCTGTTGTACGCCGCCAATCAAATTGTTTGACAACTCGCCTACAACCGAAAGGCTATGTAAACTTTTTACCGTTTCGTTGAGTTTTGCCATGCTGTTATTCAATTCGCCGGATATTGCAGGGTCAATTTCCAAATGCCCGGACATTGTTCCCGGTTTCGGTCTAGGGCGACTGGCGATGCCGGAATCATCATCTTCAGCTAATTCCGAATATACCTTATCCCACGCATATTCTTTTGCCGGCGGGTCGAAGGCTGAAAGCATAAAAACGAAAAATTCGGTAATCATCCCAACACTCAACATATAACCCGCATAAGGCCAAGCTTGCAGTTTAAATAAAGCGCCAATAATTACCAATGCGGCTCCCATACCATAAAGCTTCATCATGAGGCTTTTCCATTGATGTGTCTGATTTAGTGGAATTTTTTTATTTTTCATAGTTTTTTAATTAATTAAATTTACCTATTTTATTTATTTTATTCACTGATAATTAGCGGGCGGTTGTACCCACATAAGAACGTACACACCGGAATCCGATATAACTATGTGTCGAATCCTGATATTCGTAGGTACGTGTTCCACACTGCAGGAAGTATGCAATATCTTTCCATGAGCCGCCGCGTACTACTTTGCGTTTTTTTACAATAGGGTCGTCCTCTCGTGTATTGTAAGTATAATTGGGCATCATGTCATGATAAAAATTGTAAGCTTTTTCTTCATAAGCCGTAATCGTCCATTCTGCTACATTGCCGGCCATGTCATATAATCCGTAATCGTTGGGGTCGTACGAGGCTACAGCCATAGTGCGTACACCTCCGTCAAGGCTGTATTTGCCACGCTGAGGTTTAAAATTCGCCAGATAACATCCGTCCTTAGTGGTTGTATAAGGGCCACCCCAAGGATATAAACCTCCCATTATAGCGCCACGGGCAGCATACTCCCATTCTACCTCACTGGGCAAGCGGTATTCAAAACCTGAGTAGCCACGCCGGCCGCTTTCCAGTTTCTTTGTCCGCCAATGGCAATAAGCAGTAGCCTGTTTCCAGTTCACTCCTACTACAGGGTAATCATTGTAAGCTCGATGAGAAAAATAGAGTGTAGCAAGAGGCTCGTTATAAGCGTAAGCAAAATCACGTATCCAGCACAGGGTGTCGGGATACACCGGAGTTTTGTCTCTCATAATAAAAGATGAACGACCTTTTATTTCCTCTATTTCTCCTTGTGCATTTTTCACTGTGCCAATATATTTTTTCTCTTTATGGTTATAGCGGGCTTTCGCGGCTTGTTGCATATCAAACCATGCATATTCATACACTAATTGTCGCACATCGAACTCACGACGACCAAAGAGCGATTCCTCCGGTGAATAGTCAAGTTCTCTCAATGTCTCACGCAATTCGGGATTTTTTAAGTCTTTTTGGGTAAGGCGTTTACGCCAATTTAGGGGCGGATGCGCATCCATGTCAAAATGGTCATCGTTTTCCAACAAAAAATCGGGATATCCGTTTTCAGCCAGATGACGACGTATCGTAGAGTCTTTCACATGCGTCACAAACTGACGATATTCAAAATTGGTGATCTCCGTTTGATCCATCCAAAAAGCATCAACCTCAACGGTTTTGTTTCCGGCGTTCATGGCCATGTTTAAATCCTGGTCATTTTGACCGAGCAGGAAGCTTCCGGCAGGAATAAACGACATTCCATTGGGCGGTGTTTCGGTGTACCTCGTTTTACGACCTTTGGTGCCGCGATCAATTTCTCCGGAACCAGAGCCGCCGGAGCCACAACCCCAAATCAACCCTGCAGACATTGTTAAAAGAAACAGCTTCTTCATATAAATAAAGTTATAATTTATAAATATCTTATACTCTTGTATCGTTGAGAGCCTTTTGGGACCATTACCGAGAAAGAGTAACTTAATGACAATTCATGACAGCCACCGCTAAAGCGGTTTAATTTCGAAACGAGGAAGTCATAAGCGTAGGCTATCTTCACTCCCTCAAATAATTCTATCCCCAGCATACCTACTATTGCCTGATTCCACCGATAACCCAAGCCTGCCCAATATTTTTCCTTATACCTGCCCATGACCTTAAAAGCGAAACTGGTTTGACCGAAGTCAGTAACCAAATCAGCCATCGGTGTAATCACCCAATCCGACTCATTAAAAGCGTAAGTGTAACCGAGATTTGCATATAAGGTTCGGGGTAACGAGCCCATCTTGTCAACGCCTAACCTTGGCGCAGTAAGATGTTTGCAAGCCAGTCCAAAGAACCAGGTAGAACTCTGATAATAAGCCCCTAAATCCATATCGAAATTCACTCCTGACGTTTCGTTGGCAGGTACCGCAGGGTCTTGCGAGCTGTTATCGGGTAATCGCCAGTTTTGTTGAGTGTACCAACTGGTGAGTACGCCGGCTGTCATACCTATACTCAATATGCCGTCAAAAATCTTATGACGATAGGCATAAGTAAGACTCACCCCAGGGGCGCGCAAAGCGCCTATTGCTTCATTATACAGCGAAATCCCCACTCCGCTTGATATTCCAAACAACGTAACCGGTCCGTGCAAATCTACCGTTGTTATTACGGGAGCACCTTCAAATCCGGTCATTTCTAAGCGGTTTAATGCCGTAGCTGTAAATAAGTTTTCCGTTGTATTTCCGGCATATCCCGGATTCGTAAACACCCTGTTCAAAAAACCCAAACTAAATTGCGGGCTCTGCTGAGCATTCACGTTGAAAAACGGCAACAAGAAAAAAAACACACCACATAGTTTCCTTATACCTGACATAATTCTATTTACAACTATCCAAACCGATAGTAAGTCACAAAGTTAATAATAAATATTAAATTAACAACAAGTTTTTAACAATTTTATTAATTTAATTTTTGATAATGCCATAGCCAACGCAGAGGAACCTTGCCCTGACAAGCCAACTGATAATCACTGTGATTACAAGGAATCCACTGCGTATCTATCTTATTATAAGGTACTTTCATCCACCATCGTTGAGTGGTTTCACTATATAAAAAGCACAGTTCCTGGCCATTTACGCCCGTATCAACCATTATTTCCTTAAAAGCAATATTTTCAGAGATATTTAACAATTCTTCCTTAATTTTCCCACTTAACCCATCGGCAATATGCCAAATCAACTGCGCTATTAAACATAAGGTGGTACCGTTTAAAATTTGTAACTGGCTGATATTGTGTACAAAAAGCACCTTAGTGCAATTAGAAAGGGCTATATATTGGGCTAATTGGCAAGCTTCTTCAGAATACAACCCATTGGGATTCAGGTGTTTTCGCTGTGGCGCATCGGAAGCGCGAACAGTGGTTAAATCGAACCATACATAGTCGGCGTTGCGCAGCAAAGGCTCAACCGATGAGATATCGTTTCTCAACGCTCCCAAGCGCAGAGATTCGAAATAACCTGCTCTCAACTTGTCAACATCGGCAGTGGGCGATAAATAGGTTTGAAATCCCAACATTGCGCAATACCCTAAGGCTTGATGTTGTAAAAGATTCCGCAGATAAGGCTTTTGAAAATCAATTGCAGGCGTAATTACGGCTGCCGAAAAGGGTTCTTGGGGCAAAACTGTTTCGGCTACGCCAAGCACTAATGCAAAAACGCCTTCTTTTTCACAGAGAGATAAAGCCTCCGGCACTTCTTTTTTGCTACACTTTAAGTATGCCAAATTATACTCCGAATGAGGGTGCAATTTTTTTAAGGCTTTGTTAATGCTGCCACTACCGGCATTAATCACTGCCAACTGCGCCTGTGGCAATATTTGGGAAAATTTCTTTAACGACATACAAGCTAATTCCTAAATTCAATAAACAAAGGTAGGATTTATTTGTGATTATTTCAAATTAAGGAGTTGAGGATGTTGTTAGATTTGCGTGATGCTCCTTTGCTATTGCAATAGCGCGTTGCAATTTTTCACTCAATAATTTCTTATCGGGCAATTGTGTGTAATATTGTGCTACCCTGATATTATTATCATCAAGCATGAGATATTCAATATGTTCTGTATTGCCTTCCGAGCAAAGGATTAAACCTATGGGGGATTCTTCGCCCTTCATTCGCTCGTTTTTATTTAGATACCTTAGATACAATAACATTTGACCTTCATATTCAGGTTTGAATTTACCTAATTTCAAGTCAATGGCAACTAAACGGCGTAACTTCCTGTGATAAAACAGCAGGTCTATATAGTAATCAATAGCGTCAACGGTTATTCGCTTTTGTCTGTCTAAAAAGGCGAAGTCTGTCCCCAACTCTTTAATAAATGATTGTATTTGAATTAAAATAGCATCTTCCAAATCCTTTTCGCAATATACATCGGTCAAGCCGAGCATATCTAAAAAATAATCACTGCGAAAAACGATATTTGGTGTAAGCGTATTTGTTCCTTTTATTTTTTCCAGTTCCTGTTTAATAATTTCTTCGGGCTTTTTACTCAAGGCTGTTAGCTCATAAAACTGGTTGTCTATTTTTTCATTCAATGTCCGGGTGTCCCAATGTTCCAACCGGCACATCTCTATATAAAACTGTCGCTTTAACTCATCCTCGATAAACATTATGGAGCGAAGGTGTGTCCATGTCAATTGTGTACGCACTGCGTATACAATTTGGTCTTCTGAAAAAGTATACGCAGCGCGTATACAATGTAAAAGCTTTCTATCGCTCCAACCTTTGCTATATTTTTTAGTTAATTTTTGTGCGAGATTTTTAACAACTTGCTTTCCGTAGTCGGCTCTTTTGTTGTATAAAACATCTTCTTTGATACGTTTGCCTATCTGCCAATGCATTATACATGCTTCGGCATTTACTGTTGTTGCCAGCCGTTGCCGGGTGTTCTCTATCAAAAAGCACACATCCTCATAAAGATGGTTTTCAACCGGCTTTTCGAGTAGGTCAGTATCTGTTCTTTCGATGCTCTTACTCATTTCACCCTTTCTTTTTACCCTGTACTTTCGCCACCGCCTTTACAGTCGTTACCTTAGCTTTCGGTTTGGCTGCCGCAGTTTCCTTGTCTTTGCTTTGCGCTGCAATAATGGTTTTACAATCGTCTAAACTAAGGGCGGCGGGGTCTTTTCCTTTCGGAATGCGGTAATTGGCTCCTGCGTGGGCAATGTAAGGTCCAAAGCGACCGTTCAACACCTGTATCTCTTCTTTTTCAAAAGTCTTAATAAACTTTTCGCTTTCTTTTTTGCGTTTCTCTTCTATCAATTCAATAGCCCGTTCAATGGTTACAGTGTAAGGATTGTCGTCTTTTTTCAAGGAAACAAAAGCTTTGCCATGGCGAACGTATGGGCCGAAACGACCAACTGCTGCAACTACTTCCTCCCCTTCGTATTTGCCCACGGAGCGCGGCAATTCAAATAATTTCAACGCCTCTTCGAGCGTAATTGATTCTATTAATTGTCCTTTTTGCAGGCTGGCAAATTGTTTCTTGTCATCATCGGCTTCGCCTAATTGCGCTACGGGGCCAAAGCGACCGATGCGCACGGAAACAGGCTTTCCGCTTTTCTTATCTACACCCAATACGCGCTCGGCGTTTGTCGGGCGCGACACTTCTAAGGTGCTTTCTACTACCTTATGAAATGGTTTGTAGAATTTAGACAGCATCTTATTCCACACCAATTTTCCTTCGGCTATATCGTCAAATTCTTCTTCTACCTTAGCGGTGAAACCATAGTCCATAATGTTTTTGAAATGCTCCATCAAAAAATCATTGACTAAAATACCGATATCGCTGGGGAAGAGTTTTCCTTTTTCAATACCGGCAATTTCGGTGAGAATTTGTTTGTTTATCGTTTCTTTTTTCAAGGTTAAACGAGCGTATTCGCGTTGTAGGCCTGCACGGTCTTCTTTCAATACATAACCTCTGTTCATGATGGTAGATATGGTGGGCGCATAAGTAGAAGGGCGACCAATGCCCAATTCTTCCAGCCGTTTTACTAATCCGGCTTCGGTGTAGCGCGGCGGGCGCTGTGTATAACGTTCCGTTGCGGTAATTTCTTTTGCGGATAAAGCCTGCTTTTCTTTTAAAGGAGGCAACAAGCCGCTGTCGGCAGTTTCATCGGTTTCATCATCGGTCGCTTCCATATATACTTTCAGAAATCCGTCGAAGAGCAGCACTTCGCCGATAGCTTGAAAAAATTGCGGAGCCGTGGACACGGTGATGTCCACCACTGTTTTTTCTATCTGCGCATCCGCCATTTGCGAGGCGATGGTACGTTTCCAAATCAAATCGTATAATTTTTTCTCTTGGGCAGTGCCGTCTATTTCGGCATTTTCCATGTAAGTTGGGCGAATAGCCTCGTGAGCCTCCTGTGCGCCTTTCGACTTGGTGGCATATTGGCGGCGTTTATAGTATTGCTTGCCGAACAAATTTTCAATAGCTTGGCGCGATGTGTTCAATGCCAAATCCGAGAGATTGGTGGAGTCGGTACGCATGTAGGTAATCAACCCCGCTTCGTACAAGCGCTGTGCGATGCTCATGGTTTGGCTTACCGAGAAATTAAAACGGCGCGAAGCCTCCTGTTGCAAGGTAGATGTGGTAAACGGCGCTGCCGGCGATTTCTTTGCCGGTTTTTTCTCTATGGATTTAACGGTAAAAAGGGCTTGCTTGCATTTTTCCAAAAAGGCTTGTGCTGCTTTTTCTGTAGCAAAACGTTCGGAAAGTTCAGCTTTCAAGCTGAATTTATTTCCTTTTTCAACCGGCTCGAATACAGCGCTTACGCGATAAGCCGAGGTAACGGCAAAGCCCAGTATTTCGCGTTCGCGTTCCACGATAAGCCTGACGGCAACCGATTGCACACGACCTGCAGAAAGTGCGGGTTTCACCTTTTTCCAAAGAATAGGGGAGACCTCAAAACCCACCAAGCGGTCGAGAATCCGGCGGGCTTGCTGTGCATTTACTAAATTCATGTCCACCTGCCGCGGCTGTTTCACAGCTTTCATGATGGCGTCTTTAGTAATTTCGTGAAAAACAATACGTTTCGTTTTTTTAACGTCCAAGCCTAAGACCTCTTGTAAATGCCATGCAATAGCCTCTCCCTCACGGTCTTCATCGGATGCTAACCATACGGCTTTTGCTTTTTTAGTCAACTTCTTCAATTCGTCAACCACCTTCAGCTTGTCGGCGGGTATTTCATAATCCGGCTCAAAGTTATTGTCAATATCAACTCCGTGTTGCTTTTTCGACAGGTCACGGATATGACCATAGCTGGATTTCACTAAAAAATCCTTTCCCAAAAACCGTTCAATGGTTTTTGCCTTTGCCGGGGATTCTACGATAACTAAATTTTCTTGCATAGATTTTAACGAATTTTATAAAAAAGAATGCAAAGTAAGTCATAAAATAAGGTATAATCCAAATTTTTTTTATTATTTTGCATTTTGTTTTACTTATCGTTTTAATGGTTTCACAATATTAAAATGGCTGAAAATAAGATAGATAGATTTATTTTATATGTTAAAAAAACGCTATGAATTTCAAATTCCTTAAAATTACAAACCGCAAGCGATTCAATAAATGGTTTTTCGGTATTATCTTCCTGCCATTCATCCTTTTAGCATTAATTTTAACAAGCCTTACCTTTTTTGGTTCAATTCCTTCTTTTGAAGAATTGGAAAATCCGAAAAGTAAAATGGCTACCCAAATTATTTCGGAAGATGGCATACTTCTGGGTACTTTTCATGTCGAAAATCGCTCTTATGTATCTTACGATGAACTGTCGCCCAACTTGATACACGCCTTGATAGCGACTGAGGATATACGCTATTACCGGCATTCGGGAATTGACTTCCGGAGTTTGGGTCGCGTAGTTGTAAAAACCATTCTTGGCGGCAGCAGCGAGTCGGGAGGAGGCAGCACAATTTCACAACAATTGGCAAAAAATCTTTTTCCCCGCGACTCTACTATTACCCGCAGGTCTGTCCCAAAAATTACCATAGCGAAGTTTAAGGAATGGATTACGGCAGTGAAGCTCGAACGTAATTATACCAAAGAAGAAATTATTGCCATGTACTTAAATACGGTCGAGTTCGGCAGTAATGCTTTCGGAATCCGCGCCGCCGCCGCCACTTTCTTTGCCAAATTACCTTCGCAGCTTAATGTAGAAGAAGCAGCTCTCTTGGTAGGCGTCATCAATGCGCCCAGCCGTTACAGTCCCGTGCGCAATCCCGAGCGCGCTACTATGCGTCGTAACCATGTATTGTCGCAAATGAACAAATATAACTTCATCAGTCGGGAACAGTACGACTCATTAATCATACTTCCTATTACTCTCAGTTTTATGCAGCAAGACCACCATGCCGGTCTTGCCCCTTATTTTCGCGAAATGTTGCGCCGTACCATGCTGGCGCAGGAGCCGAGGAAAGAAAATTACCGCTCGCGACCCAACGATTATAACGCCGATAAAAAAGAATGGGACGAAAATCCATTGCTGGGTTGGATTCGCAAAAATCCGAAATCCGACGGCTCTTTGTATGATATTGACCGAGACGGGTTGAAAATTTATACTACCGTAAATTCTAAAATGCAACGATATGCCGAGGAAGCGGTAGCCCAACATTTGCGCTATGGACTGCAAGAGGCCTTCAGCGCCAATGTGAAAAGACGTAAAAACCCGCCTTTCGATAATGAATTGACCAATGAGCAGGTGAATAGTATTATGAGGCAGGCTATGCGTTGGAGCGACCGCTACCGCAACATGAAACGCGCCGGCGCCTCTGATGAAGAAATAGAGAAGTCGTTTAAGACTAAAACCAAGATGACGGTATTTGCATGGAATGATAGAGGACAGAAAGATACGGTGATGACCCCGCTGGATTCCATACGTTATCATAAAACCATACTTCGCGCTGCCTTTATGGCTATGGAGGTGGAAACCGGACAGGTACGCGCCTACGTGGGCGGTCCGAATTTCCGCCACTTCAAATACGACAATGCAAGTCAGGGACGTCGTCAGGTAGGTTCAACCATTAAGCCTTTCCTTTATACCTTAGCCATGCAGGAAGGTTTTACGCCTTGCGATAAGGTATTAAATGTATCGCAAACCTTTATGGTGAACGATACTACCTGGACGCCTGCCACTACTGACCGCGCCGAATGGATAGGCAAACATGTAACCCTGAAATGGGGGCTGACCAAGAGTAGCAATAACATTTCAGCCTACCTGATGAAACAATTTGGTCCCACTGCCATGGCGAACATGTGTAAACGTCTGGGCATAAAAAGCTACATGGATCCGGTAGTCTCGCTCTGCCTTGGTCCCTCCGACCTGTACCTCACCGAGATGATTGGCGCCTATGGAACGTATGCCAACAAAGGCGTACATAATGAGCCATTGTATGTTACTCGGATTGAAGATCAACACGGCAATCAATTGGCGACCTTTACCACGCGCCGTCAGGAAAGCATCAGTAAACGCACCGCTTACCTGATGGTAAACCTGTTGCAAGGCGTTGTAAATGAGGGAACGGCTTTTCGCCTGCGCAGCCTTTATATTAAAGAGGGGGAATTAGCCGGTAAAACAGGAACTACCAATAACCAATCCGATGGATGGTTTGTGGGTTTTATTCCCAAATTGGTAGCAGGCGTATGGGTGGGTGCTGAAGACCGCAGCGTGCATTTCGACAATCTTGCTCAGGGAGGCGGCGCTAATATGGCACTGCCTATTTGGGGTTTATTCATGGAAAAGGTGCTGGCTGACCCCACGCTCAACATCAACCCCACCGACCGGTTTGAAGCTCCTGCCGATTTTAATATCATCCTCAATTGCACCGGCAGCGATGAAGAACTTGACCATGTGGAAGAAAAAAAGGATGAGTTTTTTTAATTTAAAAAAATCCTAAGCTATACTCCCTATTTCCACAACTGCACCAATCGTCTTAATTCGTCTAAGGTGACCCAAGAGATTTCGCCGTCGGGGGAACGCATCCGCGCCCTTTCCTCATCTTTGAAAAACAGGTCTTTTATATACAGGTTTAAAATAGCTATAGCCCGCGCCCCCTCTGTCTCTTGAATATCAAAGGACACTTTTCCTTTCGATAACTCGCGCATAAAAAGTACATGATACAACAATTGTTGTTCATATTCTTCTTTCGAAAATGTTTCAAAATTCCTGTTATTCATATAACACATCAATACCAAACGGAAAAGCATAGCCCTTTTGTTTTTTGAACTGAGTTTATAAGCATCCCAATAATAATTTCGGGCATTTTTAAAATCGTTACTTCTCATATACGCATCGGCACGCATCAGGCTGAGGTTGTATTTTTCTTCGTCGGGAGGATACATAAGTTTTTCCGCTTTGTCGAAAAGCTGCAAAGCCTTGTCAGTACTATAGTGACTGAGGCAAGCGCCTAATAACTTAACAGTTTCTATGTTGGTGGTGTCTAATTCGTATAATTTATCGAAATATGGAATTGCGGAAAAATGCTTGTTTTGCCGATATTTAGCTAATCCCGCATAACGCAGGTTGAAAGCCGAAGAATCGCCTGCGGCAAGTAAAGCGCTAAACACACTATCGGCGGCAGGGAATTTGCCATCCAAGAAATAAATTACTCCTTTGGCTTGCATTAAGTCGGGGTGGGCGGGATTATAAAACAATGCGGTATCGCAAACCTCCATGGCTGTTGACAGCAAGATGGGAGGCTCAGGCTGTTCGCTATGTACGCGGAGGAGCGTATTGATTAATGTAATGGCTAAGCCCGCATTTTCTTTGTTCAATTCCACTGCAGCGTTATAATAATTCAGCGCAATGGGAAAATACCCCAGATTACTGAGGCAGTCGCCCGCTCCCTGCAAAAAGCTGATGTTGGTAGAATCGTGTTCGTGCAGCCATTGGTAATAGTCAAGCGATTCGTGGTAGTCTTTGATTTGAAAATATAATTTAGCCAATTGCAGCCCTGCGTAATAATTGGCGCTGTCTAAATCGAGGGCTTTAAGATAGAGCGTTTCGGCTTCTTTTACACGACCTAAAAATAAGGCAGTGCGGGCGGTGGCATTAAGCGCTGCGGTGTTTAAACTATCCCTTGAGAGCCAATCACTGTAGTAGTGGTAGGCTTTGCGGTATTGCTGCAACTGCTCGCAGGCAGCGCCCTTGATTTGAGCGCTGTCGGTCGGGCTTTTCCCATAGGCAGAGATATTTAACCCGA
>Ga0209737_10001191_pt1 | contig 19107 bp, 16 predicted proteins | sample TergutCu122P3_FD_187284 | JGI IMG/M metagenome (GOLD analysis project Ga0209737, IMG submission 187284) | Cubitermes ugandensis P3 segment gut microbial communities from Kakamega Forest, Kenya - Cu122 P3 (SPAdes) (version 2) | ecosystem: Host-associated > Arthropoda: Insects > Digestive system...
ATTTGTGCGCCAAACGCTTCAATAATCTGTTTTCGTTCTCTGCTCATCCAGTCGGGCATAAAAATAACCACTTTACATCCCAATAACGTTCCAATGGCAGATAGAGAAACACCTGTATTTCCGCTTGTTGCCTCTGTGATGATATAACCCTGCTTGAGTTTATTATCTCTAAACGCTTCGCGGAGGATATACAACACAATTCTGTCTTTTATACTTCCTGTAAGGTTGTAGTGCTCGTATTTAACATAAATAACGCCTGTTTTGTTATTCAAGCGATATTTTACACCAATCATAGGAGTTTTACCAATCAAACCCTCTATGGTTTCAAAAGAATTCAAATTCATTGCTTGTGAATCTATTTTTTACCTTTGTCTTTTTGACCTGCGTGACCTCTAAAGATACGTGTAGGTGCAAATTCGCCCAGTTTATGTCCCACCATATTTTCGGTAACATACACGGGAATAAATTTATTTCCGTTATGTACGGCGATGGTAAGTCCCACAAAATCAGGGGAAATCATTGAAGCGCGCGACCATGTTTTGATGGTAGATTTTTTACCGCTTTCTTGCGCTGCAACAGCACGTTTTTCTAATTTATAGTGGATATATGGTCCTTTTTTAAGTGATCTGCTCATACTATGCTACTTTAAAATTATTTCTTTCTTCTTTCAATGATATAATTGTTGGAATGTTTCTTTTTGGAGCGGGTTTTGTAACCTTTTGCGGGTAAACCTTTTCTTGAGCGTGGGTGTCCGCCGGATGCACGACCTTCCCCACCACCCATGGGGTGATCCACGGGATTCATTACCACACCACGAACTCTCGGGCGGCGACCCATCCAACGATGACGACCGGCTTTACCGGAAACTTCGAGGTTGTGGTCAATGTTAGAAACAATACCAATAGTAGCACGGCAAGTGCAAAGAATCATACGGGTTTCTCCCGAGGGCAATCTCAACACTGCATATTTGCCGTCTCTTGACATTAATTGTGCGTAACTTCCTGCGGAGCGTGCCATTTTAGCACCTTGTCCGGGGCGAAGTTCAATGTTATGGACTGTAGAGCCGAAAGGAATCTCGCCCAACGGAAGCGAATTTCCGAGGTCGGGAGAAACGCCCTCGCCGGAGATAATCACTTGATCTACTTTTAGTCCGTGCGGCGCAACGATGTAGCGTTTTTCGCCGTCAGCGTAGAACAACAAAGCGATACGCGCCGAGCGATTCGGGTCATACTCAATGGTTTTTACCGTTGCCGGAACACCATCTTTGTCTCTTTTAAAATCAATACAACGATACATCTTTTTGTGACCGCCTCCGCGATACCGCATCGTCATCTTACCACTGTTATTTCTTCCGCCTGTCCTCGTTTTGGGACACAATAAACTGTCTTCCGGTTTATTGGTGGTAATCTCGTCAAACGAACTTATAACTTTGAATCGTTGACCGGGCGTTACTGGTTTATACTTTTTTAATGCCATGATTAAATATTGCTATAAATGTCAATCTTATCTTTTTTATTTACAAAAACAATCGCTTTTTTAACGGTGTTTTTTTGTCCTTGAATCATGCCGGCTTTGGTTTGGCGTGTGGTGGCTCTGCCGCGTTGTATCAATGTGTTAATTCTGTCAACTTTCACGCCGTAAAGGTCTTCAATGGCAAATTTAATTTGCGATTTGGTAGCCTTTCTGTCCACAATAAAGCCGTAGCGGTTGTATTTTTCCGATACCGCCTGCATCTTTTCACTAATAATGGGCTTAATTAAAATATTCATTTTTGTTATCTGATTTAATGTTATCAATAATTGAGTGATGCGTTATTCTGTCATCTTGTTTACATCAGCGATGCTGCTTTCAAAGATGATCAATTGTTTGGCGTGTAATACATCGTAAGTATTTAAGTCACAGGCACGAATTGCTTTTGTGCGCGGCAAATTCCGGGTTGAAAGATACACATTACTGTTAGCATCATTTACCAACATTAATGTTTTGGTATTTTCCAAATTGAATTTTGTAAGCATTTCCAGCACAGCTTTTGTTTTTGGGGTTTCCAATGCCAAGTCTTCAATAACGAGAATATGGTTATCTTTGGCTTTATAGGATAGCACCGAGTAACGTGCCAGACGTTTAATTTTTTTATTCAGTTTGAATGAATAGTCTCTGGGGTGTGGACCAAAAACGGTAGCACCGCCTTTCATTAGCGGAGATTTTTCGCTACCTGCTCTGGCGCCGCCGGTTCCTTTTTGGCGTTTCAATTTACGTGTAGTGCCGGAAATAGTAGATTTCTCTAACGTATCGTGGGTACCTTGTCTTTTATTGGCTAATATGTGCTTCACATCTAACCAAATAGCGTGATCATTAGGTTCAATGTTGAAGATGTTATCATTCAACGCAACCGTTTTATTAGATTCGCTTCCGTCTGTTTTATATACTTTTAACTCCATCTTTCAATAATTACATATGAACCATTTGGTCCCGGAACGGAACCTTTAATTACCACTAAATTTTTCTCGGGAACGAGTTTAACGATTTGCAGGTTAATCATTTTCACCTTTTGATGACCTGTTTGCCCTGCCATACGCATTCCTTTCATAACTCTTGAGGGCCATGAAGATGCGCCCAATGAGCCGGGGGCTCTGAGGCGGTTGTGCTGACCGTGTGTAGCATCGCCCACACCGCCGAATCCATGGCGTTTGATAACCCCTTGAAATCCTTTTCCTTTTGATATTCCGCTTACATCCACATATTCGCCTTCCACAAAAACAGAGACATCCAGCACTTCACCGAAAGTTTTACGGCTCCCTTCCTCAAAACGGGTAAATTCGCGCAAGATTTTCTTGGGCGATGTACCTGCTTTCTGAAAGTGACCCTTTAACGCTTTGGTTGTCCGTTTCTCCTTTTTTTCGTCGAATCCTAATTGGATGGCGCTGTAACCGTCTTTTTCAACGGTTTTAACTTGCGTAACCACGCAAGGACCAGCCTCGATTACAGTGCATGGTATTATCTTACCAGAGGCATCGAAAATGCTAGTCATTCCAATTTTTTTTCCTATTAATCCAGACATTTTTTAAATAATTTATTGTTTTATCTGCGCAATTTCGCGCAATAGTTTTTTTGTTTGATTTAAGATTTAAGATTTAAAGTGATGATATCGTTAAATTTTAAATTTTAAATTTTAAATAAATAATCATACCTTTATTTCAACATCCACCCCGCTCGGCAATTCCAGCTTCATAAGGGCGTCGATGGTTTTTGAGGTGGTGCCGTAAATATCAAGTAAACGTTTGTAGGTGGCAAGTTCAAATTGTTCTCTTGCTTTTTTGTTTACAAACGTAGCTTTGTTCACGGTAAAAATCTTTTTGTGTGTCGGCAATGGGATAGGTCCTACTAATACAACCTTGTCATCTTTAACGGCTTGTACCGTTTTGACAATTTTTTCTGCCGATTTGTCCACCAATGTATGGTCGAACGATTTCAGTTTGATTCTAATTCTGTGACTCATTTGTCAATATGTTTATTTTTTGTTAATTAGTTTAGGTGTTTATAAATTTAGTAGTTATCAGGGTGTTAGTTTATAAATCTTTAAATTTTAAATCTTTAAATGAGTTTTTTTTTGGGGCGGCAAAAATATAAAAATATTAATGCAAAGTAACTGAGGGGGAAAAGTTTTTTTTGGTGTTTATTTCAACCTCATTTTCTTTTTTTTCTCTATTTTCGCACCTCAAACATTAACCTTAACTTAACTTCGGTAAACTTTTCTTTGAATACATACAACTATTAGTGAGTTACAAAATCCTAAAAATATGAAAACAATTAAAATAACATTACTTTTTTTTATTACAGCAACCCTTTCCTTTGGTGCTTATTCCCAAATTGCCGACAGTATTTATTATGAACGCCTTTATTACACCTGCAAAGTGTGGGGACACGCCAAATATTACCACTCCCGAATTGCCGCCGGCGAGGTAGATTGGGACGATGCTTTGTTAGACGCACTTCCCCAAATTAAAAACGCCACAACAAACCAAGAATTTAACGATGCCCTGTTGGCAATGCTGCAAAAAGCAAGCGAAACACAATCAGGTAGCGAGCCATTACCCGAAGTACCCGACAGTTTAAACAATAATACGGATATTTCCTGGATATATCATCCTATATTTTCAAATGAGGTAAGTGCATTTTTAGATACAATAATTCAAAGATTTACACCGAGACCAAATGTTTATGTAGGAGTTCATCCTTGGGGAGATAATAGACTTAATTTTCAAGACAGTGATAAAAAATATTATTCAGGAACACAATATCCTGATGAATGTAAAAGAATTTTGGCATTGTTCCGATATTGGAATATAATTCATTACTTTTTCCCATACAAATATATTATGGATCAAGATTGGGAGACGACACTTATACAAACCATCCCTGAAGTAGTTAATGCATCAAATGCATTAGAATACCACTTGGCTATGAGGGTGCTTACTGTTAAAATAAACGATTCACACTCTTTTTTTTACAGTACAACATATCAGATATGGCGGGGTTCATACTTTACTCCTTTTTTAGCAAGATTCATTGAGGGAAAGGTGGTTGTAACAAAAGTTCATTCTTCTATTTCACAACTGAGTAAAGGCGATATTATTACAAAAATAGATGGGTTAGAGATTAATTACTTAAGAGATAGTCTGAGAAAATATATTCATGGGTCAAATGAAATTACAATAGAAAATAATTTAATTTACTTTATTTTATGTGGGAATAAGGGTTCATTTTCGTTGACGGTATTGAATGAAACTGGAGAAATTACATTAAATTTAAGTAGAGGTGGTAATACATCTGAATTATACGAAGATAATACTCCCTATTGGAGAGAAATTACACTTAATGGGTGCCGCTTCGGTATAGTACACATGGGAAACCTCTACGAAGAACATATTCCGGAAGTTGCAGATAAATTAAATAATGTGGATGCGGTTATTTTTGATATTAGAAATTACCCAAACGGAACACTTTGGCCTTTAGTTGACTACCTTTTCGAGACCTCTATTCATCATTCTAACCTTAAATGGCCTGATAAAGATTATCCGGGGCGTTTTTTTTGGTATGAGGCCTATGTCGGACAAGGTACATCCTATCCTGTAAGAAAAAAAACTATAATATTGTTTAATGAAAAAACCTTAAGTCAAGCAGAATTTACTTGTATGGGGTTAGAGCAAATTCCTGGATCCATAAAAATAGGCAGTACAACAGCAGCAGCCGATGGGAGTACCTCCTACATCAGATTACCTGGCGTAATTGAAGTAATGGCTTCTTTTTTGGGAGTTTATTATCCGGACTATACCCCTACACAACGTGTGGGCATCATTCCTGATTATTATGTACATCCTACTATACAGGGCATTAGAGAAGGAAGGGATGAGGTATTAGAGTTTGCTTTGAATTGTGCTTGGATTGGAATAGAAGATGTTGTTAAAAAAGAGGAGATTTGTGTTTACCCGAATCCAACCACGGGGCAATTACGAATTACAAATTACGAGTTACGAATTTTGGGTGTTGAAGTTTTTGATGTGTTGGGAAGAAAGTACTGCTTTGACTACGCTCAGCAACAAAAAGGAGAATGGAAAAAGGAGATGGGAGAAGTGGTAATAGATATTTCCACTTTGCCGGCAGGGTTTTATTTATTAAAAATTATGACAGATGGGAATACCTATACACATAAGATTGTAAAAAATTGATATATTATTCAAATTTATGAAAACAGATATTTGGTTTTTATGTAAAAACGAATTTAAGTAAAAAAGCCTCTGTTGTTGCATTCAATGGCAGAGGCGTACAAAAGTATTATAATTATTAATCCAAAAAAAAACATTTTCAAATGAATAAAAAACTTATTTTAAACAAAACAGTTATTGCAGAATTGGATAACCCATCTAAAATTGTTGGCGGTGATGGTAAGCCTTCGGAGTGGACAGCCTGTACTTGTCCTACATATGAAGGTGATACATGTAATGGTGGGGCTACTTGTTTTAATGTAACTACCTGCTATGGGGTTGCTGGTGAAACAAAAACTAAGCATGAATGGGCATGCTATGATCCTATATCAGAAGAAGTATGCGTAACAAATCCTCCTACTTATTTACCTTAATTAAGTCATGGTGCTGTGATAAGAAAGTTCTTTTTACAGCACCATACTTTTTACTAAAAAAATGATAAAAAAGAAAATAGACGAAATAACAAAAATTCTAACATCCGAAGTTATTCCCGAAATAGGTTTATTAACCGGCAATGGAGGTACGAATATTTAAGCGCAAAAAATGTGATTGATGAGGATACAAAATAGATATCTAGCAAATTCGCACTTTTACGAAAAAACTCTCTTTTTTCTCCCAAAATACAAAATTTCTGCGAAAAATAACTGTAAAGTACTCTATAATAGTCATAAAAAAACTGTAACTCGTTGCTATTAAAAAAAATGATTTTTTTAGAATATTGTGTTGTTATTTTATATACTTTTGAAGCGATTTTAAAACCCTTAAATCACTACGATGCCCGCCTCTCCCAATACCAAAGAAATCATCTTAAACTGTATGCCGCCTTCTACGGTTAGTAGCCCTTCTGCTGCACTATCCATTTTGAAAGCATATTTATGCAAACATGGTTACTCGGTTCGGATTATTTATTGGAATATTTTATTACACAATTTAGAAAATGAATTTACATGGAATAAGTGCCAAAATGTTCAGGGGGCTTCAACGCTTATCTACGCAGCCTATTTAGCAGTGAGGAACAATAATAAATCTTTATTTAATGAAGTAAAAGCTGCGTTGCAAACCATTCTGCCTGTAATGTTAAACGAAAAAGGTTTTTTTGATGAACATATTGTAAAATATGCTGACAAATTAGAGGTTTTTATTGATAACTACCTTGAAAGTATTGATTTCAGTGGTGTACTGTATTTTGGATTTTCGGTAAATGATAGCCAATGGATATTGGCTTCAGTTATTGCAGAAAAAATTAAAAAAAGAAATCCTAACGTTCCAATCGTGATTAGTGGCATTAACACATCAAAGGTTGCAATAGCCTTTTTGGATAGTTTTAAGCAGTTTGATTTTGCTGTTAAGGGAGAATGTGAAGATTCATTTTTAGAGTTTAGCGATTTTATATTAAATCTATGTGATATTTCAAAATTTAATGTTGAAAGAACATATTATAGAGAAAATGAAATTGTAAAGGAGTCTCATACAAAAAAACGTCTTTTTTTTGATTTGTCTGAACGCGAAATGTTTCCAGATTTTACTGATTTTTTTTATTGTAGAGAACAAGCGGAAATAGCCCATCTTGTTTTTTTTCTTGATATTGAGGTTAGTAGAGGTTGCCATTGGAATAGATGTCATTTTTGTTACTTGAATAAGGGGATCAAGTTTCTTCTAAAAAGTGTTGAAAAGATATCTCAAGAAATAAGATATCTGATTTCTACTTATGATGTATTTCGTTTTAGATTTTTCGGTAATGACCTCATTGGTAATGACTTAAAGAGATTTCACTTTTTGTTAGATGAATTAACTATTATTAAAAAAGATAATCCTAACTTTGTAATTATTTCAGGAGAGATTATTACATTTGGTTTATCATATATAACAATAAAAAAAATGTCTGAAGCGGGCTTTATTAATATTCAAATTGGTTTTGAAAGTGCTAGCAATAGTTTATTGAAAAAAATAAACAAAAAAAATACATTTTCTAGTAATTTGAATGTAATAAAGCATTGTATTGATGTTGGCATTAATGTTTTAGGCGCGAATATATTATTTAATTTATTGGAAGAGACAGATGAAGATATTTGTGAGGCAATAGAAAATCTAAGATTCTTCAGATTTATATTTAATGAAAAAAATCTGTTTATTCTGGAGCCAATCCATTTGATAATAAATTCTTCAAGTAAATACTTTAAAGCCATATCCGAAAAAAAACAAGAGTATATACCACATTCAAATCTTTATGGTGCTTTTAGTAATTACTTTGATGAAGAAACAAAGTGGATTTTTTTTGACTTTTCCTTAAATCGTAAAAATCTCAAGTGGAATTATTTTACAGATATGCATTATTACTACAAGAATAATACCTACAAATACAAATTCATTCATAAAAATGACAGAATTGTGTACCAAGAATTTCTAAATAATGAGATAATAGAACAGATTGAATTTGAGAAAAATGAACTTTGTATTTTCATTTTGAATTATTGCTATGACAAGCCAATTTCTGTCCACGAATTGTACGAATTGCACTTAAAGGAGAATAGAAATTGTTCCTATTCTATTGACGACATAATAGAAAAGGTTGGTATCCTTTTCTATCAAGGTCTTCTCTATCGTACTCCCGATTACTTAGAAATTGTATCCATTGTAAATGTTAATAAACAAGAATTATGAAAACACCCTGCATAGTTAGTTGTTACTGGTTACACGTTACGCGTTACCTATTTAAATCTTTGAATTATAAATCTTTAAACATTCTTCTACTTTCCTGCTTTTCTGTATTTGGACAGACACCCTCCTCTAACCCCAACGGTTTCCGTATCACTTTTACCGATAAAATCAATTCGCTATATTCAATAAATCGACCGGAAGAATTTCTATCTTCCCGCGCCATTGCAAAGCGCTTACGCTTTAACATACCTATTACAGTGCAGGATATTCCTGTTAATTCGCATTATATTGATTCTATTTTGAATTTTAGCAAGGTGCCATCTCAAATTCTTTCTAAATCAAAGTGGGATAACTCTGTAGTAATTTTTTTTTCTGAATGCGAAAATAGTCAGAATATTATTGATAGTATGGTAAGTCATTTTTCATTTATTAAGGAGTTTTTACCCGTTGCCCATTACAAATTGCCATTAGATATCGGGAAAAATGCATATACAGAAATGCCTTATCATCAGCAAGAATCAAGCACCATTGTACATTCTTCTACTACCTGCGACTACGACTATGGGAAAAGTATTGATAATATTAAATTACATAAAGGTGAATTATTACACAAAGCAGGCTTCTGTGGTGAAGGCATGTTGATTTGTGTAAATGATGGTGGTTTTGAGAACTTTAATACAATTCCCTATTTTCAGCCCCTATATCAAAACGGACAAATTTGGGGAACTCATAATTTTGTACCCGAATTAGAAGATCTATACATGGGGCACAGTCCCTATACTGGTCATGGTACTGTAGTTTTATCAATGATGGCATCTACTATTGAAGGGCAATTAATTGGCAGTGCGCCAAAAGCCAGCTATTTTTTAATGCGTACTTGTATTCCTTTTGACAATAAACTTACTAATTTGGCAGAAGAAGATTTTTTTGCGTGTGCAGCTGAATTTGCAGACAGCATTGGTGCCGATGTGATGACTCAATCTTTGGGCAATAGAGATAATTTTGACTTTGATTGGCAAAATATATATACTCCAGCAGATAATGATGGTAAAAAAAGTATAGCTTCTCGTGCAGCCTCAATTTTAGGAAAAAAAGGTGTTATTTTTGTGAAGTCTGCAGGAAATGAAGGGTTAACAAAGTGGAAATATATTACTCGTCCAGCAGATGCTTTTGATATTTTAGCAGTAGGTATGGTAGATATAAACGGTTTGGTAAATGCTGCGTCATCATACGGACCTTCTGCAGACGGTCGTGTAAAACCAGATGTTGCTGCATTGGGTGTGAAAGGTTGGGCTGTAAATTATGAGGGAAATATAGTTCAATGGGGTAACGGCACCAGTGCTTCAGCTCCTATAATAGCAGGTTTATCAGCATGTTTATGGCAAGCATTACCCCAATATTCTTCTATAGAGATTATGCAATTCATTAGAGAATATGGGGATAGGGCTAATAATCCGAACAATAGAACGGGATATGGGATACCTAATTTTTACCAATGTTATTTAGACCACTATAATGGTGTACGTGAAAACGAAAAACCGGAGATAAATCTGTTTCCAAATCCAACGGCGGGGGAGTTGAGGGTTAAGAGTTTTGATATAAGAGTTTTTGATGTTGAGGTTTTTGATGTACTGGGGATAAAGCAGAAGGCAGAAGGCAGAAAGCAGAAAGCAGAAGAGGAAGTGGAAATAGATATTTCGCATCTTCAGACGGGGATTTATTTTTTGCGAATTCAAACTGGTAATGGTTTCATAACAAAAAAAATAGTTAAACTCTAAATAACTTAAAACCTTAAGCCTATGAACATTTGGACTTTATGTAAAACCAACTTAGCCTAAGATAGCCTCTGCCATGGTGTGCGCTTGTTGGCAGGCGGCTATAACAAAGGCGCTTATGCAGGGAAAGGTATTTTTGAATTTGAACCCTCAATTTACCCGGCCCTGCTCCCATAGCACCTAAGGCATATATCGTTTTGTTGTAACGATAGCACAAAAACTGTGCGGCAAAAATATTCAAAAAACCTTTCTCATTTCTATCTTCGGTTGCTGAGCTTTGCCGAAGCACTCTTCTCTCTTGTTTCGCCGCCCTAACAACACCCAATAAGTATTATCAACTTTCTAAATTCAAATTATCATGAAGAAGAAACTCATTTTAAATAAAGAGACCATTGCTCAACTAACTAATCCGCACAGAGTTTTTGGCGGAGAAGGTGGTGCTGGACCAGTGCAAGAAACCGGAGGTGGTGCCACTTGTGTTGGTGGGATATTAACCTGTGGTCCTCCAACCCAATGCTGGGTTCATACATTAGAGATGTGCCAATCAGTACAAGTATGTCCTCTTACAGACACATGCCCATCAATGTTGGCATGCCCTGAAAATCCTCCTACTTACTTACCTTAATTACGCATGGTGCTGTTCAAGAAACTCTTTTACAGCACCATACTTTTTACTAAAAAAATGATAAAAAAGAAAATAGACGAAATAACAAAAATTCTAACATCCGAAGTTATTCCCGAAATAGGTTTATTAACCGGCAATGGAGGTACGAATATTTAAGCGCAAAAAATGTGATTGATGAGGATACAAAATAGATATCTAGCAAATTCGCACTTTTACGAAAAAACTCTCTTTTTTCTTCCAAAATATTCAAAATTTCTGCGAAAAATAACTGTAAAGTACTCTATAATAGTCATAGAAAAAACTGTAACTCGTTGCTATTAAAAAAAATGATTTTTTTAGAATTTTGTGTTGTTATTTTATATACTTTCGAAGCGATTTTATAACCCTTAAATCACTACGATGCCCGCCTCTCCCAATACCAAAGAAATCATCCTAAACTGTATGCCGCCTTTTAGTATTAACACACCCTCGCCGGCGTTGTCGATATTAAAAGCTTATTTGTGCAAAAATGGATATTCGGTTAGGATTCTCTATTGGAATATTCTGTTACACAAATTGGAAAATGAATTTATTTGGTATAAACAAAATACACGTAAAGGTTCTCAACATGCAACAATCATCTATGCCGCATATTTAGCAATTAAAACCAAAAACGAGCCATTATATAACGAAATTAAGGCAGTCCTACAAACTATTCTTCCTATTATGCTTAATGAAGCTAATTTTTACGATGAACATATCAAAAAATATACCCAAAAATTAGAACTGTTTATAGATAATTACTTAAATAACATTGACTTTACGAATGTTTTATATTTAGGATTTTCCATGAAGTTGGATCAATGGATGTTAGCATCTGTGATTGCCGAAAAAATGAAAAAAAGAAATCCAAACGTTCCAATCGTCATTGGCGGAATAAATACAGCAGAGGTTGCTAAAGCCTTTATAGATAACTTTAAACAATTTGATATTGCTATTTGGGGTGAAGGCGAGATACCTTTACTAAATCTAACACATTTTTTCTTCAACGAAAATATTTTTTCTTTATTCAATATTGAAAGATTATTTTATCGCGAAAATGGCATTGTTAAAGAAACTTCCCCAAAAAAACATCTCTTTTTTGATTTATCTGAAAATGAACTATACCCGGATTTTAGTGATTATTTTGAATTTAATAAACAATCAAAAAGGGCGATACTCTACATTGAAGGAGGAAGGGGATGCCACTGGAATAAGTGCCATTTTTGTTATTTGAATGAGGGATATAGATACAGGCAAAAAAGTGTTGAAAAAATATCTAATGAAATAGAGCAATTGATTACAGCATATAGTGTAAATCATTTTGCATTTACCGATAATGATCTTATTGGGAAAGATATAAACAGATTCCATTCATTGTTGAATGAATTACTTGAAATAAAGAAAAAATATCCAAATTTTATTTTAAGTGGTATTCAAGTTATGCCGCGTGATTTATCCGGACAAATAATAAATAAAATGCGAAATGTTGGAGTTGTCAGTCTCCAAATTGGCTTTGAGTGTGCAAGTAACAATTTATTGAAAAAAATTGAAAAGAAAAACACCTTTGCAAGTAATTTGAATGCTATGAAACATTGTACTGAGGTGGGTATTAATGTCGTAGGGGTTAATGTTATTTATAATCTATTGGAAGAAGAAGTGAAAGATATTTACGAGTCTATAGATAATTTTAGATTTATTAGATTTATTTTAGAAAAGAATCCCCCTAAAATTGTCCCTTTAGCAATAAATTCTTCAAGCAAATACTTTAACGCCATTTTGAATCAAAAACAAGAGTACTTACCCAGATTAAATACTTTTCATAAAACATTTATTGATTTTTTTAGTGAAGAAGACAAATGGCATTTTTTTGAATTTATTCTAAAATACAAAGATGAAAAATGGGAATATCTTGCTGATATTCAGATTCATTACATGAGTAATAAATATAAATATCTTTTTATTTCTGAAAATGACAAGGTAACATATCAAGAACAATTTAATAGTGAAGTAATTGAACATATTGAATTTGAGAAAAATGAACTTTATATCCCCATTTTAAAGTATTGTTACAACAAACCTGTTACTATTAGTGAATTACAAAATTATTTAATGGAAAAAAATATCAAATTTCCGGATACAGAAACTTTAGTAGAACAAATAGATTTTCTTTTCTCTCAGGGCTTAGTATATAGAACACCAGATTTTGATGAAATTGTTTCAATAGTTAATACCGAAAAATATGAAAACAATTAAAATAACATTACTTTTTTTTATTACAGCAACCCTTTCCTTTGGTGCTTATTCCCAAATTGCCGACAGTATTTATTATGAACGCCTTTATTACACCTGCAAAGTGTGGGGACACGCCAAATACTACCACTCAAGAATAGCCGACGGAGAAGTAGATTGGGATGATGTACTGTTAGCTGCGTTGCCCGGTATAAAAAATGCACCCCACAACAATGCTTTTAACGACTCCTTGTTGGTAATGTTGCAACAAGCCGGCGAAACCGAGCGAGGTACTGAAGTCCTACCTGAAGTACCCGACAGTTTAAATAATAATGTAGACATCTCTTGGATATATAACACCATATTTTCAAATGGGGTAAGTGCACTTTTAGATACCATTATACAGCGTTTTACGCCGAGACCCAATGTTTATGTAGGAGTTAAACCTTGGGGAGATAATAGACTTAATTTTCAAGACAGCGACAATAAATACTATTCAGGAACACAATATCCGGATGAAAACATAAGAATTTTGGCACTGTTTAGATTTTGGAATATTATCCATTATTTTTTCCCCTACAGATATATTATGGATCAAGATTGGGACACTTCTCTTGTACAAACCATTCCCGAAATAGTTAAGGCATCAAATGCTGAAGAATATCATTTAGCAATGAAAGAGTTTACGGTTAAAATAAACGATTCGCACTCTTTTTTTAACAGTACAACATTTCTTTCATGGCGAGGTTCTTATTACCCTCCTTTTAGAGCAAGATTTATTGAGGGAGAAGTGGTAATTACGAAAGTGCATCCTTCTGCCTCACAAAGTATTCGCGAAGGAGATATTATCAAAAAAATAGATGGTTTCGACATTCGTATTCTTAGAGACAGTTTGAAAAAGTATTGCCATGGCTCAAATGAAATTACAGTAGAAAGTATTTTAATTAGCACTATTTTATTTGGAAATATGGGTACATTTCCGTTAACTGTATTGAATGAGACAGGAGAGCAAGCTTTATATCTTACGAGAGTTTCCTATCCCTTTGGTCAAGATAATACTCCCTATTGGAGAGAAATAACACTTAACGGGTGCCGCTTCGGTATAGTAAATATGGGAACGCTCTACGAAAAACATATTCCAGAAGTTATTGAAAAATTTAATAATGTGGATGCGGTTATTTTTGATATTAGAAGATACCCAAATGGAACACTTTGGACTTTAGTTGACTACCTTTTCGAAAGTTCTATTCATCATTCTAACCTTAAATGGCCTGATAAAGATTATCCTGGGCGTTTTTTTTGGGTTGAACATTATATTGGAGAAGGAACACCCAATCCAAAAAAAATAAAAACTATCATATTGTTTGATGAAGGAACCCAAAGTCAAGCAGAATTTACTTGTATGGGGTTAGAGCAAATTCCCGGCTCCATAAAAATAGGCAGTACTACAGCAGCGGCAGATGGGGACATATCCTACATAAAATTACCTGGTGGTATTGAAGTAGCGGCATCTTTTTTGGGAGTTTATTATCCGGACTATACCCCTACACAACGTGTGGGTATAATTCCTGATTATTTTGTACAACCCACAATACGAGGTATTAGAGAAGGACGTGATGAGGTATTGGAGTTTGCGCTTGATTGTAAATGGCTTGGAATTGAAGATGTTGTTAAGAAAGAAGAAGATATTAGTGTTTATCCGAATCCAACGAGTGGGCATTTACGAATTACAAATTACGAATTACGAATTTTGGGTGTTGAAGTTTTTGATGTGTTGGGAAGAAAGTACTGCTTTGACTACGCTCAGCAACAAAAAGGAGAATGGAAAAAGGAGATAGGAGAAGTGGTAATAGATATTTCCACTTTGCCGGCAGGGTTTTATTTATTAAAAATTATGACAGATGGGAATACCTATACACATAAGATTGTAAAAAATTGATATATTATTCAAATTTATGAAAACAGATATTTGGTTTTTATGTAAAACGAATTTAAGTAAAAAAGCCTCTGTTGTTGCATTCAATGGCAGAGGCGTACAAAAGTATTATAATTATTAATCCAAAAAAAACATTTTCAAATGAATAAAAAACTTATATTAAACAAAACAGTTATAGCAGAATTGGATAATCCTTCAAAAATTGTTGGTGGTAATGGTGGCCCTTCAGAGGTAAGCGGCTGTGATTGTCCGACACAATTTGGCGATGAAACATGTAATGGTGGTGATACCTGTTATAATGTAACTACCTGCTATGGGGCTAATTATGAGGGTAAATATCCGTATAATTGGGCTTGTGCTAATACTGAATCAGTAGAAGCATGTGCAACAAATCCTCCTACTTATTTACCTTAATTAAGTCATGGTGCTGTCTAAAGAATGTTTTTTACAGCACCATACTTTTTACTAAAAAAATGATAAAAAAGAAAATAGACGAAATAACACAAATTCTAACATCCGAAGTTATTCCCGAAATTGGTTTATTAACCGGCATAGGCGGGCAAATACTTATATGCAGCGAGTTGTTTTTGCAGAAAAAGACCTCGCAAGAGTGGCTGTTGCATTTGCATAATGTTTTGGAAGAAAGACTATCCAACGAAAACTTTATTACCACGCATTGCGGCGGCTTAGCCGGTATTGGTTGGCTATATGAATATCTAAGCCAAAGGAATGTGTTAAATGAAGATACAAACCTGCTTTTAGAAGATTTTGATACTTACCTTGAACAATCGCTTAATAATTCCATACAGAGAAACTCTTATGATTTCTTACACGGCGGAGTGGGGGTTGCGCTCTATTTTTCCAAAAGAATAGAAAAGAAAAAAGAATTAGTTTCGGTATTAAACCACTTTTTAGAAGATTTAGAAAAAATAAGCATCCAACAAGAAAATGGCACTGTAAAATGGAGTTCTTTTTTGGGCGAACATATTGGTAAGTATGGTTTCAATATTTCTTTATCTCACGGCATGTCAAGTATTGTAGCATTATTATCAAAACTCTTTTTAATTGAAGGAATTGATAAAGAAAAAACAGAAAAAATGTTGCGCGGTGCTGTTCAATATATTCTTGCCCAAGAGATAGACAAAGATAAATACGGCAGTTATTTTCCAAGTTTTGCGCTTGAGAGTACGGAGACAGTTACAAAAAGTCGTTTAGGATGGTGCTATGGGGATTTGGGTATTGCATCCGTTTTATATCAGACAGGTACTGTTTTAAAAGAAAAGGCTTGGATAGAAAAGGCGTTGGAGATATTTTTATTTTCCGCCTCAAGGAGAGATCCTGCCGGCGATGTTATTTTGTGTCACGGTACTGCAGGAATTGGACATATTTTCTACAGAATGTGGTGGAATACACGCTTGCCCCAATTTAAAGAAGCAACAGATTACTGGTTTGAACAAACACTGAAAATGGCAGTTTTTGAAGATGGCTTAGCCGGTTTTAAAACCCTTGAAATGCCCGATGGTAAAGCGCAATGGGTAAAAAAATACAGTTTGTTAGAAGGAATTTCCGGCATAGGATTAGCAATGCTTACCTACTTTTATGAGATAGAACCCGCGTGGGATGAATGTTTGCTGCTGAGCTGAGAAGACCGTAAGAGCGTAAGACCGTAAGAGCGTAAGAGACAAAAACTTTCAAATCTTAAATCTTTAAATTTTAAATTTTAAATCTTTAAATGTCATATTTACCCTTTCAAAACTTCCTGTTTCGCACACCCACCCTTCCGGTAAGTTCGTTTTTTCGGGAAATAGAAAAATTGGAAGAAAACGCGGAATACTGGACGGTATTTTTGCAAAATTCATTATCGCAGGAGGCAATCTTTTTGGCAAGTCCGGTGTTGTATGATGAAATAGAGAAATATCTCAGCGGCTATCTTACCAAAGAGAAAGATATTGAAAAACTGAAGAATGCCGTGCTTCGCTACTTTTCGCGTATGTGTTCGCGATGCACCCCGTTTGGGATTTTTGCGGGATTTTCGCTGGGATGTTTTAACCACAAAGAACACGAAGATATTTCACAAAGGGCACAAATATTGTTACCATCACTGTCAAAATACTGTCGCTACACCCGCTTAGATATGCACTATTTGTGTGCGTTGGCGCAGGATATTGGCACGAGTGAAGAAGTGAGGAAAAATGTAAAATATTATCCCAACTCAAGTATGTATGTGTTTGGTAATAAGTTGCGGTATGTGGAGTATTATTACAAAAAATCGAAGCGCATGCATCAAATTTCGTCGGTAGATTATTCGGAATATTTGGAAAAAATAATTGAGATTACAAAAACAGGTCTCTATTTTGGAGAGATTGTTAGTAATATGATGCATATTTTTTCAAATGAAAATATTGAAGCATCTGAGGTTAGTAGTTTTGTTAATGAACTGATTGAAAATCAAATTTTAGTAAGCGAGTTAGAGCCGGAAATTACAGGGAAAGATTTCCTTGTACAGATACATAGGGTTTTGCACGAGGTTTCTCGCTCTGCTCAAAATGACCAACAAACGCATGTAATGGAATATGCGGCGGCGCAAATACTGAACAAAAACGAGTTACTGTACGCCGCCGCTTCTCTTCCCTCACAAAGCAACGTCATTCTGAGCGAAGCGAAGAATCTCGAACAATCCACACAGTCCCCCATTCTGAGCGAAGCGAAGAATCTCGAAATCCTCGCTGCTCTTCTAACAAAAATGGATCCCCTGCCTCTTGGCAAATCCATTGAACTTTACAAAGAGACGGAAGAGATTGTGAAGACAACCGGCACGGCTTACGAAAAAAACTATCTCTTTCAGGTAGACATGTTTAAACCGGTAGAAAATGCGGTAATTGACAATAAAATAGCAGATGAAATTCTGGAAGCCATTGGTTTGATGAACCAAATTACAACACCTTACCGTGATACCACACTCAAAAAATTTGCCGACAGTTTTTACGAAAGATACGAAGAACGCGAAATGCCCTTGTTGCAAGTGTTAGACGTAGAGAGCGGCATTGGTTATCCCGCCAACAAAGGCGATATTAGTCCGTTGTTGGAGGGTTATGCCTTTCCAAACAATGAAACTTCGCAAAACAGTATTGTATTTAATCGAATTCAGTCGGTACTGCACAAAAAACTGATAGACAACTATAGAAATAACGGACATACGGTAGAATTTACCGAAAAAGATTTCGATTTTCTAAAACCCAACTGGGATGACCTACCCCAAACCTTTTCCTGCATGTGCGAAATATTTCACAATGAAACTTCAAAATCTGAAATCTCACATCTCACATCTGAAGTCTCACATCTCAAATCTCAAATTTACGTTCACTCAATCGGCGGCTCCAGCGCGGCTAATATGTTGGGCAGGTTTTGCCACGTGGATAAAAAATTGGAAGAATATGTAAAAGAGATTACGGCGTTTGAGGCTTCGCAAAATCCGGATAAGATTTACGCTGAAATTGTGCATTTGCCCGAATCACGATTGGGGAATATTTTATTGCGCCCGGTACTTAGGGATTATGAAATTCCTTACTTGGCAAAATCTTCAGTTCCGATAGATAAACAAATTTCGTTGTCGGATTTGCTTATATCTGTTCGTCAAGGAACAATTGTTTTACGTTCTCAGCGATTGAACAAAGAGATTATTCCCCGTTTGAGCACGGCGCACAATTATTCAAGAAACGCCATGCCGGTGTATCATTTTCTGTGCGATTTGCAAACGCAGGGAATAAGGGGAGGTGTAGGGTTTAGTTGGGGCTCATTAGCAAGCGAGTTCGAGTTTTTGCCCCGCGCCACATACAAAAACACTATTCTATCTTTGGCAACTTGGAAGATTAAAACCGATGATGTTAAGAAATTGATTGATAAACAACCCGATACAGAAGTAAAACAAAAAATAAATCAATGGAGGGAGGAAAAAAAGGTTCCGAAATTAGTTTTGCTTACCGAAGGCGACAATGAACTATTAATTGACTTTGATAACATTTTGTGTATAAAGATGTTGTTTTCCGCCATCAAAAAACGCCCCTCCTTTGAACTAAAAGAATTTCTATTTGACATGGAAAA
>Ga0209737_10001192_pt1 | contig 19107 bp, 13 predicted proteins | sample TergutCu122P3_FD_187284 | JGI IMG/M metagenome (GOLD analysis project Ga0209737, IMG submission 187284) | Cubitermes ugandensis P3 segment gut microbial communities from Kakamega Forest, Kenya - Cu122 P3 (SPAdes) (version 2) | ecosystem: Host-associated > Arthropoda: Insects > Digestive system...
CCCAGGACTCGCAGGCACATCAACACTCTTGAAAGCTTCCAAACTTGACAGCTCAATCATAGACTCTGCCAACAATAACTAACCCAAACATGCATTAAGCATTTTCCCCCAAAAACAATAATACTAGTTACACTAAAACGGTAGATGCCCTACAGGATAGATTTTTACAGATCAAGTACTTTGTGTTGTACATGAATTAAACATGGTTCCCTGAAAAAATTGATGACCCTAACCAATCATTTATGGAGTTAACACGGATTGATTCTACGCAGATTCTGTTCTAAAGTGGCACACTGCTCACGTTATTTTTACACAGTTCCTAACCTATTTTTACTTTCCTATGGAAAAAGTTTTTCCATTGTACTTCAATGAAAACTTGTTTTATAAAATTTGAAGAGAACCTGAAAAACACTTTTTCCATTTTTAATTTGATGAAAAGTAGTTTGCGTATGGGTTTATAAGGTGTGGGTATGTTTTTTGTTTTTTATGTGTGTTGGTGTAGAGTTTAGTTTGGTGTTGTGTTTGTTTCTTTTTGTTTAGTGGGTTGAGTGTTATCTTTTTGTCGGATGTTTGTGTGTTTATAGTGTTTTTGTGATGTGATGTGGGAGCAAATTGGGATAGCTATTTATGCCGATTCGACCAAGCATTATCAGTTGCTGCTCTTTACAAGTGTAGAGGTTGATATGTATGAACTTTAAAAACGGGCACAGGTCTAATTCACAGAATATTTGTAGTAAACGTAGTCTTTTATCAGTTATTTCGCTACTGTTTGCGGTAGCGTTAGTTTTTTCGCCCTTTGTTTCCGTGTTTAATGTTGTTTCTCCGTTTGCATCTGGAGCAGCTGATATCGTTGTCAGTAATGAAACAGAGCTTAGAAATGCTGTTAATGCTGCTACAGGACCTACCACTATTACTCTTAATGCAGATATTTTCCTTACAAGGTCACTTATTATTCCTACTAATAAAAATATCACCCTAACAAGCAATGGTGATGATTTTTTCAAGTTAATTAGTACGGCTGACAAGGCCACTATTTTTGTTGAGGATCAGGGGCTTTTGATACTTAACGGTATTGCCGTGACGCATACAACTGGGGCTATGGGTTGCGGAGTACAGATTAATTCGGGTGGTACACTTATGATGTTTGGTGGCGAAATTTCTGGTAATACAGCTAATTATGGTGGTGGCGTAGTCAGTAGTGGTTCCTTTGAGATGTTTGATGGTGTGATTGCTAACAACACAGCCACACAATCCAGTGGTGGTGGCGTAGTCAATAGTGGTGGTAACTTTAGACTCTATGCGGGTGTGATTACTAACAACACAGCCACGCAATACATTGGTGGTGGCGTAGTCAGTAGTGGTTCCTTTGAGATGTTTGATGGTGTGATTGCTAACAACACAGCCGCACTATACAGTGGTGGTGTACTTAATAGTGGTTCCTTTGAGATGTTTGATGGTGTGATTGCTAACAACACAGCTCTTATTGGCGGTGGGGTGGCCAATTTTGAGATTTTTAGTTTGTTTGGTGGCGAAATTTCAGGTAATATAGCTGGCGTTGGCGGAGGCATATATAATTGTGCCACCTTTCATTTGTCTGGGGGCAAGATTTCTGATAACTCGGCAAGCCATAGCGGTGGTGGTGTATATAATGTCTTCATTGATCTCTCACCAGGCAACTTCGAATTATCGGGTGGCGTGATTGCTAACAACACAGCCTCCAATGGTGGTGGTGTGTTAAACGCAGGTGGTTTTGTTATGTCTGGTGGCGAGATTATCGATAATAATGGAACATCTGGTGGGGGCGTGTATGTTGAAAACGGTATTTTTAACCTGCTCGGCGGTAAAATTTCCGGTAACCGAGCATCAGCTAATGGTGGAGGTATTTGGATCACCGATACTACAACAAATCTCAATAGACTTATTGTCGCTAATAATGCAGAGTTTTCAAATAATTATGCCTCTAAAGCATACAATCGTGACCCCAGTCATAATATGATATACACAACACAGATAGGCGAGCAGGTTATTTGGTCAGAGCCTTTTACTCAAGGCTATAATAACTATGATATTAGCTATGTCAGTGGTGCGCCTGTTTATCCGTTGATTGTGCATGGTAGTTATGTGACGCCCACGGGTGCAGGTAGCTATTTGGCAGGGGCATCTGTTACTATCTATGCTGGTGCTCGTGATGGTCATACGTTTTCTGGTTGGACAGTTACTAGCGGTGGGGTATCGTTGTCAAACAGTGCTTCTGTAACGTTTACTATGCCTGCAAATAATGTTGTTGTTACTGCTAATTGGACTCCTGTCTCATCAGGTGGTTCAGGTGGTGGTTCGGGAGGGTCGTCAAATAAGCCTTCACCCAGTACGCCTAATCTGAGTGATCCTGTGCCAAGTGAAACTGCTCCACCAAGTGGTGATAATGTTTTACCCTCTCCAAACGATAAAGAAATATCATCATGGTCTCTCACCACGGTTGCGTTAATTGTAGTTACTATTATCTTAGCAATTACAGTTGTTACAAACGTGTTATTATGGCAAAAACTCAAAACAACAGCACAACCAAACTGTAGATGAACAGAATTACACGTATAAACAAGCCCCTAAACTTGATCCCAGCGACGAAAAACAACTTTTTTATGTAGGTTGGGGGGTTAGTATTTTTTTCAAGAAAAGGCCTGTGTATGATGTGTTATTTTGCATGACTTCTTCAGGTGCCCCTTGTGCTAAGAGTTGCCCACCTGCTGCGCCGCCTTCGGGTCCTAGATCAATTAGTTGGTCGCAGCTTTTGATAACGTCTAGGTTGTGTTCGATTATAAATACAGTGTTGCCGTTGTCTACTAGTCGGTTTAGGACTTTTATGAGTCGTTTTGTGTCATCAAAATGCAATCCGGTGGTGGGTTCGTCTAGCATGTAGACGACGTGGCCTTGTTTGTTTTTGCCTAGTTCTCGTGTAATTTTTATTCGTTGGCTTTCTCCCCCTGAGAGGGTGGTTGAGCTTTGACCTAATTTTATGTAACCTAAGCCCACATCATCTAGGGTTTTGAGTTTGCGGGCTATTTGGGGTGTGTTTTCAAAGAATTTTAACGCTTCTTCTACGGTCATGTCTAGTACTTCAGCTATGTTTTTGCCTTTATAGAGTACTGAGAGGGTTTCTTTGTTGTAGCGTTTGCCTTTGCATTCGCTACATTGTACGTAAACGTCGGGTAGAAAATTCATCTCTATACGTATTACACCATCCCCTTGACAGTTTTCACATCGGCCGCCTTTTACATTAAAGCTGAATCGGCCTTCTTTGTAGCCACGTGCTTTGGCTTCTTTAGTTGCGGCAAAAATTTTGCGTATCTCATCAAAGAGTTTGGTGTACGTTGCAGGATTACTTCGGGGGGTGCGTCCTATGGGGTCTTGGTCAATGACTATGACGTTACGTATTACGGATGGGATGTCTATGGTTTCATGTTTACCAACTTTATCGACATGTTCTCCAAACATTTTACGCAACTGGGGTATAACAGTGAGATTCATAAGGGTGCTTTTGCCTGAGCCTGACACTCCTGTAATTCCACATAAAACACCCAAGGGCAATTGAACATTGAGGTTTTTAAGATTATTTTCTGTTACCCCTTTTACCTTAATGAAATCTATTGGAAGGCGGCGCTTTTGGGGTACCTCTATTTTTAATTCCCCAGAGAGATATTTACCTGTTAGGCTGTGTTTATTTTGCATAACCTCCTCTGGAGAGCCTTCAGCTACGATGAATCCGCCATGAACACCTGCTCCTGGACCCATATCAACTAGGTGATCAGCGCTGCGCATGGTTTCCTCATCATGTTCCACTACAATTAATGTGTTACCAAGATCCCGTAAACGATGCAAAGTACTGATTAACTTAGCATTATCCCTTTGATGCAAACCAATGCTGGGCTCATCAAGAATATATAAAACACCCACAAGATTGCTACCTATTTGTGTGGCTAAACGTATTCTCTGCGCTTCCCCCCCAGACAACGTTTTAGCCGCCCGTGACAAAGAAAGATAACCCAAACCAACATTAATCAAAAAACCTAAGCGCGAATTAATCTCCTTTAACACTTGCTTAGCAATGGTTGTTTCTTTCTCATTAAGCGTCTGAGGTAAAGCTTGGAAAAATTCTCCCGCCCTCTCAATAGACATATCGGTTACATCTATGATGCTTTTGTCTTGAATTTGAACCGCTAAAACCATAGGCTGCAAACGTTTACCAAGACAACTGTTACATGACCGCGCAGTCATAAATTTCTCTATATCCTCTTTACGCCAATTACTCTCTGTTTGACGATAAAGACGCATAATCTGCGGAATTACCCCCTCCCAACCTTCACGCATCCACATATTAGCACCATTTGACCAATTACCCTTTATCGGCTCTTGATCCCCATAAAGCAGCACCTGCATTTGTCTTTCCGTAAAATCCCTAAGAGGGGTAAAAACATCAAACCCATGTTTTTTACCTACCGCTGCTAATTGTTGAGCCCGCCATGATAAATCCATTTTACCATAAACCGCTAAGGCACCATCCATAATTGAAAGACTCCTATCTGGAATAACTTTATCAGGCGTTACCTCAGTGATTTCTCCCAGCCCATGACAAGTTGGACAAGCCCCCCAAGGAGAGTTGAAACTAAACATGCGTGGCTCTAAGCTTTCAAACATAATTTCTGGATGATTAGGACAGGCCCCAAAGGTGCTATAAGTTGTTGCCCCCTCAAAGCTTTCCAACTCTTTTTTCTTACTAGCCCAAGCATCAGCGGCATCAATTATAATCATAGTGCCCTTTCCCGTCTTTAATGCACCCTCTACAGCTTCTGCAATTCTAGAACGCTCCTCCTCTGATATAGTAACAGTGTCTATGAGCACTTCTATCCAATGTTTTTCATACCTAACCAGTTTAACTTCTTCTCTAACCATCTCTGTCTCGTAAATCTTTTGATCTACACGAATTTTTGTGTAACCCTCTTTTTTAAGATCCTCAAAAACTTGCTCATGCGTACCCTTCATACCGCGAATAATTGGCGCAAGAAACATGAGCGTTTTACCCCTCTCTTGCATTATCAAACTTGTAATGTTTTCTGGACTTTGAGGATGAATACTACTACCACATTTAGGACAGTGATGAATACCTATACGCGCAAAAAGCAGTCGTAGATAATCATAAATTTCAGTAACGGTACCTACAGTACTACGGGGATTTTTACTGGTACTTTTCTGCTCAATACTAATAGCGGGTGATAAACCATCTATAGAATCCACATCAGGCTTATCCATTAAACCTAAAAATTGCCGCGCATAAGCACTTAAACTTTCAACATAACGCCGCTGACCCTCAGCATATATAGTATCAAATGCAAGAGTTGACTTACCCGAACCAGACAACCCAGTAACTACTATTAACTTGTTTCTGGGCAACTCTAAGTCAACATTTTTTAAATTATGCTCTCTTGCACCTTTAACAGAAATAGAGTCTCTCATACCACTCTACCTAAACTTAAGCCCAAACTAGTCCCTAACATTTCAACCTTATTGCACTAAATCTGTATTTTTCTTAACTTTCTCCTGTTTCTGTTTTTCCACTAAATCCTTACTTAAAATATTCATAGCATCCCTAAGCTCAATAGCCTTCTCAAAATCCAATTTCTGAGCTGCCTCACGCATCTTAGCATCTAACTCGATTATTTGCCGCTCAATATCTGACTTTGTTAAATGCTTACTACCCTTAATTACCCCCTCCTTCTCTAACACCTTCTTTACAATAGTCTGTGGCGTTATACCATGAACCTCATTATACCGCTGCTGAAATTTACGACGATAAACAGTAATCTCCATAGCCCGCCTAATACTTCGCGTCATAACATCTGCATAAAGAATAACCCTACCATTCTGATTTCTAGCCGCTCGACCAATCGTTTGAATTAAACTACGCTCATCACGCAAAAAACCCTCCTTATCCGCATCCAAAATAAAAATAGTCGCAACCTCAGGAATATCTAAACCCTCCCGCAACAAGTTAATACCCACTAAAACATCAAAATCCCCCACACGCAACTGCCGCACTAACTCAATACGATCAAGACTATCAATTTCACTATGCATATACCGCACTCGAAAACCCTCCTTAACCAAATAATCCGCAAGATCCTCCGCCATACGCTTCGTTAAAGTTGTCACCAAAACACGATTACCCTGATCAATAGTCCTCCTAGCCTCCTGCATAAGATGCTTCATCTGACCCTCAATTGGCTGCACTTCAATTTCAGGATCCAACAAACCCGTAGGACGCGTAATTAACTCCACCGCCAAACCACTTTTTTGCAATTCATACTCCGCAGGAGTCGCAGACACAAACAAGGTACGATGCATCTTTTGCTCAAACTCTTCAAACTTTAGCGGCCGATTATCCAATGCACTTGGAAGCCGAAAACCAAAATCAACAAGATTCTTCTTACGCGAATAATCCCCATTGTACATGGCATGTGCTTGAGGAATAGTTTGATGACTCTCATCAATAATTAATAAATAGTCTTTTGGAAAATAGTCCATTAACGTAAACGGCGGCTCACCTTCATTGCGTCCATCAAAATGACGACTATAATTCTCAATACCTGTACAAAACCCCAACTCACTTATCATCTCTAAATCATAATTAACACGTTGCTTAAGCCGTTGTGCTTCTAAAGGCGGCAAAACTTGCAGACGCTCTTCTAGCTCTTGACGAATCTGCGCTAATGCTTGCGCATGCTTTTCTTGAGGTACCACATATGGTCTAGCAGGATAAATAGTAATACGATCAATTGAAACCTTTACATCACCCGATACAACATCAACCTCTTTAATTTTCTTAACTTTACCCTCTTCAAATTCAACGCGGATGATGTCTTTTTCATAAGCAGGTACAATATCCACTACATCACCTCGAACACGAAAACGTCCTGCATCCAAAAATGTGTCATCTCGCATATATTGCATATCCACCAGACTGCCAATTAGCCTCTGGCGACTTAATTCTTTACCAATTTGGAGATGTACAGCTAAGCTTTTAAAATCCTCAGGGTTACCTAAACTGTAAATACAGCTAATGCTTGCAACAATAATTGTGTCATTTCGACTAACTAAACTAGACACTGCATGCATACGCATTTTTTCTATCTGATCATTTACCGTTGAATCCTTCTCAATATACATGTCCTGTGCGGGTAAATAAGACTCTGGCTGATAGTAATCATAAAAACTAATAAAATACTCCACACGATTATTTGGAAAAAACTGTTTTAACTCAGCATAAAGTTGTGCTGCCAAAATCTTATTATGGGCAATAATAAGAGTCGGTTTTTGAAGACGATTAATTATGTTTGCCATAACAAAAGTTTTACCGCTTCCTGTAATGCCCAAAAGCGTCTGTTTCTCTTTTTTCTGATAATTCTCCATTAGCTTGTTAACCGCTTCTTTTTGACCTGGCGAAATTTTAAACGGTGAAACTAGTTCAAACTGCATACTCTACGCCTATCAACAAAAAACTAGACAACAGCATTTAAAACGTTATTACACTCTTTTTATAAATTTAACATTTTCTCTAACTCGCTTCACTGCCCTAACGTTAGCATGTTTTATTGTGTAGGTTGTGTTGTTGTTTGGGTTGGTTATTTCCTGTGTATTAATGCTCTTATTTTGCTATATCATAACTTTTATTTCGAACAGCAAATATAGAATTACAAACACAAATATACATGGTGAAACTGGTTTGACCGATGACACTGACGAGAAATACTTGAGTCGCGGCTTTCTTATCGCAATAGAAGGCATTGACGGCGCAGGTAAAACAACACAAGCTAAACTGCTAGTTGAAAAATTAAAAAGCGAAGGATATTCTGCAATAGCTTTACATGAACCCACTGAAGGCATGTGGGGACAAAAAATAATGACCCAAGCAAAAGACAAAAAATTTAACGTATCAGCTAAAGAGGAGCTAAAACTTTTTCTGCAAGACCGTATTGAAGATGTGAAAAATAACATAACTCCTGCTCTTGAGGCCAAACAAATTGTTGTCATGGATAGATACTATTTTTCAAGCATAGCTTATCAGGGCGCACGCGGGTTAAACATTAAAAAAATTGAAGAAATAAATAAAGAAATAGCCCCTCCACCCGACTTGATGATAATTTTAGATGTTCACCCTTTAGTATCCCTACAAAGATTAGAACAAAAACATGGCAAGGCACTTACTGCATTTGAGAAACCTGAACTTTTAGAAAAAGCACGAGAAATTTTTAACACATTTGCAGATCGAGAATATGTAAAAATTGTTGAAGACAACGGCCAACATTCTCCACAAGAAATAGCAAACAACATCTGGAGCCATGTGAAACCCTTTATTTTTCGCCTCACAACAGGATTTGACTCCAAAGTTGATAAACTATTTAAAGAATTCTACCTACTCTTTAATCAACATAATGCATACGATGAAAATGTTTTAGCTATCGAAAAACAATTGATAAACCTACTTTGCCCAAAAGGAAAAACCGAATGTATACCAACATATTGTGTTTACAAAGACACCGACACATGCGACTTTATAATAAAACAACGCAATTATGCTACTAAATTATAGCCACATATATTTTAGGCAGCCTCCGAAAACCCCATTTTAGAAAATCAAACAACATAGTTGCACGGTTTTTCAACATGCTATTTTTGGAAAAATATAGGTTTTCGGAGGTCGCCTTTACATTCACAATACTCAAAGGTTTAGATGGCCCCTTTTTTGTTATTTACATTTTGAGAAACTGTTAGTTATTAAATGGATTTATACCTTGTTTATTTACAGTAGGATACGTTTGGGGTGGGTATAGATGTTTAGTCGGTTTTCGCGTGCAAATCCGGCTAGGGTGATATTGGCTTTTTGGGCTGAAGAGATGCCAGAGTTTAAGACGGCTGTTATGGAGGTTACTATGGGTATGCCTGCTTTTGCGGTTTTATAAATCATGTCTCCTGGGATGCGTCCGGTGATGATTATGAAACTTTGGGTGAAGTTTATATTTGATAGTAAGCCTTTGCCGATGACTTTATCTACGGTGTTATGTCGACCCACGTCTTCTGAGAAGGCAAGCAAGGTACCATCGGCGTTAAAGATACCACTTACGTGTAAGCCACCGGTTTCTTTAAAGCCTGTGGCTTTTTCATTCATTTGATATATGGCATCCATTATGGTTTGAGCTTTTACGGTTAAATCTGTGTTTACAATGACAAGTTTATTGTCCTGCTGATAGGAAGCTGTGTTGTTTTTTATGAGGGGTACAATTCTTGTTTTTTGTTGTCGGTTTTCCATGCGGTGGGTTAGGTTTATGTTTGGGTTAAGGTTTATTTTGCAGAGGTTTTCGGTTTCATCGATTGTTATGTGTTGGATTTCGTCTATTGTATGGAGGATTTCTTCAGCAAATAGGTAGCCTATGGTGAGTTCTTTAAATTGAGAGGGAGAGCACCAGATAACAAAGCTGTAAGTGTCATTTATGAGGATTTTAAGAGGAACCTCTATGGCAACGTAATCTTGGGTTTCTGTTAGGGTTTTTGTTAACAAGTCAAGTCTGATCATGTCTACTTGTCGCATAAACTATCCTTCAGTGTGTTGAGTTAAATGTGCTTGATAAGTTATTTGGCAACCGAGTGTATGTTTAGCTTGCCAAATTGTGTATGTAGGGAAAATTAGCAGGTAATAGGTTTACAAAGAGAGTTAGAGGTATTTTTCGTATGTTGCAAGAGTGGGGTTAGTTGGTTTTAGGGCGAAAATTTTGCCTGTGCCACGTTCTGCAATGTCACCAAGAAATACATAGAAGGGTCCTTGAGCGGTTTGGGCTGCGTCCACTTTAACTTTAGGTTTGATGCTATCTATGGTAAAGGTGGGCATCATTAATTCCATTGTGCCGTTTATGATGATTTTTCCTCCAAGCATAAAGGCACCTGCACGGGAGGCACAGTCTTTTTCAACATATATGGTGCCATCGCTCATGTGATAGCCAAGATATCTGCCAGCAGTGCCTTTGATTTTAATAGTACCACCTTGTAAATAGCAACCCACATTTGTGCCTACATTACCATCAATAGTAATTAGTCCACCCTTCATACCTGTACTGGTGCCTCTGTAGGGGGAGGCTGTATAGTCACCTGAGTTACCATGAATTTCAATTAAACCTTTTTTCATTTCACTACCAGTCCATCCGTCTGCGTTGCCGTTGATTACAATTTTTCCTCCAGATAATTTTTCACCTGTATGCATGCCTACATTGCCGTTGATTACAATTTCGCCTTTTTTCATACCTTGACCGATGCGTTTGACTTTTGAAAAGTCGCCTGTTAGGGTAAGGTTTGGGGTTTCTATGTTTTTATCTTCTGTTATGTTAAAAGCATCGTTTAGGGTTATGGTCTCTTTGCCTTCAGTTATGGATAGTTGTTTAATTTCTTCTAAAGTTTTATCAGCAAATACGTCAACGCTTATACATGCTGCCTGGATGGGTACAGTAAATATTCGTTTAGGGGTGATTGTTATCATGTTTAGACACTTGCCTCTATGGTTATTTTTTCTGGAACTTTGATATAGTGGTCTGTGACTGGGTAGTTGTCAAATTCTATGGTCCAATATTCTTTGAATTTGCGTTTCATTTCTTCATCTATTCTGCAGGGCTCTTTTGTTTGTATATCAAGCCACATTGTTCGGCCAGGACGTATGGCTACTATTTCTTTGTCTTTGACAACAATTTCACCATCTTTAATGGTGTAGAGGGCATGGCCAAAGGCTTTGCGTACTGGTTTGTAGTCTTGGGCTATGTCGGTTGTTTCAGGGTTAATGTCATATATGGCTACATCTGCTTCAGCACCTATGCCTAAGTGCCCCTTATTTTTAAGACCTAAGGCTTTAGCGGTACCTGCACGTGTAATGATGGCTAATTCATACATGGTGTATTCGCGATCAATTGTTGGCAGTAAGCTTTTCTTTTGAGCTTTCTTGTGGCATTTCTTTAGAGTTGCTTCACGAGCTTTTCGACTATATAGCCAAGCAAAGACACGTGGATAATGATAAAAGGGACCACCGTTTGGGTGATCAGTTGTCATGAGAGCTTTCCAGGGGTCTTTAATTAAGAGGGATAACTCTAAACCTATAGACCACTGTATTGCATTTACAGCATTATTCTTTTTAAAATGGAAGGGTATGATGCCGCCGCTAGCCTCTGTTTCAACATCACTATTTACCCACTTATTATGACCTCCCAGTTCATAGAGGGAAAATTCAAAAGGACCATCAGCAGTCATAGTTGTGGTATCTGCAAAAGTTACTTGACCAATATCTATGGTTAAGTGGTTGTGAGCGTTTAGGTAATTGGCAATTTCTGCAGCACCAGATTTAAAGTGGGCCCAATTATCGCCTGCAAAGCTACTAAATTGAATATGAGTTATGTGTCCAACGGGTTTGTCGCCTTTGTATACACTTTCAAGAGCTTGCATAGTCTCTATAGCTGTCTTATAATTACCCGGTATGCCCAAATTATTTGTGTGTAAGTGTATTGTGTGAGGCATGTTTAGCATGGTATTAACTTTTGCCATGCCAGTAATGATGTCGCGGGGGGTTAAGGAAAAGTTGGGTACTTCATCATCAAGACTGTGAACATTGCGTCCAAAGCCCCAAGACTCTAATCCGCCGGGGTTAACAATTTTTATAGCATAACTACGAGTGGCACGTATCATCCAAGCAATATGCCTTGCACATTCTTCAAGATCTCCCTTTGCAATATTTTCAAGGGCAACCCACCAATCCCCTAGTAAAGTAAAAGAGGCCTTATCAATAAGGGGGATATCATTTAACTCCTCATGAGCATGTTTTGCCTTCATAGCCGCCATAGAGGGATTCATAACAGTCGTATAACCCATTTTTGAGTACCGATAACCAGTAACATAAGTAGACGGAATAGAGTAACCAGTACCACTACGTGTTAAGGCGGTTTTTTTAACAACATCCTTAACATGATCATCTGGACGAAGCATTCGACCAAGGTTAACCTCAGAGCCTGCAATGTGACTATGAAGATCAACGCCACCTGCCATAACAGTTAAACCTGAGGCATCAATTACTTTAGCATCTCTTTCGTTGACTCTTTCAACTATACGACCGTCTTTAATAGCTATGTCCATTTTTTGGCCGTCAATTTTGTTTAGGGGGTCAAACACAAAACCATTCTTAATTAAAATTTCAGTCACGTCATCACCCTCCAATTACAAATTCCTTTCTAAACTTTTTACGTCTACGCCTTCTTTTTCAGCTTTCTGCGCCTTAATAAGGCGTACTTCTTCAAGGATACGCCTAATTATTTCCTCATCTGAAGGCACACCTTTTGGAGCTTCCACCACTTTCTTTAAAGATATAGCTATAGAATCCATACGATAAGCAGTGCCAGCTTGCTCTATACCACACCATTGAGCAGGAAATACTACATCACCCAACCTTGATATAGCATTCCAATCAGGATTAATAGTAATTAAGGGATGCTTCATCATGTTTTGAATAGCACTTTTAGGAAAATGCGCCCCTGGATCAGCAGAAATCACCAAAGTTGCATCATTATCACCACGACGCAGCAAATCAGTTGCAGTAAACTCTCCAGGATTATACTGCGGATATCCTTGCGAAAAGTCTAAGGCAAAGGGATAACCCGTTTGCCAAGCAAAAACAGTGTTAGCCCCAGTAACATTAAAATGCCCCCTCATAGGAGCAACCACAAACTTTGTCTTACGATTAAGATCCCGCGTTAACGCAATAGCAATTTCAACATTTCTAAAACGACCCACACTCTGAGTTAAACCTAAACCAAAAAAAATCGCACCAAACTCTGCATTCACCATAGCATCTACAACTTCTCGCAAATAATCAACAGGAACACCACCAACAGTATCAATATCTAATTCCTGATCATTAGCTAAACAACGCATAGCACCAAATATTTCATAATCCTTATTTGGCTCAACTTGAACAAAATAATCAGCCACCTCAGCAGTCATGGTTTTTCTTACATCAAAAACAACCATTTTACGCCCCGCCCTAGCTAAGGACTGAGGAGGCGCCTCAACAGTTGCTGCCGGCGCATTGGGCTGTTGATAACGAACTTGCGTTCGCCTAATTGCAGCTTCTACTTTTTTCTGACTTGCACGACTTTTTAACTTCTGCACATACTCTTTAAACTCACTTTTCTCAAAACGACCCTCAGTAAAAGCAGTATACCGTTCAACATGCCTTGGATGAGAACTCCAAGGATCACAAGCCCAGTAAACAATCAAATCTGCCCGATGGCGAATTTGACCCAAAGTAGCAGTAGGTATACCTATTTCTTGAATAGCCATAACAGAAGGTCCATGACATACACTACAACAATTATCCAACGCAGCCCCTAACTCTTCAGCAAGCTCTACCCCAACATGCTGAGTTTCACTTGCAGAACTTGTCCAACCAAATAACAATGGATATTTTGAATCAGTAAGAATTTGCGCCGCTTTACAAATAGCCTCATCCATAGACACTGGCACAAGTTTTCCATCTTTCCGTATATGAGGCTCAAGAATGCGCTCATCACTTTTATATCCATGAACCATTTTTGCTTCACAGACAGCACAGCCATTCTTCATTTTAACAATCTCATTGTTTTCCACCGTTACCTCAAGATCATCACATAAACAACCACATATTGGACAAACAACTGACTTTATTATTTCTGCCATAAAGATTACTTTCCAAACTCTAATTTTAAAAGCTCATCTAAAGTTAAGACAGGCTTATCAGGGGCTGGTTCAACCTCAACAGCAAAGCCCCTAAAAGTAGGCATACCTATACTGTCTGTATCAGCACTGCAAAGAACATTAGCCCAAAGACCACAGGGCATAAAAACCATGTCATGTAAGGAACCATAGGGATATTTTCTTGCTTTAACAACAACTGAACCATTTGGGGACGTTACTTGAACATTCATGCCATTCTTTAAACCAAGCTTTTTAAGGTCATTAGAATCCAAAAAACAGACCGCAGCACTATCAAAGTATTCTTTTGAACCTTTCCCAAGTTCTTTGCCCACGCCTTGATCAATCGTTCTGCCAGTAATTAAAGTTACACGTAGTTTTTGCTCTACCATGGCTTCTCCAACCACTATAATATGCAAGTTATTTAGTTGTATTTAAGACTAATCAAAAAAAATAAGAGATACATTGATTCTACAACCCTAATAAGAAACGTGACAGCTAAAGAACGGTACAACTATAAATTTAGGTAGTGTGTCAATATAAGATAGTTTTTACAGTTCAGGTGTTTTATGTGTTATACATGAGGTAAGTGATTTTTCTCTACAAAACTTGAAAAACCCACAATCACCTATGAAACTAACACGAATTTGACACTACAGTGAATAACTAGTCTAAATTGGCACACTGCCAATATCACTCAAATGCCTGATAACAATGAAACACCTAATCCGAGTCAACCAACGGGTTTCACTTGGATAGACCTCATAAGTATTCCACCATAGCAGTTGTAGTAGTCACAACAACGGTTTTTATTCTTAAAAAACAAACTCTAAAAAACATTAAAAGCAAGAACAGAGATATCTTATGCTTTTCTGATTTCTTCTTTAGGTTTTAAGCTTTAGGCAGATTTAGAACAAAAATAAGGGGCGTTTTTATTTGAGTTTAGCGTGTTTGGCGGTAAATGTTGCATTGTATGTTCTTTTACCAGTTTGGCCTATTTCGAGTTTTATATTGCCGTTAAAGTATACGTTTATCAGTTTTCTAAGATCGCCTGTCATTTCGGGGATGGTGTCGTCAAACCAGCACAGGACATAATGGTCATTTGTTCCTATAGGGGATGTTAGGTAATCAACATCGCCCATAAGTCTAAAGAAGTCCTCAATGATGCCAGATAATGAATCGTTTGTTTGGTTAACTATGAGTTTTCGGGCTTTAATAACTACAAAAGGTTCAACCTCAGGGACCAGGCGTTCCCTAAAAATAGTTACTACGGGTTTATTCCAAACGTACTCTGTCAAATAATTACCTCAAAAAACATTTAACGCCAACAAATAATAAGATTGCTAATAACTCGTCTAAAAGGCACATATTTGTTGAAGGTTATTTTGGCAGATTACTTTATTTTGTGAGGATTAAGAAAAGTTGGGTTGGTAATTGTGCTGATGGGTAATTAAATATATTGTTAGGATTTGGGGTTGTTTCTGTAAGCTTTAATTGGTTCAGTTTTTATTAGTTTTTTGTATGTTTCAAGTTAAGGTTATGTCTGTAAAAGAGTACAGTTTTGCGGTTGATTTAGCTAATACTGTTGGTTGGGGTATGGAAGAGGCTGATTTTAGGTTTAATCAGTTTCTTGAACCTGAGGGTTGTTTGGTGTTGTTTGAGGGTTTGGTTCCGGTGGGTTTGGCGACTTGTGTTAGTTTTGAAAAGTTGGGTTGGTTTGGGAATTTTGTTGTTAGATCTAATTATCGGGGGCATGGTGGGGGGCGTTTGTTGTTGGAACATGCAATTAGTTATTTGCGCAGTAGAGGTGTGGAAAGTATTGGGTTGTATGCTTATCCATGGCTTGTAGAGTTTTATGGTAAATTTGGTTTTAAAAAGGATATAGAGTTAAAGGTTATGCATAATGTGTGCTTGCAGATGGGTAATAATTATAACTATAAGGAGGAGGGAGTAGTGTCTAAGGTTGGGGTTTGTGGTGATTTTTCAGTTTTGTCTAGTTTTGATGTTAGGTTTTTTGGTGTTGATAGGTCAAGAGTATTAAAGGGTATTATGGAGGGGAAGGATAATTATTGTTATGTTTTAAGGGATGGAGGGAAAGTTGTTGGATATGTTTTAGCTAAAGATTATGGTCATGTGGTGGAGGTTGGGCCGCTGGTTTGTTGTCCTGATAGGTCTGAGGGGGTATTTGAGCTTTTGCAGACGATGTTGTGTGGGTTAGGGGGTAGGGAGGTGTGGCTTTATTTACCTCAGGAGCAGAAGGGGGTTGAGGAGTTTTTGTTTGGGGTGGGTTTTAGAAAAAAGTTTTCTTTGTCAAGAATGTTTTTAGGGGAGCCTAAAATTCAAAGAGGAATATACCTTGGAGAGTCATTGGAGCGGGGATAGTTATGTCTGATTATGCTTATCGTTTAGTTAAGGCTTTTTTAGATAAGTCTATGCCGGCTGTTAAGGTTTTAGCAGAGAGGGTTTATCTTCATAGAGAAGAAGGAAAACATCGCAGGGTTGCTCTTTTGCGGTTTGTAGATGGAAGAAAGGTTAGTGTTTTAGTTGAGGGGGCACATTTTTATTTACGGGGTTCGGTGGAGTATACAAATCCTCAGGTGACGGCCGAGGAGCTTCAAGGAGTTTTGGGCATTCGTTTGCTTCAAACGTGTGTGAATTATTGTCTTGAGACAGGTATGCAAAAACCAACAGAAGAGGATTATCGCAGATTAAGTGAGATACTTGGAGAGCCGCCGCAGGGTTATGTTTTACCGTTTTTACTTAACACAGATGATGTAGAGGCTAATAGGTACTCTATTAATCCTTTAGGGCAATCCTTAATTGACAGTGGGCAAAGCGCATTTCCAGTAGCTAACATTAAAACCGATACACTTAATGTTGATTTGAGATTTGTTGAAAAGTATGAGGGCACCTTAATATCTAAAGAAGAGGCAGAGTTAATTTCAGAGGAACTTTTGCGCCATGATAGCTATATGGACTTTGTAGACACAGTTAAATTTAGACAGTTTGAAGAGTTATCAAAAATTTTTGGTATAAATCTTGCGCTTTACACCTTACGTATGCCTTTATCTACGCTACAGGCAGAAAAAAAAGAAAACCTACTACACTGCATTATAAGGGATGTACATAAAAATTTTCAGTCTATAGAGCAAGCATACAATTGCATGGGACGTAGCATGTCAAAGCGAACCACTTTGTTGGCAGTGCCACATTCAAAAAAAGGATACGGCTCAAAACGCGCTGCCCACGGCAAAATACACCTAAAAGACAATCAACTCTCAAAAATTACGGTAAAATACAGACCTACACAACTCTACCCAAACGGTATAGATCAAAAAGAGGTAGCCATAGCATGGGGGGAAGATGAAATTGTAGTAGAAGGGGAAAGGTTTACAGATTATAGTTATATGGAAACGCCTTCTTCACCACAGTTTTTTCTATACGCTTTAGCATCCCCTGAAGATGCAGCACTATGGCATGGAATAGGTACATTTGCAGCATCACAGCTTTTGCAAACATATATTTTAGCCCATAAAGCCTGCAATAAGGGCGTGCTAATTCCTGAAGTAGTAGAAAAATTTGACTTACCATGTAAAATGCCTCTACAGTTTAATTTAGTACCTGAGGGTATGTGGCGAAATGCTAAACGCCAAAATATTGATGCAAGTATTGGGGTTATTGAAGACTTTGAGTCTTTAATTAGTAGAGGTATGTGGCTTGAGCACCTCTCAGAGTACAAATAGGAGCAATGCTATGTCACCTGTAGACCGATTAATGCTTAAAATTCAAAGAAGGCTTTGTAAATTACCCTTAAACCCGTTAAATGTTGGAAACACTTATGGACAGTTTTTAGATTATTTTAAAGGCTTTGAAGAAATAGAGGCAGTTAAGGATATTTTTGGAGAGCAAACAACAGACATTTTACGTAATTTAAAAGTAGAATTTAACTGGATAAAGGGTTACATGTACATTAACAATGTCGATGGGCACATAGTTATAAGTAAAGATTACCTGCAAAAAGGCAACAAAACAGACATTTACCTAGATCTAATTCATGAACTCTGTCATGTAAAACAATTCATGGAAGGCAGAGAACTCTTTGATCCAAAATATAAATACGTGGACCGCCCAACAGAAATTGAAGCATACCACTACACTGTACAAGAAGCAAGACGCATAGGATTAACTGAAAAACGCATTTGCCAATACTTGAAAACTGAGTGGATAAATAATTCAGACTTTAAACGCCTCACAAAAGCAGTAGGACTAAACGAACAAGAAGAAGTAACAAGCTAACAATTAAGTAAAAACGTCAAGTTAGGGCTTCTTGGTAGATGTTGAGCATTTTTTGAGCGCAAAGGGTCCATGTAAAATTTTCTTTAACAAACTCTCTGCCAGCTAACCCCATATTCTGTCTTAACTTAAAATCACCTAAAACTTTTAGCAGTGCTTCAGCTAAAGCAGCACTATTTCCACGATCTACTAGCAAACCTGTTTTCTCATTAACAACAACCTCATTTACACCACCGATGTTAAAAGCAACAATAGGTTTCTCTGAGGCTGAGGCCTCAAGTAGCACAATACCCTGACCTTCTTGCAGGGAGGGCAAAACAAATACATCAGAGCAACCATATAACGCAGAAAGCTCTTCTTCAGATAAGCCACTTTTAAAAATAAAATTACCCAACAGGTTAACAGCTACCAATTTGTTAATTAACCAAGTTTTTAGCGAACCCTCACCAACTATAACAAACTGTGTATTGGGATAAGTTTTTACTACCTCCATAGCTGCTTCTGCTAAAAACATTAAACCTTTACGAGGTATTAAACTGCCCACAAAAAGCACTGTATAAACATCTTTTAGACCAAATTGACATTTAAGCATCGCAGATTTTTCTGTGGGTCTATATTTCTCTATATCAACGCCATTTGGCACTATGCGTACTTTTGAGGGGTTAACATTGTAGTGTTTTTGTAGTTTTTCAAAAGAATATTTACTTACAGTAACAACAAAATCCGCTTCTTTAGCAGTTTTTTTTTCTAAACGGGCAAGACGGGACATAAAACAATTAGCCAACCCAGCTCTAAAAGATAGAGAACTGTTTAATTTTGCTTGTTCAAATTCATCTGCTAATACACCATGAACAGTGTGTATTAACGCTTTTTTGGCAGATTGCTTTTTAAAAGTTTTAAGAAGCCCATAACCATTGTCATTGTGAACCTCATAAATATTTGCACTAAAAGAGGTTTTAGCCACAGTTCGATTAAAGGTCCAGTTATCAAGAGGATAAACTTTATCTGTTG
>Ga0209737_10001193_pt1 | contig 19089 bp, 15 predicted proteins | sample TergutCu122P3_FD_187284 | JGI IMG/M metagenome (GOLD analysis project Ga0209737, IMG submission 187284) | Cubitermes ugandensis P3 segment gut microbial communities from Kakamega Forest, Kenya - Cu122 P3 (SPAdes) (version 2) | ecosystem: Host-associated > Arthropoda: Insects > Digestive system...
CGCAGAAAAAGCCTTCGCCCTGCGCGCGCGCGCAATCAGTCCCGATACCGTAGAAGTCCTCTTTGAAATCGCGCCCAAGTACTATCTTTACGGCGAGCAGTTCAAGTTTGAAGCAACCCCTGCCGAAGTCACCCTCGGTCACGTCGACCGGCCACCCGGCGTACGCAAGAACGATCCCACTTTTGGAGAAGTCGAAACCTATCACGCCCAGTTGCGCATGCGCTTGCCGGTCAGCGCGCCGCCGGGAACCGAACGCTTCACCCTGGCCGTGAGGAGCCAAGGCTGTTGGGAAGGCGGCATATGCTATCCCCCCACGGTGCAACACGTTGAAATCGAACTGCCCGCGTCCGCGGAAAATCGCGACAGCAACAACCACGCAGAAAACAATCGCGCAGAAAACGGCAATGAAAGCGGACGACTGGCCGGACTGCTCTCCTCTGCCAGCGTGCCGCTGGCGCTGGCCATTTTCTTCGGACTCGGCCTGTTGCTGGCGGCTACCCCCTGCGTTTTCCCGATGATCCCGATTCTGTCCAGCATCATCATCGGCGCGGGCGGCGCCGTATCGCGCGCGCGCGCGCTGGCGCTCTCAATCGCCTACGTACTTGGCATGGCGCTGATCTACGCCTTGGCGGGCGTCATTGCCGGACTGTCCGGTTCCTTACTCTCGGCCACTCTGCAAAACACCTGGGTTCCATTGGTTTTCGCCCTGCTATTCGTACTGCTGGCGCTCTCGATGTTCGGCTTCTTTGAACTGCGGCTGCCGGCAGCGCTACAAACCCGGCTGACTCATGCCGCCAATCGCGAAAAAGGCGGCCATCTCGGCGGCGCGGCGCTGATGGGCGCCATCTCGGCGCTCATCGCCAGCCCATGCGTCACGGCACCCCTGGCGGGCGCGCTGCTTTACATCGCCCAAACCGGCAACGCAGTACTAGGAGGATTAGCGCTCTTCGCACTCGCGCTGGGCATGGGCGCGCCACTCATCATCGTGGCACTGACCGCGCGCGCACTGCTGCCCAAAGCCGGACCGTGGATGGAAGGAGTCCAGAAAGCGGCAGGCGTGCTATTGCTGGCCGTCGCGCTATGGGTAGCCTCGCCGGCATTGCCGGGACTCGTAGTCATGCTCGGATGGGCGGCGCTCCTGCTGTTTCCGGGCGTATTTCTCTCCGCACTCGATCCCCTGCCCTTCGATGCGGGCAGCGGGCGACGGTTCTGGAAAGGAGTAGGCATCATCCTGCTCATCAGTGGCGCAGCCATACTGGTCGGCGCGCTTGCCGGATCGCGCGACCCACTCCAGCCGCTCGCCGTTTTCCATGCACGCGCCGCCACCGCCGCCCTTCCCCATTTCGAGAACATCGATTCAGAAGCCGAACTCGATGCCCGATTGAGCGCCACCGACCGTCCGGTTCTTCTCGAGTTTTATGCCGACTGGTGTGTCACCTGTAAAGAAATGGAACGCGATACTTTCAGTCACCCGGCAGTGGCCGCGCGAATGGCACGCATGCGATTGCTGCGAGTCGATCTCACCGCCTACAACGACTCGCATAAAGCGCTGCTTGGGCGCTTCGGCATCGTCGGCCCGCCTGGAGTCGTGTTTTTCGGTGCGGACGGACAACTACGCGATGATCTGCGCGTAACAGGGTTCATGTCCGCCGAGAAGTTCTCCGCGCTGCTCGATCGCGCGCCATAGCCATTTAGCCTATAATGGACGTTTTCCTTCCAGGTCACATCACATGTTCTCCGGTATCGTGACCGCAGTAGGTCATATCGAACAAATCGAACCCTTGGGCGATGGCCTGCGTCTCACCGTAGACACCGGCAAACTTGATCTCAGCGGAGTCGCCCTCGGCGACAGCATCGCCACCAGCGGCGTATGCCTGACCGTCATCGAACTCGACGGCACACGGGTAAAATTCGACGTTTCGCGCGAAACCCTCAACTGTTCGGTCGGGCTGGATCAGGTAGGCAGCGAAGTCAACCTCGAAAAAGCGCTCGCCCTCAACGGCCTCATCGGCGGCCATCTGGTGACAGGACACGTAGACGACATCGGCGAAATCATGAATTTCGCGCCGCTGGCCGAGAGTTTTGAACTGGTGGTGCGCGCCCCGGACGCCATTGCAGAATACATCGCGCGCAAAGGATCTATCACCGTCAACGGCGTAAGCCTCACGGTCAATGATGTCTCCGGGAACGATTTTTCAGTCAACCTGATCCCGCACACGATTGCCTCCACCAACTTCAAGCACTTTAAAACGGGCGACAAGGTCAACCTCGAAATCGATCTCATCGCCCGTTACGTCAAACGCATGATGGCCTGGCGCGAAGAGCAAAGCGCGAAAGAAACCGCCTGACCCCTCGCGCTCGCCCCGCCACCCTACCAACCGAAACAAAAATGAGCGCGCAAATCCATAACATCCCGTTACAGACTCCCATGCACAAGAGCGCCCTGTCTCCGATTGCCGAAATCATCGATGAAATCAAAGCCGGGCGCATCGTTGTGCTCGTCGACGAAGAAGAACGCGAAAACGAAGGCGACCTGCTGATGGCCGCCGAATTCGTCACCCCGGAAGCCATCAACTTCATGGTCACGCATGGACGTGGCCTCGTCTGCCTGACGCTCACCCCTGAACGTTGCGAACAACTCGGCCTCGAACAGATGGTCAAGGACAACCGCACCCCGTACAGCACCGCCTTTACCGCCTCCATCGAAGCAGCCACCGGCGTGAGCACCGGCATCTCGGCCCATGACCGCGCCCGCACGATTCAGGTAGCCGTTGCCCGCCACGCCAAACCGGAAGACATCGTCATGCCTGGCCACGTCTTTCCGCTCACCGCCCAGAAAGGCGGCGTGCTGATACGCGCGGGCCACACCGAAGCCGGTTGCGATCTCGCCCAGCTTGCCGGACTCGAACCGGCGGCGGTGATCTGCGAAATACTTAGAGAAGACGGCACGATGGCGCGGCTACCCGACCTGATCGAATTCGCCCACAAGCACCAACTCAAGATCGGCGCTATTCGAGACCTCATCGAATACCGTGCCGCCAACGAACGGCTGGTCGAGCGCATCGCCGACAAGGAAATCGACACGCCTTACGGGCACTTTCGCCTCACGGCCTTCCGGGACAACACCACGAACGATGTACATTTCGCGGTCTGCCACGGCGACATCCGCCCCGAGTCTGAAACCCTCGTGCGCGTGCATGAACCTGTCTCTTTCGTCGATTTTCTCGACTCTTCCATTGCCAGCCGTTCTTTTCCGCTCCAGCAGGCGTTCACATGGCTGGCCAAAGCCGAAGCGGGCGTAGCCGTACTCCTATATCGCCCGCAAACCGGACAGGAACTGCTCGACTACCTCATCGGCAAGGGCTTGCCACAGGCGCGCTGGGACGCGAGGATTTTCGGCGTCGGCGCACAAATCCTGCGCAACCTGAACGTCGGCAAGATGCGCGTACTCTCCAAACCACGCAAGATTCCTAACATGGCCGGTTTCGGACTCGAAATCACAGGTTTTCTCACGCCTCCTAAGCCATGCGACAACCAGAACGCCCTGCCTTGTTTCCACCCTGTCAGCGCCCGCGAAGCCAGTTGAACCCTTTTTATTTTCCCTGCACGGCAACATGACCCGTTACAACAGCATCACAGAATACGACATCGACCTCGATGGTCAGGGACGACGCATCGGCATCGTCATGAGCCGCTTCAACCCGGAGGTAGGCGAAGGGCTGCTTTCAGCGTGCATCGAAGAATTGCGCCGCCTCGGCGTTGCCCCCGCTGCAATCCAGATTGCAACCGTGCCTGGCGCGCTCGAAATTCCACTGGCGCTGCAACGCCTTGCCCGGTGCGGTCAGTTTGACGCACTGATAGCGCTGGGGGCCGTCATCCGGGGCGAGACTTACCATTTCGAGCTGGTATCCAACGAAATGGGGGCCGGCATCTCCCGGGTCATGCTCGACAGTGGCCTACCCATTGCCAACGGCGTACTGACCACCGAAGACGACGATCAAGCGCTCGCGCGGATACAGGACAAGGGCCGTGACTGTGCACGTGCAGCCATTGAAATGGCCAACTTACTGAAGGCGCTACCGTGAACCAGGAAGGACGGCGTGAAATTGCCGCGCGACACCGGGCGCGCGAACTTGCGCTCGCCAGCATCTACCAGTGGTTAGTGCACGAAACCTCCGTCGGAGAAACATCGGCGGCCAACCCGCCTGCGAGGCCCTCGCTGCCATTGCCCGCGCCGCCTGTGCAATTACAAGCCATCGAAGAGCTTCTTGCCAGTGTCGCACCGGAAGATAAGACTCCGAAAGAAAAGAAAAAAAAGGCATCACCCCTCCCGCCGGATGCCGATTTTTTCACCACATTGCTACAAGGCGCGACACGTGAAGCGCCTGAGACGCGCGCCCTCATCGAACCGCTGCTCACGCGCTCCATTGCGGGCCTCTCGCCGGTCGAACACGCAATTTTGTTATTGAGCGCCTTTGAGCTGCGCCATGACATCGAAACGCCCTACCGCGTCATCATCAACGAAGCCATCGAACTGGCAAAAACATATGGCGGCGCAGACGGGCACAAATTCATCAATGGCGTACTCGACCGCCTGGCGGCCAAGCTGCGCCCTGAAGAAGTAGCCGCCACGCGGGCGCGGAAATCATCGGACGAGAACGAGGGTTGAGGTTCATGGCGCCACAATAAGTAGGGGCACGGCATGCCGTGCCCCCACATCCGCCCATTAACCGCCATGAGGGTCAGTAACCCGTCAAACGCCTTGTTTGAGACTCGCGGCAATGAAATCGTCGAGGTCGCCATCGAGCACGGCCTGGGTATTGCCGACTTCGTAATGGGTGCGCAAATCCTTGATCCGCGACTGGTCGAGCACGTAGGAGCGAATCTGATACCCCCAACCGATGTCGGCTTTGCTCTCTTCCAGCTTTTGCTGTTCGGCCTGGCGTTTGCGCAGTTCGAGCTCATAGAGGCGAGCCCGCAACATATTCATGGCTTCGTCTTTGTTGCGGTGCTGTGAACGGTCGTTCTGGCATTGCACGACGGTGTTGGTCGGCAAGTGGGTGATGCGTACCGCCGAATCGGTTCGGTTGACGTGCTGACCGCCTGCGCCAGAGGCGCGATAGGTGTCGATACGCAGATCTGCGGGATTGATCTCGATGGCGATGGAGTCATCGACTTCCGGGTAAACGAACACCGAACTGAAACTGGTGTGCCGCCGCGCGTTGGAATCGAACGGGGATTTGCGCACCAGCCGATGGATGCCCGTTTCGGTGCGCAGGTGGCCGTAGGCGTATTGGCCGCTCACCTTGATGGTGCAGTTTTTGATGCCGGCCACATCTCCTTCGCTCTCTTCAAGCAGTTCGACGGTAAACCCTTTCTTCTCCGCGTAACGCAGATACATGCGCTCCAGCATCGAGGCCCAGTCCTGCGCTTCGGTTCCGCCCGCGCCGGATTGGATTTCGACGAAGCAGTTGGCCGGGTCCAGCGGGTGAGAGAACATGCGCCGGAATTCGAGCAGCTCGACGGTCTGTGCAAGAGATTGCAAATCGCCTTCGACAGCTTCGAACGTGTCGTCGTCGTCTTCGGCCTGGGCGAGATCGAACAGATCTTTGAGATTGCGCGCCTCCAGACTGGCAACCCCAAGGGTTTGGACGACATCTTCAAGTTGACGTTTTTCTCGGCCTAATTCCTGCGCGCGCGCAGCATTGCCCCAGACATCGGGGTCTTCCAGGGCGCGGTTGATTTCTTCCAGCCGGGTTGCCTTGACCTCGTAGTCAAAGATACCTCCGTAATTCTTTGGTGCGCACGGAAAGATCGTTGAGGCGCTCGGCAATGGCATTCTGGCGTTCTGCTTCCATGAGGGAACTCTTCGTGTATCGGAAAAGTTGCGTAGTATAGCGGCGAACCGCCCAATGAACGCCGGAAGGATTTCAGGATGAATCCACAAGGAGAATCTGTCCCGAACGATGCTCAAGCCCAGGTGCGCCGGGCCGCGATGCGCCAGCGCGCGCTGGCTGCGCGGGAAGCGACGCCTTACGCGCGCCGCGCCGTATGGGAGACGGCCATTATGAGTCATCTCGATTCGTTGATCGGACAACTCGCTCCGCGTGTATTGGCTTTTTGCTGGCCGTTTCGCGCAGAAGCGGATTGTCGCGAATGGGTCAAACGCTGGCTGGAGGAAGACGCTACCCGCCTCGCGGCTTTGCCGGTGGTGGGGGAGCGCGGCGCACCGCTCGTTTTTCGACGCTGGAAGCCAACCGCAGAATGGGCGCTCGACCGGTATGGCATCCCGTTTCCAACGCAGACAGAGGAGGTTCGCCCGGAAGTGGCGCTCGTGCCCCTCAACGCATTCGATGCTCGCGGATACCGGCTCGGTTACGGTGGCGGTTATTTCGACCGCACGCTGGCCGCAATGCAGATGGTCGCAGTGGGGGTCGGTTTCGAGCTGGGTCGCGAAAACGACGTTTTGCCGCAAGCCCACGACCACGCAATGCACTGGCTGGTGACGGAGGCCGGAGTTTTTCCCGCCGCGCGCGATTGATGGGCGGATTTGAAATTCACCCCGACAATCGAGTTGCCAGTAGATTTTCATATCGCATCCGTTCCTCTTCCGAGAAGCAGCAGAAAATCACTTCCCGGATGCCGGGCAGGCGCGCCAGCGCCTCCTGTACGGCAGAGAGCGCATGCGGGGCGGCCAGGGCGGGCGGGTAGCCGTAGACGCCGGTGCTGATGCAGGGGAAAGCAATGGTTTCCAGTCCGGTTTGGGCAGCAAGTTCCAGCGCCTGACGGTAACAGGCAGCAAGCAGCGCCGGCTCCCCGTGCTTGCCGTCGCGCCAGACGGGACCGACAGTATGGATGACATGCCGAGCGGGGAGGCAGAAGCCGGGGGTGATCTTGGCTTCCCCTGTGGCGCAACCGTTCAGGGTGCGGCACAGGGCCAGCAGTTCCGGTCCGGCGGCGCGATGAATGGCGCCGTCAACGCCGCCGCCGCCCAAAAGGGTGTTGTTGGCGGCGTTGACAATGGCGTCGACGGCCAATGTCGTAATATCGGCGCAAATGGCGCGTAGTATGGTGGACATGAGGATGGAATCGAAGGCGCAAAATGCATATTATCACGCGCTTGTCAGAAAGAAAGGAGCAGTAAAGATGATGGAAAGAGCATTTGCAGGGCGGCGCTGGATTGGGGTAATGAGCGTGTTTTTGATGGCAGCCGGTATAGCGAACGCACAAACGCAACGGACAAGCCTGGAGGCGGGCAAGCATCGCATCGATGCCGAAGTGGCCGCTGACGAGCAGACGCGACAGCTTGGGCTGATGTATCGGAGCCATCTTCCGCCCGGACAGGGAATGTTGTTCGTGTTTCCGTCTTCGAGCCGCATCTGCATGTGGATGAAAAACACGCTGATTCCGCTGTCAGTAGCCTTTCTCGATGAAGAGGGACGCATTCTCAATATCGAGGACATGACCCCGCTGAACGAGGAGTCTCATTGCGCAGTGAAATCGGCGCGCTATGCGCTGGAGATGAACCGGGGCTGGTTCGCCGAGCATGGTGTGAAGGCAGGCAACCGGATCGAAGGCGTGAAATTCCTGTCCGCGAAATAAGGCGGCTCTTTTCCGCGTACATCCGCTCATTGTCGTGCAAAGCGGTGGGGATAATGTCCCATATGCCATTTTGCGCCCTCGCCATTCCCGGCGCGGCGCGGCATATGAGGCACGAGGCCAGCCGTGGCAGAAGACAGCGATCAGGAAAAAACCGAACCCGCATCCGGCCGACGATTGCAACAGGCTCGCGAAGAGGGGCAGGTTCCGCAGTCGCGCGAACTCCAGACCTTCCTGGTGACGGCGACGGGGGCGCTTTTTCTCTGGTTAGTCGGCGGTTGGATGGGAGGACGGCTACTGGAGCTGCTGCGCCGCGGTTTTTCTTTTGATCGTCATCTGGCGTATGAGACAAACGGTCTGGTGATCGTCGAATGGCTGCAAGGCTTGCTCGGCGGGGCTTTACTGACGTTGTTACCGCTTTTTCTCACGTTGATGGTGGCAGCGCTGGCCGCTCCGTTGATGCTCGGGGGACTTCTCTTCGCACCCAAGGCGCTGGGTTTGAAACCCGACCGGCTTAATCCGCTCAAGGGCTTCAAGCGCATGTTTTCGCTGCATGGTCTGGCGGAGATGCTCAAGGCGGTCATGAAGGCCTCGCTCATCGGAGGAGTCGGCGCGGCGGTGCTGTGGCGTTACCGCGATCGTCTCTTCGATTTCCTGAAAGAGCCATTATTGCCCGCAATCAGCGATTTTGCGTCCACGGTGTCCTGGATCGCGCTGCTGATCGTCTTGAGCCTCGGGCTACTCGCGCTCTTCGATGTGCCGTTCCAACTATGGCAGTACCACAAGAACCTGCGCATGACGAAGGAAGAGATCAAGCGCGAGAGCAAGGAACAGGAAGGGGATCCGCACGTCAAGGGCCGCATTCGCGCATTGCAGCGAGAGATGGCGCGCAGACGGATGATGTCCGAGGTGCCGAAGGCCGATGTGGTGGTGACGAACCCGGTGCACTTCTCGGTGGCGTTGCGCTATGACGCGGCGCGCATGTCCGCGCCGATCGTCGTGGCCAAGGGGCGCGGAGAAGTGGCGCTGAAAATTCGGGAGATTGCCCGCGAACACAACGTGGCTCTGCTGGAAGCGCCCTCACTCGCCCGCGCGCTTTTTGTGCATTGCGAACTGGAAGCAGCGATTCCCGCCGCGCTGTTTACCGCCGTGGCCGAGGTAATGGCTTATGTCTATCAGTTGAACGAGGCGATGAAAAAAGGTCTGCCCGCGCCATTGCCGCCGACTGATCTGCCTGTTCCTCCTGCGCTCGATCCCGGTCCGCCCCCAGAAGGCTGACCCATGACAGCAAATACGAGTACGGCATGGCTAGCGAAAGCATCCTGATCTTGCGTCGAATTTTGGCGCCTGCAAATTTGCGCGCGCTGGCGGCCCCGGTTCTCATCGTCATGATTTTGGCGATGATGGTGTTGCCGTTGCCGGTATTTCTGTTGGATGTGCTTTTCACGTTCAACATCGCGGTAGCGGTGATGGTGATGATGGTGGCGATGTACACGCGCCGACCGCTGGATTTTTCAGCGTTCCCCACGGTGTTGCTCGTCACTACGCTGCTGCGGCTCTCGCTCAACGTGGCGTCCACCCGCGTCGTGCTGCTCCACGGACATGGCGGTCAAGATGCTGCGGGCAAGGTCATCGAGGCGTTCGGGCAGTTTCTCGTGGGCGGCAATACCGCCGTGGGTATCGTGGTGTTCGTGATTCTCACCATCATCAATTTCGTGGTCATCACCAAGGGTGCGGGGCGAATCGCAGAAGTCAGCGCGCGCTTCACGTTGGATGCGATGCCAGGCAAGCAGATGGCTATCGACGCAGATTTGAACGCGGGCCTGATCGACGAGAAAACCGCCAAGCAGCGTCGCAAGGAAGTGGCGCAGGAATCCGATTTTTTCGGGGCGATGGATGGCGCCTCCAAGTTCGTGCGGGGGGATGCCATTGCGGCTATCCTGATTTTGATCATCAACATCCTGGGGGGGCTGTTCGTGGGCGTCATCCAGCACGACATGGCCATTGGCGACGCGGCCCACACCTACACCATCCTCACCATCGGCGATGGGCTGGTGGCGCAGATTCCGGCGCTCATCATCTCGGTAGCGGCAGGTCTGGTGATTTCACGGGTGGGAGATGATGATGTCGACATCGGTGCGCAGATCGTCGGTCAGGTCTTTTCCAATGCGCAAGTGCTCGTGCTGACGGCCATCATCGTTGGCGTGCTCGGGCTGATTCCTGGCATGCCCAATATAGTGTTCCTGTTCTTTGCCTCGGCAATCGGAGGGCTTGCATGGATGCGCAGCAAACGGCAGATCAGCGAGGAAGCGCCGGTGCAGCAGGAAGCACAAAGCGCCGCCGAAGCGCGCGCGGCCGAGGCGCAGGAAGCGAGCTGGAACGATGTTGCGCCTGTCGACGTGCTTGGTCTCGAAGTAGGTTATCGCCTGATTCCGATGGTCGACAAGAGTCAGAATGGCGAACTGTTGCGGCGCATCCGGGGGTTGCGCAAGAAATTTGCGCAGGATGTGGGTTTTCTGACCGCGCCCGTGCACATCCGCGACAATCTCGAACTCAAACCCAATGCCTACCGCGTCACCCTCAAGGGGGTCGAAGTCGGCGCGGGCGAAGCGTTTCCTGGGCAATTTCTGGCAATCAATCCTGGCCGGGTCGTGGGGCCGCTTGCCGGGCGGGAAACCATCGATCCGGCGTTCGGGCTGCCCTCGTACTGGATCGACGCGGTTACCCGCGAACAGGCGCACGCGCTTGGTTACACGGTGGTCGACGCCAGCACCGTGGTCGCAACGCACCTCAACCACATCATCCTCGGGCACGCCGCTGAACTGTTGGGCCGCCAGGAAACCCAGGCGTTGCTCGAGCACATTTCAAAAGAAACGCCCAAACTCGTCGAAGACCTCGTTCCCAAGCTGCTGTCGGCCTCCACCGTGCAGCGGGTACTACAAAACCTGCTTGCCGAGGAAGTCAACATTCGTGACATGCGCACCATCATCGAAGTGCTGGCCGAACACGCCCCGCGTACGCAGGATGCCGTCGAACTGACTTCACGGGTACGCGAGGCGCTTGGGCGCGCCATCATTCAATCGCTGTTCCCGGGCAATGCCGAAGTGCAGGTCGTGGCGCTCGAACCGGGGCTTGAACGCATCCTGCTGCAAGCGATGGGAGGCGGCGACGGAGCCATCGAACCGGGGCTGGCCGATACCCTACTGCACCAGACCGCCCTGCTTGCCCAGCGCCAGGAAGAAATCGGCCTGCCGCCGGTATTGCTCGTGCCCGCGCAACTGCGGCTGTTACTGTCCAGATTCTTGCGCCGCGCCGTGCCTGCGTTGCGGGTCATTGCCAATAGTGAAGTACCGGAGTCGCGCACGATTCGCGTGACGGGGATGGTGGGCGCGGGAGGGTGAGCGCTGTCTGGCGCAATCATCCTCTCCGACATAGGCTCCGAAATCACCGTCCTCGAAACCCGCCTCACCCAAACCCGCGCCCTTAAACAGGCTATGATGCGGGAGCTTTTGATTGGGAAGACGAGGCTGATATGAGGATAGCGTCATAACCGAGGGCGGCATCGATCTGATCGACGATATGGCAAGCAATCAGTTCAGCGCCGTGGCTTGGCGACCCGTAGTGGAGTGGGCGAATTTCTCGGCGGGCGACCAAGTCGCCGGGGAAGTCGCCGGGGAAGTCGCCGGGGAAGTCACCGGGGAAGTCACTGACCAAGTCACTGACCAAGTCACTGACCAAGTCACCGACCAAGTCACCGGGGAAATAATGCGGTTACTAGGTGTGATGAAGAGTGAGATGGCACGCATCGAAATCCAGACAGCGCTTGGTCTGAAACACCTGCCTCACTTTCGCGACACCTACCTGCGTCCGGCATTGGAGGGCGGATTCATCGCTCAGAGAACTTTCACAAGGAACACAATGGCCCAAAAATTCAAGGATTACTACGGCGACGCTTGCGCGGACATGCTTGCGGAGCGAATCGGCGCCGTTTTGCCGGGGTTTTCACGCGAGCGTTTCATGGAAACGCTCGTCGGTCAGCTCGAAGACAAGGCGCTTTCCGCCCGGCTCGACCTCTTCGCGCAGGCGCTTAGAAACAGCCTGCCCGGCGCTTACACACAACATATCACCGCGCTGCACCCACTGCTCGGCCCCGAATTGCAGACAGAAACCGGCATGTTTACGCAAGGCTGGTGGCTTTCTCCCATCGCCTGTTACGTGGAAAAACGCGCCACGGAAGACTTCACCGCCTCACTGGCCTTCATCCGCGAGCTCACCAAACGACACACGGGCGAATTCGCCGTCCGCCCGCTGCTTGCAGCGTTCCCCGCAGAAACAATGGCGGTGATGCGCGATTGGAGCCTGGATGAGAACGTCCACATCCGGCGGTTATCCAGCGAAGGAATGCGTATCCGCCTGCCGTGGGCAAAGAAACTGACCGTTGCGCTGGAACGGTTCGATGACTTCAAGACCATCCTGGGCAATCTGAAGGACGACCCCTCAAAGTTCGTGCAAAAGAGCGTGGGGAACAATCTCAACGATCTGTACAAGGAAGCGCCTGAAAAGGCGGAAGAAATTATCAAGGAGTGGGAAAGAGGCGGGACGCTTTCCACCTCGGCAAAGTGGATAGTGAAGCATGGAAGGAGAAATCAGCCTGCCGTCGGCTGACCGAGATATATGAACGAAAATGGGGACTTTCGTCCCCATTTTCATCGAGAAAAGCTCAGGCTTACCCTCATGGTACTACGATAAGCAAAAGCCATATATCTGCCCTCATGGTGGTAAATAGGCGAATGTAGGGGCGAATAATTATTCGCCCCTACGCCGTCATTCCAAGGTATGCCTCTGCCGGACGATTCCGTCATCTCCAACAATTCTTTGCATATAGCCTGTTGGCGTTGCCAACAAAACGGGATCGTCCTCCGGGCATTGTGTTTCAGGAACCTCCTCGTATTGAGATTCCTCCTCTGCCGGATCGGTTGAGCCGTTTACCAACAACTGTTGGGTGACAGACATTTTCGATTCAAGGAGATGCTGTTCTTTTAGCGTTTTTGTAAACATATACAAAATCTGGAGTTCCGCTCTGAAGAAATCCACCTCTACCGCCGCCATCCCCTTAAGCGCTTGAGCTTTCCCCAAACCTATTGTGCCGTCTTTGAGTCGCCCCATCGTCTCTTGCAGGCTTTTTCGGGATTTTTCCAAAGCCCCCAGTTTTTCCTGAAACTGTTTTTTGATTTCCTCTTCCAACATGGTACAACACCTCCTTCAAGAAATTTGCCGCTAAAAAGCGCGTTTGAAACGTTTCCTAAGGAACCCCTGCAAAACCCTGCATACCACCGTTTGTCATCCTGCGCGAAGTCGCAGGATCCACGCAGCCTCTGGATTGCAGCGACTTCGCTTCGCTACGCGCAGAATGACGGAAGGGGTTTTGCAGAGGTTCCCTAAGAATCTTCCTGCGCCTCCTGTTTCTCTCTTTCTCCCTTTTTCCTCTGTTCAATTTCTTTAGATAATTTATTTAAATCCCGCACCAGCGCGCGAAATTCCATGGGATAAAATCCCATCCGTACCGATTGGTTTATGTTTCAATTGGGTGACTCCTTGTAGGGGCGGGTTTCAAACCCGCCCTAGCATTCGATAAATAAGCATCTTTCGGTAAATTGACCTCTTTTTGGGCGGGTTTGAAACCCGCCCCTACAGCATCATTGCGCGATACAGCGTCATTGTGAGCAAAGCGAAGCAATCTAGTATTTAACCGTGATCTGTCCCCGTTATTCGCGATGCGACAACAAACAGTATGTGTTTCATTTTATACTATTGCTTCAAATATCCTAGCTTCCTTAAAATTGCACGAACACCATTGGCATCTGTGTATGGTGCATAGTGTCGTTTTCCTTCAATTCTCCCCTCAAAACCTCCGCCGATTTGTTTTTGAATTTCGACCAATTGAGTCAGGCCAGAACTAACCCGCCTATCTCCAGGGTTCTCAAAAACATAAGTAAAGTATTCCCTTCCTTCTGTGTTCCCACCATGTGATATTTGGGTTGCGACAATCACAAATAATTCATCCCCTAGAGTGCCTCCAATATCATTTAAGAAAACCGAAACTATCTCCGTTCCAATTTCGGTAACTGAGGAACTTATTGTACCAACATAAAGGCTGTAGTATTTATTACCTTTATCCGGCACTTGTATATAAATCTCTACGCCAGGTCCTTCTGTCCCACCAGATGATTCGGCGTTAAAAAATTGAATTATAGAGTTTGGTTTTGGAAAAGATATCTTTAGAGAGGGGCTTATAAAGTTTATCCTGCTATCAGCATAACATTGCAAGGAAAATATGCCTAACAGCGAGACGAACAGAAGCTTAAAAAACAATCTTTTCATGGCAGTTCCTTTGTTGATTAGTCGAACACATCATCAAATAATTGAGCATTCCAAATATTATGAAAATGCGTTCGTCGAGCAGCATAGCTATCAGTGTGGTAATTTATTTTTTGTGTTATAGAGTTTACTGCTGTATCCGTGGGACCAACGTCTGCTTTTTCATATAATTTGTGTTTTAGCCAAAAAAACACCCCCGAATGCAACCCATATATCGGTTGTGCAAGCAATTCTGAGTTTGTTAAAAAGTCAGGGCTTACATCTCCAAAAACAACCTGATATTCATCATTGAATGATGTGTAGTTTTCTCTCCCAGTTAACATCTTCAAACCACGCCCTTTGAACCGCAAGCCATCGCCACTAGCAATGCCTAAATTTCCCAAGTCTGTCCTATTGCCGTATGCTTTATTTGCTATTGCATCTTGGTTTGCAGGGCTTCCATTGTAATTTCCATCTACATAGGCTTCATCCGGATGGTTAGTATAGTAAACAAATATCTGAATGAGTCCTTTTTTTTGACTCCCGTCAGGGGCTGTCCACCATGTTGGTCTGTAATCGAGGTTTTCTACTAACCGTAAACCTGCCCCAGCCTCCTCCCTAATTTGCGCAAAAAAATGTGATAAACGCAGCGGTGTATCTAGTTTGTATTTTTCAAAATTCAGTTTAATATCATTAACGATTATATCTATCGCTGCTATTTTATCTGGACTATTTGCCTGAGTAAATATCCTTTTCAAATGATCTCTCGTTAATTTAATTTTCTTTGTAAACGCGTCCACAAAATTCTCAATCACCGCCAGCGGATGCAAATGATCCATCACAATCCCTTGCGGAAAGCCGTGGCGTCCTTTGACTTCGTTAAAAAACTGAAGCTTTCTCATTCTTTTTTTCTCTTCATCCCAGATTTTCTCGTAATTGACGCCGACCGGAATTTTCTCTCCACGGCCGCTGGAACGTGGGTTTTTCATATATCTATCCAGCGCATCCCATAGGCTCATGTCCATTCCCCATTCACTCTGGTGTCTGATGGCCAGCCGGGAGAGAGGTTGCGCGAGCTGAGGTTTCTTCCAAACGCTGTGGATTTCATCCAAGGAAAGTTTTTTATTTCTGTCTTGATCGATGGCATCAAACAATGCGGTAAGCAAAGGAGTCTGAGGTCTGTACTCTTTCTTAAAGAGTAACTCCTGGTGATCAATAGGCCGGGACGAGTCTTCGTCCACGAACTCGAACCCCGGCCAAGCCCAGGGGGTGGTGAGTTCTACTTTGTCGTGTCCGGTTTCACAGGCCCAGCCTGCGATGCTTCCGTCTTCGTTGTCGGCAGCGTATCTGACTTCCCACCAGCGCGTCTCTTTATCGTCGGCCGCACTGGAGATGATGCGTGAGCCATCTCTGATACTGATTATTCGGACGGCCTTATTAGGTAGTGGTGTGGTGTTTTGCCCCGTTTTGAGGGGAAATTCCGGCCAACTGAAGACACTAAGAACATCGCGATGGAATGTGATGATCCCATTGATGTTATTGTTTTGTGGTAACCTGAGATTGTATTCGTATTCTCTACGATAAAACCAGAGGCTTTGTGCGCCACTGATAAAAACGCACCGCTTGCTGTGAGATTGTTTTTGGGCGGCTGTTGCTTCTTTATCGAATTTAGTGGCGGGGATGAGATTATTGTCATCGCTTCCGTGAACGGCTGCGTAGAAGAGCTTTTCGCCTGCGTAGGTTTGTTTTGTGGTGTTGTAACCCGTGTATTCCGTTCGAGGACGTATCTCCAGGGTTCCCTTTTTGAGTTTGACCCATTCTCCTTCTTTGGGGCTGTCTTCGGCGAGCATGAAGGCTACGTTGTTTGTAGGTTCAAAGGAGCTTGGTGCTGTGGGTCGGACAAGTGTAGCGCCTTGGCCAATTTTGAGGAGTGTTTTATCTTTTTTCGGGGCGTTTCGTTCATATCCCCGGCATGTGGTGATGAAATTTCTGACATCTGGCGCGGCGCCAAATAGTTCGAGGTGCAATAGCAGACGGGTGCTCTGGCGGTTGGCTACGTCCGCATGACGCAGGTAGTTGCCGGGATGTCCGATGAGTTCGCCAAGAGCAATGGGTTTGGGATTGTCAAGAACGACAACGCTGCCGGTCGTCTTAGGTGGCTCAAGGACTTTCTCAAGCGAGGGCAGGTGAACTTCGAGTTGGTTAAGCGGAATATCTCTCGCTGCTGGATCGCGCCAGAGGGGGGTCCATATATCCGCTGAGTTTTCTGGACCAACACTAGAGACGGGACGCCAGTCACCCGTTCCTTCGCCCAGGGTAAGCTGACCACCACACGGTAGCCAGGCAACGGTACGCCGATTGTCACGTCTTCGGAGGTTGGTTCCTTTGCGCCCTATCGATATTGCGAGAACTGTTGTATCTGTTGGCGCCCAGGTTTGTGGGGGTTGATTGTCTTTGGCTTTAGCGCCAACTTGCCAGCGATCAGGGTAAGGTTCCCAAAAGGAGGGGCGCTTGAGAGACACGAGGTTCTGGTAGTTCTTTACATGCATCAGGTGCATGTAAAGGCTGTAGAGAGTGGCCTCTGGCGGAGCGGCTGTCGCTGCCGGAGCGGCGGCTGTCGGAGCGTTGCCGTTGTTTGGCGGTTGCATCAGATTTGCAGGTAGTTGTAGCCGGTGGCGGACGAGGACAAAGCCGGTGGAGTATTCACCTTTTTTTGCGCCTTCGTCGTACATGGAGTAAGGAAGCTCAAGGTCGTAACGATAAGCGATGACTTCGCCATCGGCAATGCAGCGTATGCCGCCATCTTGATAGAACTGCTTGCCTGTGCCGTCATCAAAATGGATACCGCCATGCCACTGACCACTGATGCCAAGCGGGTAAAAGCCATCCCGTGCGTTCTGGCCCCATGTTTTGAGGTATTCGAGGGGTGGTTCGATTTCTGGATACGTGCCGTCTTGGCGCCTGCCGATGCCGGGGAATGGGGTAACGAAGCGTTTGATGGTAACCATAATCAGTCTTGTGGCGTTGTGGGGTTATCTGATATTGCTACGAGGCAAAAAAATACCGATGGGATAGACTCAGCCTGAAAAGTACGTCAAGTTAAGTAACTCTTCCAACTCGAGTTCCTTTTTCGGCGTGTTGGGAAGCTTCTGATCCATACTGGTTGGCCCGGTATAACTATGACTACCACCCTTGATCGAGAGATTGCCGGGGCAATGCACATCAATCTTGCCGTCATAAATCTTGATATAAGCCCCTCCACACGTCACCAAAAACTCTTTGCCCGCCGCCGCTGTGAGCTTTTCTTTGTTGGCGGTGATCGTTACGTTTTTGTCAGCGGTGACTTCGACGTTTCCAGATTGGGCAAGCAGTTCTGCGTGGCCCTTGGCAGTAATCAGCTTCAAGTTGACCTTGTCTGCAACGCCTTGCACAAACAGACTTATTTTGCTTTTTACGTTGTGAAGCCACCTTCTGACTGTGGTCTGCTGCATGTCGCGCTGCGTGACCATGTCGAGGTTGCTCCCGCTGGTGAGCACCATTTCTTGCGGTGTGGCAAAGGCCATGCCTTCCACGGCGCTTGCCAGAAGAACCGGTTGGCGGCCGGGTTGCTCCGTGCCGGTCTCGCCCTTGGGATCGGTGTTGGTTTTGGCTTCCCAAGCGTTGATGGCTTCCAGCATGTGGTCGAGATGACCGCTTGGGGCTTTGCTTTCTTTCTGACCCTCAACGTTGCGCGTCTCTGGGCCCGTTTCGATCACATCCGCTTGCTGCTTTTCGGCGACTTCGCCAAGCACTTGCGCGCTTTTGCGCGCAGCGTAAAGCTGTGCTTGCGCTTGTTCGCGGTCAATCTGCTTGCCGGTGGCATTGGGCTTGGCTTCCGTCGTGAGCAGCAACCCTTCTCCGGCCCGCACGGCAAGCTGGTTGTCGGTGCGTAGCTCCGCGCCGTCTCCCCGAGGTTGGCCTTCGCCGTTGCGGCGGGGATGAATCAGGTAGCCTTGGTTGTGCTGAGTCTTGCCATGCTCCGAACTGATCTTCGTGCGAACTTGATTTTGCGTGTCGTCAAATAACAATTCGCCATATTGCTCGCCATAAAACTCTTTGGTCTTTATCCCACTGAGTGTGCGGTTGGCGGGCAACATGCCCGCATCACTGAACCAAGGATTGGGCTGCTGTCCGTTGTGAACGACGCTGATGACGATCGGTCGGTCGATGTCGTCTTCGATAAAGTCGACCAGCACTTCTTGACCGATTCGGGGAAGGTACTGGCTGCCCCAGGATGCGCCGGCGCAGGGGTAGATGACGCGAACCCAACAGGAGGATCTGTCGTCGAAGTTCGCGCCGAATTGGGGATGTTCCTTGGGCCGCTGCCAGTGAAACTGCACTTTGATGCGGCCCATTTTGTCGGTGTAGACCTCGGTTTCATTGCGAGGTCCGACAACGAGGGCGCTTTGGATGCCGGGGGCGGTGGGCCTGGCGTGGCGGGTATGTCCGTAGGCCGGAGTAAGCGGCAAACCTCGTCTTCGGGCTTCGAGCCGTACCCGGTAAGGGGCCGGAACGGATTTTACGCCTGACAGGTATTTGAGCAGGTCACCCGGTAAATTGTTGTGCGCGCTAAAACGTATCGAACAGGCGACAAACTCGGCGCGCTCGACGCCCTTGAACAAGGGGTGATCGGTGAGAACAAACCACTCGCCCGCTTTAAGCTGACGAACCGTGCCTTGACCCGAGTAACATCCTTTTGCCCAATCATGCGCTTCCTGACGATAGTCGGCATAACGACCCATGTCGATATCATCTTGTCCGTAGTACAGGGTTTGGGGGTCATAGTCTACGAGACTCGCCTCCGCGTACACATACTCGTCCCTGTTGCCCCGGGCCGAAACGTCATGGGTCGTAACGGTTTTGTAGTTGTAGCTGGTGAGGTCGACTTCGCTTGGGCCGATTTGCCGCTCTTCGATCCACTCGGTAAGACTGTCTTCAGCCTCCGTGGCATCAGCCCGGTGAAACCTCACTTTGCCTTGCGAGGCTTGCGGCAAATCGTGCGGGCTGTCGAAGACGATGAGGGTGACGCTGGGTGTGACTCCAGACTGGTGATGGTATCGGTATGACAGGCCCTCTTCGAATAAAAGCCTTTCG
>Ga0209737_10001194_pt1 | contig 19056 bp, 22 predicted proteins | sample TergutCu122P3_FD_187284 | JGI IMG/M metagenome (GOLD analysis project Ga0209737, IMG submission 187284) | Cubitermes ugandensis P3 segment gut microbial communities from Kakamega Forest, Kenya - Cu122 P3 (SPAdes) (version 2) | ecosystem: Host-associated > Arthropoda: Insects > Digestive system...
AATGACAACCCGCAATGACAACCCGCAATGACAACCCGCAATGACAACCCGCAATGACAACCCGCAATGACAACCCGCAATGACAACCCACAATGACAACCCGCAATGACAACCCCGCATGACAAAAACACAACCCGCAATGACATTGTAGGGCGGGGGCTTGCCCCCGCCGAATATAGGAACAACCATGATAATAAAAAAGTTTCAAGGAAAAACCGAAGATGAAGCCGTAGAATTGGCAAAAAAGGAACTTGGCACGGGCATCGTAATCATGAACGTCCGCCAAGTCAAGAAAAAAGGCCTTTTCAGCTTTTTGCGTTCACAATTAACCGAGATAACGGTTGCCTTGGAAGAAGAAAGCGAACGCCATGTACCGGCCGAAAAATCGATCCCAGCAGAACCAAAATCACTTACACCCAAACCGGCACCACCAAAACCAACCCCCGGGCCGAACCAGACACCGATGGCAAAACCAATAACCAGACCTCGCGATATCATCATCGAAGACGAACCGGAACCAAGCAAACCCAGTCCCGGTCTCGAAGAAAAACTTGACAGCTTGCAATCCTTACTTGAACAGCAGCTTGCAAAACCGGAGAAGACCGAAGAGGACAGACCCGAAATCGAGGAAAAAAAGGAAGAACAGTCCGAAATGTATGTTTTCCTCAAATTGTTATACAATAAAATGATTGACAATGAGATAAATGAAAAATACGCCAATCAAATAATTGATGAAGTAGACAAAGTAAATAAGCCAAATCTGCCGATAGATTATGTACTGGCAAATATTTACCAAAAGATGATTTTGAAATTCGGCAAACCGGAGATTATCGTACCGGCATCAATCGGGCCGAAGGTAGTATTTTTCGTTGGCCCTACCGGAGTTGGGAAGACTACAACGATAGCTAAAATAGCTTCGCGTTTTAGTGTGGATGACCACAAAAAAGTCGCTTTGCTGACGGCTGATACCTACCGGATAGCCGCCGCCGAGCAACTTAAGACCTATGCCAATATATTGGAAGTTCCTTTCCGGGTTATTTATACAAAAGAAGAAATCGAGCAGGCGATTAAGGAATACCGTGATTATGATTATATCCTTGTTGATACTGCCGGGCATTCGCATCAAAATGAAGCACAGCGGTCAAATATGGCTGATTTTATCCGTTATGTTGACAGTGATATTGAAAAAGAAGTTTATTTGGTTCTGAGTGCGACGACCAAGTACCGTGACCTTATCAGTATCGCTGATACTTATACCGAAATGACCAATTACAAGTTGATTTTTACCAAGCTGGATGAAACAACGACCTTGGGGAATTTGTTGAATCTAAAGCTTTATACCGGCGCTTCCCTGTCATACATGACCTATGGGCAGAATGTCCCGGATGATATCGAAGATTTTAACCCGCAAAAGACGGTGAAGCAACTACTCGGAGGCAAAGCGTAAAAAGGAGATTGCGGGTCAAGCCCGCAATGACGGACTAAGCCATGTAAATCATTCGTCATTCCGTGCTTGACACGGAATCTCACTCGCAATGACGTAATGTAGGGCGGGGGCTTGCCCCCGCCGTATAGAGGTTGATAAATGGATCAAGCATCACAACTACGCAATATCATAAAAGCGCAATCGGCACCACGCCCCCTGGCGCGCGTGATAACAGTCACGAGCGGTAAAGGTGGTGTCGGCAAATCCAATATTGCGATAAATCTCGCGATCCAATTACGCAAAAAAGGGCAGCGGGTAATTATTCTTGATGCCGATTTTGGGCTTGCCAATATCGAGATTATGTTCGGCGCGGTTCCAAAGCACAACCTAAGCGACCTAATTTACCAAAACAAAAACATCCGCGAAATCATTACCTGGGGACCAATGGATGTCGGTTTTATTTCCGGTGGTTCGGGAATTGCGGCTTTATCGAATTTAAGCCGCGAATATCTCATATATATTATTCAGAATCTAGCTGAGCTGGATGCGATTGCCGATGTCATCATAATCGATACCGGAGCGGGAATCTCCCTTGCCGTGCTTGAATTTCTCGTTGCCAGCGGTGAAGTCATCCTAGTGACGACCCCTGAACCCACTTCGATTACCGACTCATATTCGTTACTAAAAGCGTTACTTCGGCATCCCCGCTTCCAACAAGCGGATACAGCGATAAAAATGCTTGCCAACCGCGTTGAGGGATTAAGTGAAGGTCAGACTTTGTTCAACAAACTGAATACCGTTGTCTCCCGTTACCTAAAGCTTCAATTAACGTACCTTGGGGCAATCCCATATGACAACCAGTTAAGCCAGGCAGTGATGCAGCAAATGCCGGTTTCACTAAAGAATCCCAATGCAAAATCATCATTGGCTTTTGAAACGATTGCCGGTAGTTTGATGAATACCGATGAAACTAAAGAAGTAAGCAAGCGGGGAATGGCCGCATTCTTTTCCCATATAATCAGAAACAGAAAGGACGTTCAGGATAATGCTTTCTAAGTATGTAAAACCCGGGAGCAAACTGGAAATTCAAAAAGTTGACCGTGTCAGAACAAATGATGAATCAAAAAAGGCTCCTATTTATGATACGCAGGTTTATGATGTAATTTCCGAAGACCGGATGGAAATCGTCATGCCAATGGTCCAATCGAAGCTGATTTTGCTTTCGATTGATACTGAATATGATATGTGCCTTTATACCGAAAATGGATTGTACCAGTGTTTTGGTAAGGTAATTGACCGCTACAAGGATAATACCGTCTACATTGTTTTGGTTGAGCTGACCAGCAATCTGCGGAAATTCCAACGGCGGGAGTTTTATCGTTTCAGTTGTGCCCTTGAGATGAAGTCACGCCAACTGGAAACCGATGAAATCAAAAGCATCGAAAAAGACCTTGTGGATTTGAAACCCAATTTACCTTTGCAACGCAGTATTGTAGTAGATATCAGTGGTGGCGGGCTTAGGTTTGTTGCCAACTACAAATACGAGCCGGGTACATTAATACAATGTTGCTATAGTTTGACCATCGATGGAAGGTACAAAGAGTACAATCTAGTCGGTCATGTCTTATCCGTTCAGGAGAATCCAAACCGCCCCGGACTTTTTGAACATCGTGTCCAGTACACTGATATCAATACCGAAGAGAGGGAAGAAATCATCCGCTTTATCTTTGAGGAGGAGCGAAAAAACCGTCAAAAAGACCGTCGTACATAAGGGGTCATTTTTGCATTATTTTGCTCAAAACCCACTTAAACCCCATGAAATTTTATCCAATGGTGACTATACACGCATGTGAAGAATGCTATGTGGTATACTCATATTTGTTAACTTGTATCGAAAGAAGGCAACATGGTAGATAATGTTAGAAAGATAGTCGCAATCGCATCATCAACCGGTGGTCCTCGTGCGCTACAAACGTTGATTTCATCACTTCCCGGTGATTTAGGTGTTCCGGTATTGGTAGTTCAGCATATGCCGGCCGGATTTACCGAATCCTTGGCGAACCGTTTGGATTCAATCAGCGAATTAACTGTCGTTGAAGCAAAAGATGGTGAGCCGCTGGTCCCGAACAAGGTATATGTTGCCAAGGGTGGGAAGCACATGAATGTCGATTATAGAGGCGGAAAACATATTATCCGCTATAGCGATGAGCCGAACCGCGAAGGGGTCAAGCCTTGTGCAAATTATATGTACGAATCGTTGATAGACAGTACGTATTCGAATATAATTTGCGCCGTTTTGACCGGAATGGGAGCTGATGGGACCGAGGGTATCGGAAGACTGATTAGGCAAAAAAAAGTATATGTTATTGCACAGAACGCAGAATCTTGCGCAGTGTTCGGGATGCCAAAAGCTGCTATAACTGCCGGCGTTGTAGACAAAGAATTAACACTTAACCTGATCGCAAACGAAATAACGATGAAAGTGAGGCAAAGATGATATGGATGTAAGTCAATATTTAGAAATCTTTCTTGATGAAACCAAAGAACACTTACAAAGCTTGAATACCCAGATTCTGAATTTGGAACATTCACCGGAGGACGCAGATACGATTAATGAAATCTTCCGGGCGGCCCACTCCTTAAAAGGGATGGCCGGGACGATGGGTTACAAGCGGATGCAGGCCCTGACCCATGAGTTGGAAAGTGTCTTTACCGAAGTCCGTAGTGGCACTCTAAAAGTCACAAGCAACATGATCGACGCGATTTTTCAAAGCATTGATGCTTTAGAAGAATATTTGGAAAATATCCAGAGCAGTGCTGATGAAGGCACAAATGAAAATGAACCGTTAATCAAACAGCTCCAGAATATCCTGGCCGGTACCGACGAAGTAGAAGCGAAGCCGAAGAAGGAAAAGGGAGCCACCAAAAAGAAGGCTGTGAAAATGGAAAAACAAGAAAAATGGTTAGAAATTCCCATTGGGGATAATGAATCAAGCATTCTTGCAGGAGCAAAGAAGCAAGGTAAAAATGTCTATGGCATTACGGTGAAAATCCAAGAAACCTGCCTGCTGAAAGCAGCACGGGCATTTTTGGTCTTTAAAGCCATTGAGGATCTTGGTGAGATTGTAATTTCCGAGCCATCGACACAAGATATCGAAGATGAAAAATTCGATTTAGTATTTAGCCTGATAGTAGATACTGAGTATCCGCTTGCCAGGATTATTGAAGCAGCAGAAAGTGTCTCAGAAATCGAAAGCGTTACCGGTGGAGACATGGAAATCGACCTTTCCGATTTTGAAGAGGAAGAAGAGCTTGAAATCGTGCCGGTAGATACTGGCCTCGCAGTTGAATCAACCCCTGCCGGTGGCGGCGGCGGACCACAACCCGAGAAGAAGACAGGTAAACCGGTCGTTAACCGGACGGTCCGTGTCGATATCGAAAAACTCGATGTTCTGATGAATCTGGTCAGTGAGCTTATCATTGCCAAAAACTCACTCGTTTCAGCTTCCAGTGCCGAAGACGGAACGGAAAAGAGCAGCGGTGTCAATGAACAGATTGAGTATCTTGAAAGTGTCACGACCAATCTGCATGAATCAGTCATGAAAGTCCGCATGGTCCCGATTGAAAGCGTTGTAAACAAATTCCCCCGCATGATCCGTGACCTATCGAAAAAGCTTAACAAAAAAATTGAGCTGTACATGACTGGTGAAGAAACCGAGCTTGACCGTACCGTGGTTGATGAAATCGGCGATCCTTTGATGCACCTCCTTAGAAACGCAGCCGACCATGGTCTCGAAGAAACAGCCGAGCGTATCAGGACCGGCAAACCGGAAATGGGTTCAATTTTCCTCGATGCGTATCAAGAAGGAAACAATGTCGTTATTGAAGTCCGTGATGATGGTGCCGGTGTAAACGTTGAAGCGGTTAAGAAAAAAGCCATCGAAAGAGGTATTATTTCCTTTGAACAAGGCGAGAATATGACCGAAAAAGACATCATTGACCTGCTCTTCCATGCCGGATTCTCAACCGCGGCGGTTGTTTCGGATGTATCCGGACGGGGTGTCGGACTCGATGTCGTCAAATCCAAAATCGAAGCTCTCTCCGGTGAAGTTGAAGTTAAGTCAATCCGTGGCGAAGGCAGCACATGGAGCGTGAGATTGCCTCTGACTCTTGCCATTATCCAAGCGTTGATGGTTACTGTTGGTGGTGAGAAGTATGCGATTTCCCTTGGCAGCATCCAAACCATCGAAGATATCGGTCAAGACGATATCAAATTAGTCCAAAATAGTGAGGTAATCAACCTACGTGGTACGGTTATCCCGATTATCCGGATGAACGAGATTCTCGACAATGAAAGCACGAAGTCACCAGAAGACGGCATGGTTGTCGTCATCGTGAAAAAAGGTGACAAAATGGCGGGTCTTATCGTTGATGAGCTGATGGGACAACAAGAAATTGTTATCAAATCTCTGGGTAAATATATCAGCAAGTGCAAATTTATCAGCGGCGCGACCATCCTTGGTGATGGCGAAGTAGCCCTGATACTAGATGCAAACGTTTTAATTTAGTAGGGCGGGTGCTTGCCCCCGCCGGAATATTACGCAACCCGTAATAACGTAGTTAGGAGGAAACTATAATGGATTTAATGGAATTAAACGCAACAGGTGAAACAACTCAGTTCATTGTCATCAAACTGGGTGACGAGCAATATGGAATAGATATAAAATTTATTGACAATATCGTCAGGATGCAGCATATTACAAGAGTACCGAAAGTGCCGGCGTATTTAAAAGGTGTCATCAACCTGCGTGGTGAAGTTATTCCGGTCATGAGCGTCCGCTTGAAGATGGGTCTTTCGGCTGATGAGCTTGACAAAAACTCCCGGATCATCATCTTAAAGCTTGATACCCATGGGCAAATCGGGATTATCGTTGACCAGGTCAGGGAAGTTGTTACCTTGGTAAATGACGATATCGAAAAGGTATCTTATGACGGCAAAGAAGAAAGAGTCAATTATATCTTCGGTATCGGCAAATATGACGGCGGATTGATTTCGCTGCTGGATTTCAGCGCGGTATTAGCTGAGTAGTAAACCAATGTCGCAAAGCTAAGAGACCGTCATTGCGGGCTTTGACCCGCAATCTGACATGGTTTTTGAAAGGACTAGTAATTATGAGCGATTTAAGCTTGCACAAAATGTCTAATGAATTTTATGATGTTTTGAAAGAACTGGGGAATATCGGGGCGGGTAATGCAACAACCGCCCTCGCCCAGATGATAGGTTCCAAAATTGATATGACCGTTCCGCAAGTAAGTCTCCTTGAGTTTCATGAATTAGGTAACTTGATGGGGGGGGAAGAGCAGATAATGGCAGGTATCAACCTTTTGATTGAGGGTGATATTACCGGCAGCATTATGTTTCTGTTAAAACAGGAAGCTGCCAAACATCTAATCAATCAATTGATGCCGGGGATGGGTGATCCGGATTCATTTGAGTTTTCTGAAATGGAGCTTTCTGCCCTCCGGGAAATGGGTAATATAATTGCCGGTTCATACTTAAACTCCCTTGCCGGTTTGACGAATTTGCTGATTTTCCCTTCCGTACCGGATTTGACCATTGATATGGCGGGAGCAATTCTTTCCATCCCGGCGATTCAATTCGGAACCATAGGTGATCATATCCTTTTGATTCAAACCCAGTTTATTGATGAAGAATGTATCGAAGGATATTTCATTTTACTTCCCGATCTCGACTCATATGGTAAGATACTAGGGTCCCTCGGAATAGTCATTTAGTGTTGAAAAAGTATAGGGAGCCTTATTATGGGTGAAACGATAAAGGTCGGAATGGCCGATTTGAATATTTGTGTCCCCCCGGACAAGATTACGACACTGGGACTTGGTTCTTGTATCGGAATTGCAATCAGGGATCCGCAAACCGGAATAGGTGGTCTTGCGCATATTATGTTGCCTGATTCACAAGCAATTAAAAACAATTCAAATGTTCCGAAGTTTGCCGATACCGGAATTGAGGATTTGGTCAAAAAAATAGTTGCAAAAGGGGGGAACCGCAGTCGCTTGGTCAGCAAAATTGCCGGTGGTGCACAGATGTTCAGTGCGGCAATGAGTAATGATATGGTCAGGATCGGAGAACGAAATGCCGAAGCAAGCAGAAAAAAGCTAAAGGAAATGCGGATCCCGATTTTGGCTGAAGATTGTGGGCTTAATTATGGCCGGACGGTTATTTTTGACCCGGCTACGGGTGATTATGTCATCCGGGCGGTTGGTAAACCGGAGAAAGTTATATGAAGAAACGTCGTATGTTGGCGCCTATTATTATGCTGTCTGCAGGTGCGATAGCTAGTATTTTCATGTTTATTACCGGGTATGAACTTCCGCGGATGTTGGGCATACTATTTATTGTATTGTTGCTGTTTTATATACTCGGTTCAGTTTTTTCATACGTCCTCACGCGGTTTGAAGAGCAAAACGAAGCAATCCGTTTAGCAAGGGAAGCCGAAGAAGGTGAAGTCTTTGAAAAAGAGGCAGACGAAGAGGATTGGGAAGAGGATGAAAATGAAGGCGCTGTCGTTGCAGCGTTTGAGGAGTAGAACGGGAAAATGTAGAGGGGTGCTTGCGAAAATGTAGGGCGGGTGCTTGCCCCCGCCGAAGAAAGGCCACCTAGTGGACGAAACAGGCAGAAAAAAAATGTGGGAAGAATACGTAAAAACCAAATCCCACGAATCGCGAGACAAAATAATCCTTGAATACGCGCCGCTGGTGAAATTAGTCGCCGGTCGGCTTAGCATGTATTTGGGTTACAATGTTGAATACGACGACTTGGTAGGATACGGTATCTTCGGTCTCATCGACGCGATTGACAAATTTGATGCCCTAAAAGAAGTAAAATTCGAAACATATGCCAGTCTCCGGATCAGGGGTGCAATCCTCGACCAAATCCGCAAAATGGACTGGATTCCCCGGACAATCCGGCAGAAACAGAAAAAAATCGAAACAATTATCAAAGAAATCGAAGCCGCCCAAGGTGCACAAGCGACGGATGAGCAGATTGCCAAAGCCCTTGGTATTTCCGATGATGAATATGTTGATTGGCAGTCACAAATGAAAATTACCGGCGTAGTCTCATTAAACGAGTTTATGGAACAGGGTAGTGAGATTCCGATTGACCCGCAGAATAACCAGTCACGTTTCGAAGGTCCCGAAGAAGTAATCGAAAAAGACGAACTAAAAAAAGTCTTGATGCAGGCGCTGGAACTTTTAACCGAAAAAGAAAAAAAAGTAATCTTACTTTATTATTATGAAGAATTAACCCTCAAGGAAATCAGCCACATCCTTGAAGTGAGTGAATCACGGATTTCACAGCTTCATACGAAAGCACTTTCCAAGATGAAGAGCAAAATGGGTAATTATATGGGAATACTAGGAACGTAATGCAATACTATCAACATCGTCATTGCGGGCTTGACCCGCAATCTCATAAGGGAAAAGGATGTACTAATGGCAAACGGATATTTTCAATTATTCTCAAATGAAAAAGGCACATATGCGCGTATTATCAAAGCTACCGATGGTGGTGAAGATGTGCAGATACATGAGCTGGCGGAGTACTTAAACGGTCAGGGAATCCCCCATGACCCGGTAAATCTTTATAAAGGAATCGGTGCTTTGGTTGGCAGCGCGGACACGGAAACATATATCCCGCTTTGTCCCCAGCCATTTGCTCCGGTTAATGAAACATACAAACTGACCATCAGCCCGGACAAGATGAAAGCAACGGCTCGTTTTTTTGCTCCGGCGATAAACGGAAATCGGATATCACCTGGCGAACTTGCCCGTGATTTGCATTTCCAGAAGATTACATATGGAATAAAAGAGGCAGAAATAAGAGCATTTTTTGAAGCTCCGCAGTACTGTACTGACCTTGTGGTTGCCGAAGGTAAACAACCTATCCATGGTACAAGTGCAAGGATTGAATACCTTTTTAATACAAATCTTGACTCAAAACCAACCTTAAATGAAGACGGTTCGGTTGACTTTTTCCATTTAAATAACATCTGTAATTGTAGTGCCGGACAGGAATTGGCACGGCTTATCCCGGAAGAACACGGTGAAGCCGGTTTCAATATATATAATGAAACGATTAAACCGCATGAAGTCAGGACAGTGGCACTGAAACGCACCAATAATACCACCGTTTCCGATGACAAATTGACCTTGATAGCCAATGTTGATGGGCATGTGTCTTTGGTTGAAGGCAAAGTTTTCGTTGCGAATGTATATACGGTTGAGGATGTCAATCATTCAACCGGCAATATCGAATTTGAAGGTAGTGTCGTGGTACACGGTAATGTTTTCACCAATTTCCGCGTCAAAGCAAAAGGAAATATTGAAGTCCACGGTGTCGTTGAAGGCGCTGAGCTGGAAAGTGGTGGTGATATCATCATCAATCGGGGTATGAAGGGCATGGGGCGCGGGACATTAAAAGCCGAACATAATATTATCAGCCAGTTTATTGAAAACGCCAAGGTCGAAGCCGGGGGTTATGTTTCCACCGATGCGATTCTGCATAGCGAGGTTGTTGCCGCTACTGAGATTACCGTCACCAGCAAAAAGGGTTTTATTACCGGTGGCCGTGTATGCGCCGGAAAACTGGTTCAGGTAAAAAACCTTGGTTCAGAAATGGGTTCCGATACCGTTGTCGAAGTAGGGGTTGACCCAACGATGAAAATGAAAATCCAACGTCTGCAGAAGCGGATTACGGAATTAAATAAAGACATCAAGGCGGCTAAGCCGATTCTTAATACGATGGCACAAAAGATTGCTTCCGGGGTGCGGATATCCCCGGACCAGATAAAATATGTCCAAAACCTGACTATTGAAAATAAGGAAAAAAGCGAGGAGCTGGAAAGGTCTTTGGAAGAGCTTGATACACTACAGTCCCAGTTCGAACTATCCGGTAATGCCCAGGTCATCGTGACTGGGGATGTTTATGCCGGGACGCTGATTGCCATCGGTGATGTTTCGATGACGGTCCGCTCAAGTATGTCGTATTGTCGTTTCATTAAACAAGGTGGCGAAGTAAAGATGACCGCCATTTAGGGGGTAAACCATGTTAATCAACAATCCAATCGCCGTCCAAGGCCAGATAACAAGAGCCCAAGACCTTTCAATTATCAAGCAGAATGAAGCAAACCGTGGCTTTGTTGAACAACTGAATATCCAAAAAACAAAAGAAAACGATGAAGAGACAAAGTCCAAGCAAGTATTAGAAAAAGACGATGTTGAAAACAACGGACAACGTCATGATGCCAAAGAAAAGGGCAAAAACCAATACTTTGGCGACGGTGGCAAAGGACGCAAGAAAAACGACGGCGTAATTATCAAGAAGGGACCAGGGAATACACTGATTACAGGTTTTGATATAAAAGTTTGACCCCGTCATTGCGGGCTTGACCCCGTCATTGCAGGTCAACCCCGTCATTGCAGGCTTAACCCCGTCATTGCGGGCTTGACCCGCAATCTCACTTGATTAAAACTATAAAATTTGGTATAAAATCTATACAGAGGTTAATATGTCCGCAATACAGATAACTTTATTAATAACCGGCGCGGTCATTTTCATTATCAGCTTTTTCCTTCCCGCAGGAAACCGGAAAAAGAAAGAAGATGAAGGTGACATAACCGTCATGACTGACGACCATGTGAAATTGGTGGTGGAAAGGGAAATCGAAGACTCGAAGTCGAACATAAATGAAATCGTTGATGAGACGATTACTTATGCGATGGAAAAAGGCGAGCGGGCGATGGAACGGATAACCAACGAAAAAATCATGGCAATTAATGAATATTCCGATACGGTACTAAAGGAAATTCACAAAAACCAACAAGAAGTGGTTTTTCTTTATGATATGCTGAATGATAAGCACAATACCCTGTTAGAGACCGTCAGCCAAGCCGCGGTGTGTGCAAGTGAAATCAAACAAGCCAGTGAAGCACTCGCCACTTATGCGGAAACGAATAGTTCATCCCTGCCGGAGGTCGAAGTACTCGAAGGAATACCGGCATTCAGTCTTTTCAAACCACAGAAAATAAGCGCCGAGGACAAACGGATTCTGAAGGACAAGCCGGAAGCGGAAGCTTCCGAAACAGCGGAATCAAGGGCTTCAACCCCGGCAAAAGCATCAGCGCGCAATGTGGACGTCCATATCGGCGGAACCCCCAATGGAAGCCGCAACAATAATGATATTATTCTGGAAATGCACAAGCAAGGCAAGTCCAATATGGCGATAGCACGTAGTTTGGGGTTGGGGATCAGTGAAGTGAAGTTGGTAATTGATTTATTTGAGGACTGAGATTCCGTGTCAAGCACGGAATGACGAAATGTTTTACGTCATCGCGGACTTGGAACGGATTGACGAAATGTTTTACGTCATTGCGGACTTGGAATGGATTGACGAATTGTTGCGGTCATCGCGGACTTGGAACGGATTAATGAAATGTTTACGTCATTGCGGACTTGATCCGCAATCTCAATTGGAGTAATTTATGAACCTAAGGTTATACATCCGTGGTTTGGGAATAGGAATACTCGTAACGGCCGCCATCCTAATAATGACGGCTCCGGAAACAGTTGCAATGACCGATGATGAAATCAAGGACAGGGCAAGAATGCTTGGAATGTCCGAAAATGTTGTATTGACCCAATTGGCACCACCAGGGGAAACAGACCCGGAAAAAGACAAGATCACTGATGAGGATATAATACTGGATGATATAAGTACAGACAGTGATTCAGATACCGAAATCGATATTAATGAGTTAGACACAGATAATGATCCAGATAATGACTTTAATACTTCTGCCGGTATCGATGGATTACTCAATAATCTGGATGGGGACATATCAAATACTGATATAGCAAACAATGATACAACGAATACAGAAACTGATAATAATATAACAGATGTCGATACCGATAATACCACTACTGACATCCCTCCAGAACCCGGCGAGTTAATTACCATCCGCATCAATAGCGGCGATGACTCCTTCCGCGTAAGCAGCCGTCTTGCCGAAGCCGGATTGGTAAATAGTGCCACTGAATACAATAACTATTTGATGGAACACGGACATTCCCGCCGTTTGCGCGTTGGTGACCACAAAATCCCGGCCGGTGCCGATTATAGTACCATCGCATTGATATTGACAGGACGAGGATAAGGGTTTATAATGACACAAGATTAAATGATGAAGGGTTGCCATGAAAGCATTATGTATAAAAACCATATTATTCATTTTACCCGCCATGTTATGGCTTTTTTTCAGCCTTCCTATAAATGCGACTGAAGAAATCCCGGGGAATCCCTCTGATCAAGTAACAGAGACAGCCACACCAGAACCTACACCCGCGCCAACTCCTGAACCGATTCCGGAACCAACCCCGGAACCGATATGGGATGGAGCGGTTACTTTTGGTTCGGCAAGATATAGATGGAATGAAGGTCAATCAGCAAACATTGGCGTATATGCAAATGCTAATATTCCGATAGCAAGCTACGAAATCGTCCTGCAATTTGATACGGCGGCGCTTACATATAACAGCGGAGCAACTGCACGGGACGGCAACCTGCTTTATATATCCGGTTCAACAAATTCGGTATCTTTTCGCCATATGATTAATTTTACCCCCCAAAGAGGTGGAAATACCAACATAAGGGTGATATCGGCGACTTTTATCTCCGCTCCTGACGAAGACGGTCAAGGTGAGAGATTAATGGCAATAAACACCGGAGCAAGTGCTCCGATAACGATAACGGCTGCACCGCAACCATCACCTGATCCCGAACCAGAGCCTGAGCCAGAACCGGAACCCGAACCCGAGCCTGAACCCGAACCGGAGCCAGAACCGGAACCCGAACCCGAGCCTGAACCCGAACCGGAGCCAGAACCGGAACCCGAACCGGTCGTACAAGTGATGGCACCGGTAGTTTATGAATATCCGGATGAAACCTTAAAGATGAACACCTTTACAATCATCCTTTTCATTATTATTCTGGTGCTTTTGTTGGGAATGGCGATATTTGGTTATCTAAGGACAAAAGCGAAAAAGGAAAAAGAGGACAATAAAGGTTGGCGCAGCTGGGATGACTGGAACAGGTTGGACTACGAAGAAATAGAAGCGGGTTCATTTGATATAACCGACGATGACCACAACATATAGTGCCATAAATTACCAATTCGGCATTTAACCTACAAAACATGGCGAATTACTGGAAATTTTGAAATACTTATTGCATTCAAAAAAGAGCTGTGTTAAACTGTAAAAGATGGACAATTTGGAAAGGTTTATCGATATCCATTCCCATGTATTACCTGGTCTTGATGATGGTCCGAGGGATGTAGAAAATACGATGGAAATACTGCGGCTGGCAGCCATGAACCAAATCGGGGATATCATCTGTACACCCCACTACATTGATGGGAAGTTAAGATACACACCGGACCGGATTGATGAACTGGTAGCCAAACTGAATATAAGGATTATCGAAGAAGGACTGAACATAAAACTACATAGCGGGAACGAAATTTTTTACACCGAAACTGCTCTTTCTGCACTAGAGGGGGGACAAGCTAAGACTCTGGCTGCTTCGGATTTTGTCTTGGTCGAATTCGCCCCGTGGGTCAGATGGCAGGAGCTGATTGAAGGGCTTTTCCATATCCAAAGCGCCGGTTATCATCCGATACTCGCCCATACAGAACGCTATGAATGCTTGATAAAGGGACGCGGGGAAAGAGAACGCGTCCAAACCCTGCGTGATTATGGCTTTATGATTCAAATAAATGCCGAAGCTGTAATGGAAAAAACCAAATTCACGAAATATGTACTAAAGAATGAGCTGGCGGACTTTGTGGCAACTGATACCCATAGTACCAGGACACGGGGACCATACTTAAAAGCCACAGGCGCTTACCTTAGTAAGAAATACGGGACTGGATATGCAAACCGGTTATTATATGAAAATGCGAGGAAATTGTTTTAATGGAAAGTCGTAAAGATGTAATCGAGATAGATTTGTGGGAGATAATATCACTTTTATTCAGTCGTTTTTGGATAATCCTTGGGGCGTTGATGATCGCAGCCATAGGCGCATTCTTTGTCAGCCAGTTTATGATAACCCCGACCTACAAATCAACTACCCAGATTGCCGTCCTCAGCCGTCAAAGCGGTGACAATGTGACTTTGAGTGATATGCAGCTGTCGGGACAGTTGACCCGCGATTATGTCGTCCTGATAAAGAGCCGTTTCGTTTTGGAGCAAGTAATAGAGAAATTAGGGCTTTCGGATAATTATAATGAGCTTTCAAGCCAGATTGCGGTTACAACCCAAAGTGATTCGCGGATTGTATCAATCACTGTGACCGATACGATTCCTATTCGTGCCCGCGATATTGCCGATGCTGTGCGTGATGCTTCCAGTGAGCATATCAGGAATGTTATGAATGTTGAAGCAGTTAATATCGCTGAATTTGCGAATTTGCCTACTACCAAGTCAGCACCGAATGTCACACTATACACGCTTATCGGCGGATTAGCCGGGGCTTTGCTCGCAGTAGCCGTGATTTTGTTCCGTTTTTTCCTTGATGACAGCCTCAAAACCAGTGATGATGTCGAGCGTTATCTTGAGCTTAGCACCCTTGCAATGATACCGGTCATGGAAGATGACAAGAAAAAGAAGAAAAAGGGAATTAAATCGCATGAGAAACAAGTCGCCGAATCATTTAAAAAACAGATGGCGGAAGTAGATGAAGCCAGCAATTTTGATAAAAGCGATACCGAAGACGATATAATAGTAATTGTATAATTGTATAATTGTATTATTACGTCATTGCGGGCTTGACCCGCAATCTCAGAAGCAAAGGATAAAAAATGCAAGAAATAGAACTAAAAAAAGTTGAAATGGACTTCCATGTCAGGGAAGCATACAAAACCTTACGGAGTAATATCGAGTTCTCCGGTGAGGATGTCAGGGTCGTTGCCGTGACGAGCTGTGCGCCAAACGAAGGTAAAAGCTCCACCTCGTACCATCTGGCAAGAGCTTTCGCCGAAAATGGCAACCGAGTACTGCTGATTGATGCCGACTTACGGAAATCAGTAATGCGCAGCCTCCACAAAAGAGGTCGTGTCCGTCTGGGATTGGTACATGCTCTCGTTGGCAAGAGTTCATTTGATGATGTCCGCTGCAAAACCGACATCCCCAATCTTGAAATGATCTTCGCCGGTCCGATACCACCGAACCCAAGCGAATTACTTGGAAATAAACGTTTTAAAGAAATCATAAACAGGGCGCGTAAAGAATATCACTACATTATCATCGATACACCACCGGTAGGCAGTGTTATTGATGGAGCGATAGTTGCCAAAGGATGTGACGGAGTTATGCTTGTAATAGAATCAAACAATGTCAGCTATCGGTTCGCCCAAAAAGTAAAAGAACAGTTGGAAAAAGCCGGATGCCATATTCTCGGAGTTGTATTAAATAAAGTACAACTTAACAAGAAGGGTTATTACGGACGTTATTATGGCTCCTATTATGGAAATTACGGTAATTGACAATGATACCTGATAAGCACTACAAAGTAAGAAATATCATCAGAAAAATATTATTTGTTGTATTGGGAGCGGGAGGAATATTTGCGACCTACCTTTTAGGTAAGGCTTTGTCAATGCCGCCGAATGAGCTTTCACTATATGGCGCTTATGAGGAATCAACCATAGAGGTTGAGGAAGAAGAAACAGCCGAACCCCTTCCAACACCAGTTGCGGCAATGACCGAGGAAGAAATTTTCAATGTTTTCGCCGGAGCCAGGATTGATGAAGAGACAGCAAATGGTGAGGATGAGGACGATGAAACCCCGCCGGTCTTGGTATCTCCGATTGATTTTGAAGCCTTATGGGCAATAAATGACCATGTATATGCTTGGATAACTGTACCGGGAACCATCATCGACTACCCGATACTCCAACATCCGACGGACGATACCCGATACTTGAACTACAATATCGACGGCTCATTTGGTTTACCCGGTTGCATTTATACCGAAAAAATGAATGCCAAAGATTTTTCTGACCCCCATACGGTCATATATGGACACAATATGAAGAACGGGACGATGTTTGCCCAGCTCCATGAGTTCCGTAAAAGTGATTTTTTTAACAAGAACCGTGACATTATCATCTATAAACCGGATGGAACGGAGTTACGCTACATGATTTTTGCAGCATATATATATGATGACCGCCACCTGATGTATAGCTTTAATTTCGACAACAAGGATGTATACGGCGCTTACCTCAAGTCGATTTTCGATAGACGCGACTTGAATGCAAACATCGATAAGGATATGGTCGTAACCAATGAAGACCGGATTATTACCTTGGTGACCTGTATCAGTGGACAAGATGATAAGAGATTGTTGGTTCAGGCAGTATTGATAGAGTAGTAGGGACGAGAATAACCATGCGGGAAGAACAGGACAACATAAATGAACAAAGTTTAGATGGTGTTTCTTTTCCGGTGCTGACCGACCGTTATACCAGACAGGGGAAAAGGCGCAGAATTCGTTATGTCCTGATTAGTCTCGGTTCGTTCCTGCTTGTAACATTAGTTTTTTTCCTGTTTTTTAGAGCTTTCCAAAGCTATGGAAGAGCAAGGCTCGACGAAAACGCCGCAAGTCATGGCAGTCCGGATATCACTTCATTACAAGAAGATATCAGTCGGATGGGATATGGTGATGAGTATATAGAGTTACCTGAAGGTCAATTAATATATGACGGTAAGGTATATGAATATAATACCGATATTATGACTTTCCTAATCGTCGGAATTGACAGCCGTGATGGTATCGGGGAAGCAAAAGTACCCGGTGGCGGTGGCCAGGCAGACATGATTATCATGGTAGTACTGGATGAGGAAACAAAATCACTAAAAGTGATTAATATCAGTCGTGATATCATGGTTCCGGTTCAGACATTTGACTTCGGTGGTTTTTATACCGGTTACCATGAAAAACAAATCGCTCTTCAATATGCTTATGGTGACGGACGTGAACGAAGCCTGCGTTTGATGGAAGAAGTTGTATCAGAATTGTTTTACGGGATTCCTATCCACGGTTCAGGGGCAATGGATTGGTTTACAATAGAAAAGTTAAATGACGCAGTTGGCGGTGTAACAGTAACAGTACTCGAAGATTTGACGATAAGGTCACCGAACCTGGTGTTGGGAAATACCGTTACATTGATGGGAAGAGATGCTTTTCATTACAACCAGTACCGCAATACAGATATAAGCGAATCAAATAACCTAAGAATAGCCCGGCAAAAGCAGTATATGTTGGCATTCTATCAAAAAGTCAGGGAAAGAACCAAAGAAAACCTTTTATTCCCACTTAGGTTATATGATATAGTAAATGATAATGTTGTGACCGGAGTCAGTGCAAGCCAGGTAGCATACCTTAGTACTGCCGTGCCTGGTACATCGTTTTCCGAGAAGGATATGGTATCGGTTGCCGGTGAAGTCACACAGCCGGGAATATATGAGGAATTCCGGGTAAATGAAGAAAAATTGCTCGAACTAATTATTGGTATTTTCTATCGGGAAGTTAGGTAGATAATATAGAAACCAATCATTCAAGAAAGGAGGTACAGCCTAAATGAAAAGATTTTATGCCCTGTTACTTTCGGTTATTTTGATCGTAACTTTGTCACTTTCAGCTCTCGCAGCCCCAAGTCCCGCGAAAGATCCAGCTCCTAAGAAGCAGGAAACAGCTACATGGTCACCAGGCCCTGTAACTGCAGTTGATGTAGCATCGGTAGCTGGTATGAAAGCAACTGGAATGGCAGATTCGTTTGCCAATCACGTAGCGGACTTATTGGATAACAAGGATGGTTTTGTTGACACCTACAATATCCCTGCAGAAGCAAAAGTGGCAGCATTCTTTAATCTAACGTTTGATGGTGAAATTCCCGCCGGTGGACTGATTGTTCCAATTACTGTGAACAATGCCGAACCCGGTGATTATGTCATCGTCATGCACAGAAGAGCCGACGGTATCTGGGAAGTAGTAGCCCGTGGTTTCCTTGGTGAAGATTTAACAATTGATGCAACATTCACAAGCTTTTCACCTGTCCTGGTCTTAGTTGTAGATGCGGCTTATGCAACAGCGGTCGGCATCAAAGCTCCAAAGACTGGTCAATAGCAGTAACTATTTCAAAACTAGTTTTGTACTAAAAAGCCTCGTTTCGGTCAGGCACAGTCATGAAGTGCCGGGCCAAGAAGGTAATGAGTGTATTGGTTTCAAAAAGGTTTGGGCGCCGGTTAGCCCGGCGCCCGTTTACCTAAAGGGTGTATTACAAAATAAGGGTGTCATTAAAGGAGCAAACAATGGAAGCTATGTCAAAAGACATGATACAGAAAATGGAAATGCAGGCAGAATCATCAAACGATGATGGAGCCATTCTACGATTCGCTCAATGCATTATTGAGAGCATTTATGCAAGTGTTCTTGACTACAAATCGTTAATTGACTCATATTGGCATTATTTATATTGTC
>Ga0209737_10001195_pt1 | contig 19039 bp, 17 predicted proteins | sample TergutCu122P3_FD_187284 | JGI IMG/M metagenome (GOLD analysis project Ga0209737, IMG submission 187284) | Cubitermes ugandensis P3 segment gut microbial communities from Kakamega Forest, Kenya - Cu122 P3 (SPAdes) (version 2) | ecosystem: Host-associated > Arthropoda: Insects > Digestive system...
ACAACTGCGCCTCCTCTAACTCTCTTCCTCGTCTTCACGTTTGTCTCCTTCTCGGCCTCCCCTCACTTTCGGCCGGTTTCGTGCCCCTGGCTGCCCCCTATAACATACTTTTTTGGGGGGATGAAGGGGTTTGTGTAACTTCAGGGGAAGTGGAAGGGAGAGGGGGCACAAAGGGCGAGGGGGCCGACGGCGGGACGGAAGGCGTCGCAGCGCCCGCAGGGCAACCCCAAACCTTCACCGGAGGCGACAAGAAAAGTGGCGCAGTGGGTACAAGAAGAGCAGGTGCTGGGGGTAGCACCTTCTGCCCTATGTATGCACCGGGGGGCGACCGGGTGTGCATTTAAACACCTGGTATACACAGGGCCGCGCTCAACCGCACCCACCACGCCATATATACTCAGAAAACGGCTTTAACCCACCCACAACACCTCCCCCCAGCACCCTCGTCTCCCTAGGCCCACGCAGTTTCCGTTGCGGCTGTAACTCGAGACATTATTTTTTTTCATACCCCAGGAGGCGTCGCTTCTATGCTTATACCATTATATATTCAAACTTTCAAAATTTGTCAAGACGAATTTTAAAAAAAATGCTTTGAGGGGGGGTTGCCTTCGCATTTTTTGGGTGAAGGGTGGAGGGAAGCTGTCCTTGACAGCGGCGCCTTTGCCAAGCAAAAAGCCGGGAATGTCCGAAAACGCATTCTTGCAAAACCCCGCTTCCTCGCCCACGGCTGAAGCATGCGCGCCCAAGCACTCCAAGCCTCAGGCTGCCGGAGGGAGAGAGGCGCCTGTGGAGTCTGCTTTTTTTGGGCACGCGCACGCGCATGCCCATGCCGCTGCCCCCGCCGGGCTTTTGCTTCGGCATGACTGGCGCCTGGAGGAAGTCCTCTTCCTGCACAACCTTCCCCTCATGGACTTGGTATTCCAGGCCATGTCCGTGCACCGCGCCGTCTTCGGCAGCGGGCACCGCGTACAATTGTGCAGCCTGCTTTCCATTAAAACGGGGGGCTGCTCGGAAGACTGCGCCTACTGCTCTCAGTCTGTACACCACGGCGGCATTGGCAATGCGCAACAGCGCATGTCGCCCGAGGAGGTGTTGAAGGCGGCGCGGGAGGCGAAAGCTGTGGGGGCCACCCGCTTTTGTATGGGGGCGGCCTGGAGGGAAGTGCGGGAGGGGCCACAGTTTGAGTGGGTGTTGGGCATTGTCCGAGAGGTGAGGGGGCTGGGCCTCGAAGTATGCTGCACCCTGGGCATGTTGACGGCCGCGCAGGCGCAGCGTCTGAAGGAGGCCGGGCTGCACGCCTATAACCACAACCTGGACACCTCGGAGGCTTTTTATTCCAACATTGTGTCCACGCATACCTACGCGGAGCGCCTGCAAACTTTGGAGCATGTGCGAAGGGCCGGCATTCACGTGTGTTGCGGCGGCATTCTGGGCCTGGGCGAAAGCGTGGAGGACCGCTGCGCCATGCTGCTGACTTTGGCCAACCAGCCGGAGCACCCCGAGTCTGTCCCCATCAACGCGCTGATGGCCCTTCCAGGCACACCGCTGGAAAACCGCCCCCAGGTGGAGGCCTTTGAAATGGTGCGCGTCATCGCAACAGCCCGCATTCTCATGCCCACGGCCAAGCTGCGTATGGCCGCCGGGCGCTCCGCCCTGTCCATGGAAGCGCAAGCCCTATGCATGCTGGCGGGCGCCAACTCGCTTTTCTTTTGTGAGAAGCTGCTGACGGCGCCCAACAGCTCGGCGGAAGCGGACTTGGAGTTGCTCTCCAAACTGGGCGCTACGCCGATGGCTTGAGGTTTTTCACCTGACGGGAAGCTGCGGCATGTCCACAATGGTGTCTCTGTCAAAAGCCCGCTCCGGGTTGCCGATGCCTTCGGGGGTTTTGGTGGCCAGCCTTTCTCTGGCCGCGGCAATGGCGTCCTGCACTATCTGCGGGTTGGGGTGGTTTCTCAAAGCCAGCACCCACCAGTGAATGGCAAGCTCTTCGTCGCTATCGACAGAGGCCAGCTTTCCCAACTCAAAGAGGGCCCGCGGCGCCAAAGGCGACTCGGGAAAAAGTTGCACCAGTTTCAAAAAGGCCTGCCTGGCTTCCTGCGCGCTTTGTTTGGACATGGCCAGCGCCTGGCCATGCAGGAAAAGCGCGTCTTGCGCAATGGGCGAGTTGCTGTAGGCCAGGGCCCTGGACTCGAGCGCGGCCTGCGGGTAGTTTTTCCCTTCGAAATAGAGGGTGGCAATTCTCAAGGCGAGGACTTCGGCCTGCTCATGGGTTTGGCTTTGTACCTTGCTTAAGGTGGCAATGGCGCCTGGCAAGTCCGCAAAATGCTCCAGCTGTATTTCCGCGAGGAAGAAGCGTGCGCTTTGCGTGAGGGAGGCCTGGGGGCACTCCCGAATGAGTTGTGCATAGAGTGTGGAAGCGCGCGAAGGGTTATGGGCATGCAAATAATGAGCGTCGGCCGCGCCCTTGAGAATGCGGGCGCGCAAGGCGCAGTCTTCTTCCGCGCGCAAGGCGCCCAGGGCCTTCTCATAGGAAGCCAGGGCCGCCCTGTAGTCGCCTTCCACCCAGAAGCTTTCCGCCTGGAGCAACTCTTTTTCAGCGCGCTGTTTGCAGGAAAAGGCCCCGAGGCTTAAGCCCAGCAGGCACAGCAGACACGCTAGTCGCAGGAATTTTTGTTGAACAGCGTGCAGACATTGCGAATGCAGTCGATGCAGTTGCCAAGGCGCTCTCTTGTGTTGGTGCATAAAACTCCATTTCCCGAGCGTGGACAGTCCATGGGGGCAACGCAGGAATACACTTGCCCCTCCTCGTCTTCCAGGGCCTGGCCTTTGCACCCCCCCTCCTCCGCGCAGCCGCCAAGGAAAAGCCCCGCCCCCCCAAGGCCCACGAGAAGGGCGCACAGGGAAACACGCGACAGGGTGAAAGCGCGGCAAAAGCTGAGAATACGAAGAAACACCCGGCAGAAGCTAACAAACCCGGCAGGCCAATGCCAGGCCGTTTCTACTTTAAAGGGGCTCGATTTTACAGACCGGTTTCAATTTGACATGAGGTCGAGGCGGGCGAGGATTCCGCGATGAGCAAGCTCCGGTGGAGCTTGCTGACGGAAGGGTGGGCTGGAGGGAGTGCACTCAAGTGCATGACCTGAGCGGAACCGGAGCCCAACGAAGAGATCATGGCAAAGTGGAAGCGGGCTATCGACATGTGCGAGTTTTGTTGAATTTGCCCCCAGGCCAGCTAAGTTGTGCGGGACTTGGCCACGGATGACTTGACGTTGATTCGCCGAACGCGAAAAGGCGATGCACAGGCTTTTCGGCAGCTGATTGAGCGCTACCAACGCAAAGCGTACTCAATCGCCTTTGGCATGCTCAAAGACAAAGAAGAAGCCCTCGACGTTACCCAGGAAGCTTTTATAAAAATTTACAAACACATAGAGTGCTTCAAAGGGGACGCTTCTTTTTATGTGTGGCTTTACCGCATTGTTTACAACTTATGCATTGACTTCATCCGCAAACGCAAGGGGGCGCCGGTCCACGTCGACATGGAGTTGGAGGCGCTGCTCCACACCGAGGAGGAGGGGGCCTCCCATGGACTTATCAGCGCCACCCTGGGCAACCCTCAAAAAAGCTTGCTGCGCAAGGAGCTGGCAAGCAAAATTCAGGAGGCGATGGATGCTTTGCCGGAAGCCTGCAGGGCCATTGTCCTCATGAGGGAGGTGGAGGGCATGAGCTATGAAGACTTGGCGCGCGTCTTCCAAATTCCCAAAGGCACTGTCATGTCACGTCTTTTTTATGCCCGGGCCAAGCTGCAGCAAAAGCTTGGCCCCTATCTGGAGGAGACAGGCTGAAAAAAAGGACGTCCGCATGAATTTTTGTGGAGCGTTTGCGTCACACTGCTCGAAGAGGCACAACCTATGAAGAACCCGGCGCGCAAAAAAATTCGTCCCCTGCTTTCCTCCTTTGTGGATGGAGAGTTGAGTCCCAAGGAGCGAATGCTGGTGGAGCGCCACGTGGCTTCCTGCAAAGAGAGTGCGGATGAAGTGGCGGACATGCGCGCGCTGTCCAAGCTGGTGCGGACAAGCATGGAAGAAGCGGCCGAGGAAGAAGCGTGGGCCGGGTTTCCCGACAAGGTGATGGGGCAGCTGCTCCCCGAAAGGCTGCCGTTGTTGCTGCGGCTTCGACTGTGGCTTTCAGAAGTTTTCACCTACCAGCGCGGCTGGGTGGTGGCCGGAAGCTTCGCTGTGGCCCTGGCATGCCTGGGCATGGTGATGTGGACTTCCTCCACGGAGCCTGCAGGTTATGCAAGCCCGCATTTGTCCATAAAAACGGTGTCTGCGAAGGGTGCTGCACTCAAAACCATTATAACGCATACAGAGACAGGGGACGCCGTCATATGGGTGGTGGAAGAAACCCCCCCCGAGGAGGAAGCCCCCCCCCAGGGAAACAGGGGCGCCCCTTCGGAGACTTTTTTGGAATTGAGCAACACGCCCAACAAAGCGGGGGCCTTATGAGAATGTTTTGGGTGCTGAGTTTTGCCTTGTTGTGGCCCGCGCTTGCCTGGACGGCGGACGTGGTGGAAGTACGCATTGCGGTTGTGCTGGCCAAGGAGAAGCGGCCCGAAGGGCCTTTGCCCCCGGAAGTGTTTTCCGAGGAGCGAAAGAAGGAGCGCCGCCACAAAGACAGTCCTGAAAAGCACGCCGACGACAAGGAGAAAGAGAAAGAGAAGGAAAAGGAGAAGGAGAAAAAACCTCCTGAGGGCGACGCGCTGGACGCCGAAGACTTGCGTCCCATGCAAAAGGCCCTGGGGCTTCGCCGCCACTATGCCTGGCTTCAACGCTTTTCCAAACAGCGCGCCACCATCGACGCCCAAGGCACCACCATCGACTTGCCGGGGGGCGCCCACGCCAAGGTACGCCTCCAGGCGTTGAAGGAGGGGGTGGCCACACTCGTCGTCAGCCTTCCGAAGACAGAGACGGTGTACCAGCTGGGACGCACAGGCTCGCTCTACTTGCAGGCCGGAAAGCACGAAGACAAAGAAGTTTGGCTGGTTATTTCTCCGAAAAAGCAGTTTCGCTAAGAAGGCCGCTTTTCATAAAATTCAGTATTCATTTCTTTGCACATAAGCGGATGGTATATTCCTTTGCTTCTGCGATGGCTCGTTTTTAAAAAACCAGAGCAGGCATACGCTTGGGTGCAGGAATAATGACAAAGGAAGTTTCCCAAAACGAGTTGACGCTTCGTCAGGACAGGCTGGCCACCCTGGGCATTTTGTCGGCGGGGCTTGCGCATGAGATTAACAATCCCCTGGCCTATGTGCTGGCCAATGTGCGGTTTTTGAGTCGTGAAATTCTCGAGCTCAAAGCGCAGTTGAGCAACGGGACAAAGTCGCTGGAAGAGGCCCTTCCACAGCTTTCGGAGTGGGCGGAGGTATTGGCCGAATCCATCGAAGGCGTGCAAAACATCAGCAAGCTTGTGCGGGACATGAAGGGCTTTGCGCGCGGCGGTACACACCAGCTGGAGTGGTTTGAGTTGCAAGAAGTCATTGAAGCTTCGCTGCGCATTGTGAGGCATGAGATGAAGCACCGAATTGCACTCACAAAACGTGTCGACACCTTCTTGCCGTGCCTGTATGGAAACCCGTCGCAGCTTCAGCAAGTTTTTGTGAATTTGCTGATGAATGCGGCCCAGGCCATGGACAACCTGCCGGAGGCCGCGGGGAAAGTGGACATTGTGTTGACGCGGAAGGGCGCAGGGGTTTCTGCCATCATCAAAGACAATGGCCGCGGCATTCCCGCGGAGCACATGGACAAACTTTTTTTGCCTTTTTTCACCAGCAAGTCCTCCGAAAAAGGCACGGGCCTGGGTTTGTTTATTTGCAACCAGCTGGTTGGTATGCACGGCGGACGCCTGCGCTTGGAAAGCCATACGGGCAAAGGCACCACCGTCCACGTCTGGCTTCCCGTGCAGAATGCGAAGGCAAGTACCGAGGAGTTTGTTGTCGCCCCCATGTGAGCGACGGCTTAGTGCAGGGGCTTATAGGTTTCCCCGGTCTCGATGGGGCCATATTTGGCCTCATAGCGGGAAAGGCTGTCTTTGAGCGTGGCCAAAAGGCGCTTCATGTGTTTTGGATTTGTAATAATCCGGCTGAGCACTTTGGCGCGGTTTTGCTGAGGCTGAATATAGAGAAAATCCATGGTGAACTCAGTCTCCGTCAAATTGATTAAGGCCATGTTGCAATACAGGCCATTGGCGACTTGCTCATCCAGAATAATTTGCAGCTGCACATCAGGGGGAGGAGAAGCTTCGGACATAGGGGCTCCATAACACACTGCACAAGACCGCTTCCACTTTGCCATGATCTCTTCGTTGGGCTCCGGTTCCGCTCAAGTCATGCACTTAAGTGCACTCCTCTCGCGGAATCCTCGCCCGCCTCGACCTCATGCCAAATTGAAACCGGTCTGTAAAATCGAATCATTATTAAAGTAAAACCGGTCCAGAGAGCAGAGGTTTTTTTGAAAAGCCACAAAGTGAAATTTGTGGAGCAGGTTACAAGAGTGAACAGTCTTCAAATCTTCCGACATGTGGCGTAAACCCTTGTATGAACGGGGAGGAGACTTCCCCTGAATGAAGAAATTTTCTGCCTCAAAAAAGGCCTATGAAAATTTTTGACTGGCAGGTCAGAAATTCTTGGAAATAATTGACTCGTCGGTTATTAACCCTCTCCCCATGGCAAGGCCGGCAGACCCGAAGGCAAGAAATTCTCTCCTGCGTGCAGCGCGGGAGAAGTTTGTCCGGCATGGCTTAAAAGGCGCGCGCATTGAGGACATTACCAAAGCCTGCGGCTTGTCCAAGGGCGCTTTCTATCTGCATTTCAAGTCCAAGGAAGCTTTGTTTGGCCAGCTGCTTCGGGAATTTCGGCGCAAAATGCAAAACGTGGTTTTGACGCGCCGCCTGGGGGTGAGGGCTTTTTTGGAGAAAGAGGGCATTCCGACGGTCTCGGACGTGCGTCAGCAGACACCGCGCTACCTCCAGTTTATTGAGCTCAACAAGGAATATGACTTGGCCGTTTTGGAGCTCTGCTGGGAGTACAGAGACCTCGTCTATGTCATCATTCGCGGCGTCCAGGGCACCGCCTATGAAGGAAAGGCCTGGAAAACGCTTCAAGAGGCTTTGGCGCATCTGGAGCGTCAGCAGCGTCTGTTTACCGAGCGGGGAACTTTTCGCCAGGGCGTGGCCGAGGGGCTGATGCCCGCCATGTGGGTGGGGACATATTTCATGCTGTGCTTTCAAATGGTGGACATGAAAAAAAAGCCGGACTTCAACGCCTGGGCCTATGGCATGAACCGGCTGTTGCACGAAGGGTGCACACCGCTTTTGCATGAAGAAAATGAAGCCTGTGCCCTGGGGAAAAACCCCCCCGCCCGGCTTGCCTTGCCAAAGCGCAAAGAGAATTCAGAAATACCGTTGCTTGCCGCGACAAAACGTTGTGGTTTGGGGGCGGAGAAAACCAAGAGGAGAAACTCGTGAGAAGCGTGGACAAGAGAGTGTTGTTAAGTGCGGTTTGCCTGGCCCTCGCATGGCTTGTTGCCGCTTGCGAGACAAAAGCGGAGACAAACAAAGTGCTCGTTGACGCCTCAGCACTTCAGCCCCGCATTTCCACGGTGGAGCCCAGGAAAACCATTTCCTCCCCCACCGACGTGGTGACAGGCACCCTGACGCCCATCATGTCCTTGGACTTGGGGTTTGAAGTGGGCGGCAAACTCCAGGCCATTCGCGCCAAAAAAGGCGAGAAGGTGAAGACGGGGCAAATTCTCGGCCAGTTGGACTCGGAAATTTCGGATGCTCAAGTCGCTCAGGCGCAAGCGGGCCTGGCTGCCGCCGAAGCCGCTTCAAGTCTGGCAGAAGAGATGGCCAGGCGGAACACGGAGCTCAAAGCAGACGGCACCATTTCTGAAGTGGAGAATTTGTCTTCGCAGACAAGCTCCAAGCAGGCCTTAGCCCAGGTGTTGATGGCCAAGGCGCAGCTGTCGCAGGCCCTTGCGGCGCGCAAACGCCATGACTTGCGCGCGCCCTTTGAGGCGACGGTTGTCAACGCGCCCACGGAAATAGGCGGCACCATCGCCCCGGGCATGCCGGTGTTTTCGCTGCAACAAGTGGACACCCTGGTGTTGAAAACCACCGTCTCTGAAGAGGTGCGGGCCTTGGTGAAGCTGGGCACCAAAGTCCAGGTGAGTGCTGTGGGCTCCAACGCCGCGACGGAAGAAGCCGTGGTGACACTGGTGTTGCCTTCGGCGGACCCTGTCACGCGGCGCATTCCTGTGGAAATTTCTGTCCCCAACAAGGACGCTCGGTTTTTGGCAGGCAGTCTGGCTTCTGTCCGCCTGCCTTTGGGCAGGACAGAAGAAGCTTATGTCATTCCGGCAACAGCGCTTGCGCGCATCGGCGGAGAGCATGTGCTGGCCGTGGAAGCAGGGAAAACACGGCGGGTGGCTGTCCACGTCATCGGGACTTCGGGGGATGAGGTGACGGTCAAGTCCGAAGAGCCTCTTGCAAAACTGGTCAACTACCCAAGCCCCTTGCTCAAAGAGGGGACGCCTGTTCCCTAATGCCAAAGCGGCCTTCAAGCTTTCACAGGAATTTCAAAAATGACCTTGTCAGACTTAGCCATTAAGCGTCCGGTTTTTACCGTTATGATGAGCGTGTCGCTCATTGTTCTGGGCTTGCTTGGACTCAGCCGCCTGGGGACGGACTTGTTCCCGGACATTTCTTTCCCTGTCGTCGTTGTCTCCACCGCCTACCGCGGGGCGGGGCCTTCTGAAATTGAAACCCAGGTGACAAAGCCCATTGAAGATGCCATCGCCGGCATTTCAGGCCTGGACTTCGTTCACTCCTATTCGCGTGAAAACTACGGCATTGTCGTCGCGCAATTTCTTTTCGACAAAAACCTCGAAGAAGCCGTGCAGGACGTGCGCGACAAGGTGGCCAACATTACCCACCTCCTCCCCAGGGACGTGGACCCTCCCCGCGTCAGCCGCGTGGACTTGGGCGCCATCCCCGTGATGACATATGCCGTTTCCTCCAGCCTCAAACCCACCGCGCTGCGCGAAGCCATCCGAGACAAATTGGAGCCTGTGCTTGCACAAATAAGTGGTGTCGCAGAGGTGCAAATTACGGGGGGAGACAAACGCGAAATACGCGTGGATTTGGACTTGGAAAAAGTCAAACAGCTGCACATGTCCCCCCTTCAGATTGCACAAATTATTGGCGCTGAAAATTTGGACTTGCCTGCGGGGCGACTCTATTTGGGCCCCGAAGAGCTCACCGTCCGAAGCCTGGGCCAATTTGCCACTGTCGACGAAATTCGAAAACTTCCCATCGCCAAAAGCCGCACCGGTGCACAAGTGCGTCTCGAAGAAATTGCCACCGTCACGGACGGCGCAGAAGACAGGCGCACTTTCGCCAAATTGAATGCGGAGGAAACCATTCTGATTGATGTGGTGAAGCAGGCAGGCACGAATACGATTGCCATCACCAACGAGGTGAAAGAAAAAATGAAGATGATGCCTGAACTCATCGGCAACGACTTCAAGACGGCTTTGGTGTTCGACCAATCAGGCGACATCAAAGAAAATGCCAATGAGGTGTGGATTGCCCTCTTCTTCGGCGGCGGCATGGCCATCCTCATCATCCTCATCTTCTTGCTGGACCTTCGGGGCACCCTCATTTCAGCCCTGGCTTTGCCCACCTCCGTCATTGGCACCTTCTTCTTCATGTATGCGCTGGGCTACTCCATCAACATGATGACTTTGCTGGCGCTCACTTTGGCCATCGGTTTGCTCATTGACGATGCTGTGGTGGTGCGAGAATCCATTACGCACCGCCTGGACAAAGGCGAAGCCCCCGTCGCCGCAGCCTCCCATGGAACGCATGACGTCATGCTGGCCGTCATGGCCACAACCTTGTCCCTGGTTTCCGTCTTCATCCCCGTGGCATTCATGCCTGGCATGGTGGGGCAATTTTTCAAACAATTTGGCGTCACCATCTCTGCGGCTGTTCTCATTTCGCTCTTCATCGCCTTCACCTTGGATCCTTCGCTTTCTGCCTACCTCGTCAAGCAAAGGGACTTGTCCAAACCCAGAAAAGAAAACATTGTCGCCAGGTTTTTTCGCGCTCTGTTTGCTGCCAACGACAGGTTTTATGGAAAGGCCCTGCAGTGGACACTCAAACACAAAGCCCTCACGACGTTTTTGGTGACGGCATTTGTTTTTGCCTCCGGTTATGTTGCATTCACCGGCTCCGGTTTTGAATTCATGCCTGTGCAGGACACCGGCGTGGTGGGCATTGACTTGAAGCTGCCGACCAGTGCCAGCTTGGAAGAGACGGGCAAACGTGTTGCACAAGTGGAAGCTTTGCTTCTGGACAAACAGAAATTTCCGGAAGTTGAAAATATTTATTCCATTGTTGGACACGGCTCCAACGTCAACCGCGCACGCATTCGCGTCCTGGTGACAGGCAAACAGGAGCGCGAAAAAACGCACAATGACTTTAAAGAGGAGTTTCGACAGCTGTTGGTTCCTGTGTTGCCGGCAACCGAGGTGGCCTTTTTGGACCCCACGCCCATTGAAGGCCTGGGAGGAGACTTTTTCCCCATCATGGTGCGTTTGATTGGGCCGGACTTTGAGAAGCTGGGTGAAATTGGCCAAAAGCTGGTTGCCTATATGGACAGCATTGGCGCACAGGACATACGCCTGGAGAGCAACCCTCCAAAGCCGGAGCTGCAACTTCGCCCCAACCGCCAACAACTTCAGGACATGAATGTCCCCGTCTCCAGTGTCGCCATGCAAATGCGCCTGGCCATGGATGGGCAAATTGTGGGCAAGCTGCGCCAGGGCAAAGAGGAGCCGGAAATTGTTGTGCGTTTGATGGAGAAGGACCGCGCAACGCCCGAGCAGGTGGAGCGCATCGACATTTTCACACCCTCGGGGGCTGTGCCCATCAAAAACATGGCGGACGTCGAGCTTCGAGACGGCCCTTCACAAATTGAAAGGCACAACCGCGAGCGACAAATTGCCATCAATGCCGGTGTGAAACCAGGCTATGCCCTCGGAGACATTGACGCGAAACTCAAACAATATTTTCAAATGGAGGAGAACAAGCTTCCACTCGGCTATAGCGTCGTTTTTGACGGCCAACTCAAAACCATGGCGGACCAGATGGAGGCCTTTGCGGTGGCGCTGATATTGGCCATCGTCTTCATTTATATGGTGCTGGCTTCTCAGTTTGAGAGTTTCAAGCACCCCTTCACCATCCTCTTGTCGGTGCCCTTGGCCATTGTGGGCTCGCTTTTGACTTTGTGGCTTACCAAAAGCCACATTTCCATGTCGGCGATGATTGGTTTCATTCTGCTCATCGGCCTGGTGGCGAAGAATGCCATTTTGTTGGTGGACGGCGCTTTGCAAAACATGCGGGCAGGTGACGACGTCTACACGGCCATGTTGAAGGCAGGGCCGCGCAGGCTTCGCCCCATTCTCATGACGTCGGCGGCCATGGCCATCGGCATGGTGCCCCTGGCCCTGGGCCGTGGCCTGGGCTCCGAGTTTCGCGCGCCCATGGGCATGTCCGTCATTGGCGGCGTCCTCATGTCCACTTTCCTGACGCTGTTTATTGTGCCCATCGCCTTCATTGTTTTTGAAGAGGTTGAAGCGAAGCTGCGCACGTGGTTTGGCATGAAGCCGTCCACCCAAATGCTGGTTGTTTTGCCCAGCGAGGAGGAGGAGGCGAAGCTTGCGCATGCCCAGAAAGTCATCCTTCAAACACTGCAAAACCTGGAAGGGCAACCCGGGCAGACGGAAGAAAAGAGGGCAACGGAACATGCATAAGCCATTTATTTTTGCATTTTTGGGAATGTTGGGCATGCCCGCATTCGCGCACAGGGAGGCCACAACGCCTCCCGCGACGCTGCAGGCAGCGCCTGAAACAACGCAGACAGCGCCTCTCATAACGCCACCTCCGGCACCTTCGGCAACGCCCTTGCCGTCCATGGCGCCCATGGAAGAAAGTGTTTCCAGGCGGCCTGTGGGGCTTGAAGAGGCCTTGCGCCTGGCGCTTGTCAACAACGCCAACATAAAAACCGCTCACGCCAAGGTGGACTCGGTTGCAGCGCAAGCCAGCCGCGTCTGGGCAGCGGTGCTTCCGGACATTCGCGCTTCGGGCAGCTATGTGCATTCGAGTGTCGCTCAAAAATTCGACATGAATCCCTTCATTGCGCTGATTGGCCACACCTTCAATTTGCCGCTGCCGCCAGGCCAGGCTGCGCTTCCTGTCACCGACATTGTTGCGAGAAACTCCTATTATGCCTCTTTGCAATTCACCCAAATTCTCTTCACACCGCAAATGCTCCTCATCAAAAACGCGGCTGCGGGGACGGAAGCGGCGCGCCTGGGCACCCGGGACGCTGTTGAGCACATTTTGGGAGGCGTCGCCAAAACCTATTTGGCCATTCTCGGCATTGCCTCCATGGAAGAGGCCGCAAGAGACGCCGAGGCTGTGGCTTTGCGGCGCGAGAAAGACGCGAGGGCCAGAATCCGCGTGGGAAGGGCGGTGGAGACGGAGTTGCTTCGCGCATTGACGGACACGGCCCAGGCCCGCAGCCAGCTGGCTCAGCTGGAGGGGCAAAGAGAGGCCTTGTTGGCCATTTTGGAGTCCATGGTGGGGGAGCCTGTTCGCCCCATTCCAACGGTGGAGGCGGCTTTTGTGGAGTTTGGAGAAGCCAAAGAGGAGGAGGACGCCCCCTGGGAAACCAGCTTCGGCATTTTGGCGGCTGAAAAAAACCTCGAAGTCATGCAGCGCTTTTCAAACACGGACAAAATAACGTGGATGCCGACAGCGGCGGCGACGGCCAGAGGGCTTTACAACTCCAACAAAGGTTTTTCCGGGAAGAATGTCACCTTTGACATGACGCTGGGCTTAAGCTGGCATTTGTATGACCAGGGCGTACGCGAAGCAACCACGCGCGAAAACAGCGCCAACATGGCGGCAGCAAGGGCGCAGCTGCGAGGTGCCCGCTCAGAGACGCGGGCCCAGTGGATAAGCGCGAAGAAGACACTGGAGTCCGCGCGCATGGCCGCGCTTCAGGCCGAAACCCAGGCTGAAATGGCCGCGCGTGTGCAGCAGCAGGTGGAGTCCCTCTTCAAAGCGGGCATGGCCACCTCCCTGGAATTGTCCACCGCAGACAACGGCCGGTTTTTTGCGGCAAGCAACGCAGCCCAGGCCCGCACGCAGCTGGAAATTGCGAGAATAGAGTTGGCTGTGGTTGAAAACCGCCTCGGAAAAACCCTCGGAGTAGATTAGCCCGCTCTATCCACTGAGCGCTTGTGCGCCAGACACAATTTCAACCAACTCTCGCGTAATGGCCGCTTGTCGCGTGCGGTTATAGAAGAGCGACAGCTTGTCGAGCATTTCGCCTGCGTTTTTGGTTGCGCTTTCCATGGCCGTCATGCGCGCGCCATGCTCCGAGGCAACGCTTTCAAGCAAGGCGCGGTAGAGGCGCACCGACAAGGCGCGCGGCACCAAATGGTTGAGCACCTCCTGGCGCGAAGGCTCATAGAGAGGCTCCATGGCGCTGCTGTCCGGCGTGTCCACCGCGGGCGGCTCAAAAGGCAAAAGCTGCACCATGCGGACTTTCTGGCTGATGGCAGAAACAAACTCGTTGAAGCACACGAAGACAGCATCCACTTCCTTGTCCAAAAAGCGCCGCATCACCTCTTTGGCAACTTCCTGTGCAGCCGCATGGCTGACATCCGACATGAGGCCGGGGTAGTCTTTGCAAATGGGCGTCCCGCGGTTTTTGAAAAACTCGTTTCCCTTGCGGCCCATGGTAAACAAAAGCACCTCCTGCTGCTCGCTGTGCTCTTTGAGAAAGCGCAACACCCGGCGCGAAATGCTGTGGTTAAAACCTCCCGCCAAACCCCGGTCCGAAGTGACGGCAAAAACCGCAATGCGCTTTTTGTCCGGCCTGGACTCCAACAAGGGGTGCCCCAATGCCTGCGCGCCCGAGCACCCCAAAATGCCGGCAACCATGTTGTCCAGTGTGCGCGCATAAGGACGCGCCGCGACGGCAGCGTCCTGGGCCCTGCGCAGCTTGGCCGCGGCCACCATCTTCATGGCCTTGGTAATTTGCCGGGTGTTTTTGACAGAGCGGATACGTTTTCGAATGTCGCGAAGGGAAGCCATGGCGGCAGGCAACCTAGCGGCGAACAAAGCCTACGTCAACATGGGAGTGCCCTAAGACTGTGTCAGCGCAACGCGCTTCCACGCGGAACACCGCCTGCAAGCTTTTTAAGACAGGGGACATGGAAGAGAGGGCAAAGGGTGCAGAATACAAAAACACACAACAAACACACTGTGTTGCCCAAAGACATGCGTGTGTATGGCCTTTTTGGAAGACAAAAAAAAGGAAGGCGGGGGCTTTTTGCATTTGCCAACAGCAATGTGCGTTTTGTAAGCAGACAAGAGCTTTTCTTGACAGCTTTTTCTGAGAACGCATAGAGTCCGTGTGGACAAAGTTTTGTAGGACATCCCCGACAGCTTGGATGTGAGCTTTCCGGGGTTTTTGATTCGCATTTTTTTTTGGAGGCATCGCTGCAATGAATTTGGCGAACGTAGGGATGGTTTTCGCTGTTGAAGTGGCCGGTGGTTCCAGGGGTTTATTTGAGGAATTCGCTTGGCGCATAAAGTCAGGGGGTTATGATCTCCTCCCTGTTTTTGCCTGCTTGATTGTGGTGGTTTTCATTCTGGTGGAGCGAGGCATCGCACTGTTCAGTCGCTACAGCATCAACAAAGATGCTTTCTTGCGGGGGCTTCGAAAGCACCTCTACGCAGGAGACCTGGACAAAGCCATCCACTACGTCACAGGCCAGAAACCAACGCCATTGACGGCCGTCGTCAAAGCCGGGCTGCTGAATGTCCCGCGCGGAGAGGACGATGTGCAAGCCGCGCTGGATGAAGCGGCCTTGCGTGAAATGCCCAAAGTGGAAGCCCGCAGCGGCTATTTGGCCATGCTTGCAAACGCGGCCATGTTGTTCGGCTTGCTGGGCACCGTCAGCGGCCTCATCGGCGCTTTTGCCGCGGTGGGAACGGCTTCTGCTCAGGAGCGCGCCACACTGCTTGCAACAGAAATTTCCAAGGCGATGAACTGCACCTATTTCGGCCTGGCCGTGGCAGTCCCCTCGCTCATCGCGTTTTCGTTCTTCATGGGGCGAACGCAGGCGATGGTGAATGACATCAACGAGACATCCGTGGCTGTGCTCAATCTCGTTGTGAATAACAAAGAGAAGTTTAAAAACACCAACGTCCAAAGTTACGCCGACGAGTAAGCCGACACCTCATCCCTGCGGGCAACAGCCCGGGAGCTTTTATGTCAGATGGATTGGATACAGGATTTGCTATTCGTGGCCGCAAGCGCAAGCCGTTGGACACCACCATCAACCTCGTCCCTTTCATTGACTTGATGGCCATCTCCATTGCGTTTTTGATTATGACGGCGGTGTGGACACAAATCGGCCGCCTGCCGGTGGCACAAATGGGCGCTGATTTGGATGGCTCCACCGGCCCGCAGGACATTCAAAAGACGCCGGTGAGCATGCTGGTGACAGAGATGGAGGCCCGCATCACCGTGGGCCTTGCCGAATACAAAGTCATTCAATTGGCGCGCAACGACAAAGGGCTGCTCCTGACGGAAGAATTCAAACGTACCTTTGAGGAAATCAGCCGCCAATACCCGGAGCAGAATGACTTGACATTGGTGCCGGAAGACTCGGTGGTTTATTCTGATTTGGTCCGAATTGTAGACACGGCTGTGGGCGCGAACCTCACGGCCATTTCGATTGCACCTGCTTCCTGAGGAAAACAATGCCCATTCAAGTTCCAGGAAAGCGCTACGGAAAACGACTTGCCAAGTCACGGATTTTTGGCAAGGACAACATGAAGATGACCCGGACCACCAATGTGGATTTGTTTTTGACGCCCCTGGTGGACATGTTCATTATTGTTGTTTTGTTTTTGATGGCGAACTTCTCGGCAACGGGTGAAGTGCTGTCCATGCGCCCTGACATCCGTCTGCCGGAGGCTGTCCATCCGCTGGAAATGCAGACTTTGGATGTGCCCGCCGTCATTGTTTCGCCTTCCACCGTTATTTTTGAAACCAAAGTGGTGGCCACCACGGAAGACTTGAAGACTTCTGACGACCCAAGCATTCGTTTGCTTGAGGAAGAACTCATGACGCAGCGCAAAGGACTCGAAGCACGCCTGGGCGCCGGAGGCCTCATGGGAGAAGGTTTGGCGGACATCAACATCCAGGCCGACCAGAGCATTCCCTTCTCCGTCATTAAACGCATTATGTATACCTGCGCGGCAGCCGGTTACCACAACATCAACTTCGCCGTTCTATCCGCAGAAGAAGCCCTCCCCGAGGTTTCTTAACCCTGAATGGTCTTTTTGTTCCCTGGCGAACGAGGCCTCCGGTTTCGCTCAGGTCATGCACTCAAGTGCACTCCCATCGCGAAATCCTCACCCTCGTCCACCAGGAAACAAAAATCCTCATTCAGGGAGCGCCACAAAACCGCCCCGAGATTGACATGCAGGAAACAAAAATCCTCATTCAGGGAGTGCCATGAAGCTGTCTTGGTTGCTGCCTTGGATGGCTGGAGCAGGTGACGCAACGTACAGACGCCCACTTGGGGGGGTTGGGGTTTTGCAATGCAAAGTGTACGCGCTATGCTAAACAGGGGCCATGTTTTCATTGCATGTTGCCACTGTTGCTTGTCCCGCGGCCCTGGGCGGTTTTGATGACAACCTTCAAAAGCTTTTTGCCTATCTCGAAAGTGCCCATGCCGCGAAAATAGACGTTGTGGTGTTGCCGCTGGGCGTGCTGGGCGGCGTTCCTGTCGGCGGGCTGGCGCATATGGCTTCTTTTGTGGAAGCAGAAGCCCAGGCGCTCGCCAAGCTGGCGCAGGCCACACGCCAGTGGCATTCGGTATGTGCCCTGGGCGTGCGCATTATGCATGCAGGTGTTTTGCGCAATGCGGTGGCGGTTTGTGCCGCAGGACATATTTGGGGACTGGTGCCGCAAACAACACCCGGGCCCTGGCCTGAGCTTGAAGAAGGCATTCAGACAAACCTTCCCAGCCACCACATGACGACGTGGACGCCTCCGTACCGAAAAAATGCCGGCACCTCTTTGCCCTCCTCCGTGCCCATGGGGCCGCTCCTTTTCAGGTTGGGTGCCTGGAATTTGATTTTTGGAATTAACGAAGTGCAAACGCTTGCGCCCACCGGGCAGGGCATGGTGTTTCAAGGCTTGTGTCAGGCCCTCCCCTGGCATGTGGACATTGACTGCCCCTGCCCTTGGTATGTGAAGACGGACTGCCCCTGGCCCTCCGCCGCCCAACACAAAGCAGAGACAGGTTTTGACTTTGCCTTTGCGCGCGCCAATTTGTGCGGAGGCGGCGGAGAATGGTTGTTTGCCGGAAAAGCCGCCCTCGTCCAGCGCGGCCATTGCGCAGCGACGCCGCTGCTCCAGCCCGCCGTCATTCAAGGCCAGTTGCTGGGCGAGCCCAGCGGCCCCCCTTACCCCACGGCGGCCTGGGTGGAGCTTCCTTGTGAGCCTCAGGAAATGGCCCCCGCTTTCCACAGTCCCCAGGAGGCTTCCAGGACTCGAAACGTTCGCATTGAAAACATTCATACCCAAATGGGCGCCATCTGGCAGAAAACGTCGCCGCTGAAGTTTGAAGTGCCTTGCGCAAATGCACAGCCTGCACATGCGCCCGCACAGGCACAGCCCGTGCAGGTGCAGCCAAGCAACGCAAGAGGCGCGCAATGCAAAGTGGACAGTCTCGACTTGCTTTGGGAGGCTTTGGCTTTGGGGCTGGGCGAGTATATAGAGGCGGCGGGGTGTTTCCAGCGCGTGGGCCTCGGGCTTTCCGGAGGGAGGGACTCTGCGCTGGGCTTGTTGGTTGCCTGGCGCTGGGCAAAAACCAAGGGAGAGCCTCGGCAACTCGTGCACGCTTTTTCGATGCCCTCCGCGCACTCTTCTTCTCAAACTCAAAAAGCCGCGCGCACGCTGGCCGAAGAGTTGGGGGTTTCCTTCGTGGAGTTTTCCATTGAAGAGGCTTGCGAAAAAGAGCGCGCAGTTGTGGAGCGAATGCTGGGGCACCCAGTGAATGCGGTGACACAGCAAAACATTCAGGCGCGCATTCGCGCCATGCACCTGTGGAATTGGTCCAACAGCGCACAAGCTTTGTTTGTGCAAACCGGCAACCACAGCGAAAAAGCCGTCGGCTATACCACGCTGGGAGGGGACTTTTCGGGGGGCTTCTCGCCTTTGTCGGACTTGCCCAAAACCTGCGTCATTCATGTGTTGGACTACATTCAAAGCCGCATGCGTTTGGAAGGGCTTGCGCAGGTGCTGTCCATGCCGGCCAGCCCTGAGTTGGCCCTGGGCCAGACGACAGAATCCGAGTTAATGCCCTTTGCGCGCTTGGACGTGTTGCTGGAGGGCTTGTTGGGCGAAGGCCTCATGGGGGAGGACTTGGTGGCTTTTGCAAAGGAGCGCTTTCCTGATATGAGCGACGAGGCCCTGCGCGCCGAGGCAGGGAGAGTGCAACAACGGGTGTTTTCAAACCAACACAAATGGCGCCAGGCGCCGCCGGGGCTGCGCCTCTACTCCAAAAGCCTCCACCGCTTTCGCTGGCCCCTGAATGGTCTTTTTGTTCCCTGCTGAACGAGGCCTCCGGTTTCGCTCAAGTCATGCACTTAAGTGCACTCCTTTCGCGAAATCCTCACCCTCGTCCACCAGGAAACAAAAATCCTCATTCAGGGAGTGCCACAAAACCACCCCGAGGAGAGCGCCATAAAACCACCCCGAGATTGACATGCTGCGGCCAGAACCCTTCAGGACTTCCACAAAGGCAGCTCTACGGCGCGCAGAGGGAGCCCCTCTGCGGTGTGCAACAGCTGGCCGGGCTCCGTGTGGGCACGCAACACGTGG
>Ga0209737_10001196_pt1 | contig 19036 bp, 12 predicted proteins | sample TergutCu122P3_FD_187284 | JGI IMG/M metagenome (GOLD analysis project Ga0209737, IMG submission 187284) | Cubitermes ugandensis P3 segment gut microbial communities from Kakamega Forest, Kenya - Cu122 P3 (SPAdes) (version 2) | ecosystem: Host-associated > Arthropoda: Insects > Digestive system...
ACACTACTTCGAAGGAGACAAGAGCAACTAGCCGTTAAGTCTACTCTTTCACTCACAAAAAAATCAGTCCCGGAATTAAATGATCAGCCTTCGTATAAAAGCAATGACGGTAAATAATATCCCTATTTTAAGTTTACTTCCCTTCTTTACAAGGTAAAAAAGTAGGTTTATGAGGTCACTGTGCTGTACATCCATATATATAAATATGTCCATTATCCATGAGTATGTCCACTACAACTTCCGAACGGTTGACAGATTGTCATGAAACCTCACACAAACTTTATGCCACCAGAAGTCACCCCAACAACATAATACATAATTTTGTACAATCATTCACTGCATCATGGATGCATGAGCTCTTTAAGACAGTAGAATGACATTTACTTTACAAGCCTGAATGATGTATGGTATGAGATGTTGAAGAAGTACACAAATTTTAGGCAGAATGTAATATAAGTACCTACACAACTGACTGAGTGACGTAACCAGCCAACCAACTAACTAACTACAGAGAAAAGAGTCCTTCTTGATAAGATGACAGGTCCTTTACCAGTCAAATTCCCCTCATTTTATGTACTCCAAAGTTCATTACCATATTCACAACAGCCAGCCTCATGTCCCTATCCTGTGCCTGATAAATCCAGTCCATGGCCTCCCACCCTATTTCTTTAATATCCACTTGCATATTATCCCCCCAACACAAGTCTAAATCTTCCAAAGTGACTTCTATGGCATCCTGCATATAGATTAATTTCAGAATTACATCATATAAACTTACTTCTTGATCTGTTCTTTACACAAGATGGTACAAACGACACTCTGTATACCAGCTCAATGCACCATAACAAGTATATTTTGAAATTACAATTGGTAGGAAACAGATGTGCACTGAAATCATGCTGATGGGACAAGAAACTTTACATTCATATTCACCATTCATTTTTTGTGGTGTGGCTGAACTGGGCGGAGCAGTAGGTGCTGGGTCCTCCTTAGGTCTTGATGTTGAAGTCTGGACAGCAGAGCCAGCAGATGGTCCGAGCTCTTCACTTGAGCTTGTCGCTGCAGGTGCACTTCCACCGGTCTCCACTGGGATGGGGGCAAAACCTGAATAAGAGAAAAATATCATTAAATACTGACAGTCCTTTGTCACTACCACAAGAAGCTCTCCAACACATACAGACCCAAGACTGAAAAAGAACAGTTTATAATAATTCATAGGGGTATGCATCGGCACAGTTGGTAGAGGCACTAAGCTACATGCCAAAAGGTTGCGGATTTGATTCCTGATGTTGTCACTGGAATTTTTCAGGAACATATCCTTCCTGCCACACTACAGTCATGAGGTTGACTCAACCTCGAACAGAAATTAGCGCCAGGAATATCTTCTGGGGGGTGAAGGTGGCTGGTGCACAGGGCTGTCATCCTCACCACCTTCATGTGCCACCTTGAAAAGTTGGAGCCTCAGCCTCCTCAAACCCTCAAGGGTTGTCCGAGCTTGTACAGGGATTGCTTTATCTCTCTTATAATTGAAGTATTCACAAATGTGTTTAATTTTTGAGTGGAAAAACTTTTGTGAAGTCTTGGATGGTTATAATGCCCAGCAGTGTTTTACTAGTCAACACAGAAGACTTCAATCTTTCATCACCACCACTGTGAGAACTGCAATACTTGCACACTGTTTACGTCCTCCTAAGGAAATATCTTTCATGGCTGAAATGTCAGCGGTAACCCTCACACACCTGAAGTAAAGCGGCATAAAGGAAAGGGTTGTATGCAGTCTCAACAGAAACATTGTGAACTGTACTATGGAATTTAATAATTCAATTTTGAATGCCATTATGCAGCAAGGACACACTAGAGTGCACGGGTATCCAACCTTTCGTTGGCAAGGGGCCACAATTGTTATTGTCAGCTGGTTCGTGGGCTGCATGTGGAAAAATAACAGTATGTGGTATACATAACTGCCTATATTACTGTGTGATTTTATAGTATATATAAAATATACAAATGTGGGTGTAGGCTGCATAATACAACCTGGCAGTTTGTGGGTTGCAGACCCATGCACTATGGACTGTACTGCCTATGTGTACAGTCACTTTCAATTAAAGAAAGGATGGGGTTTGAGCAGGTTATTATAATTGAATAACTAAATAAAATTGGCTAAATGAATAAAAATCACCATGCATTTATGGGTTACAATTTTAAGGCTACCACACCACTAGTTTCTCACATCTTTCACATTATGTCTGTGTACTTGACAGAAGCACTAGTAAAAGCCCTAGGCATATACCTCCCAATCATTAAAGAAAAAAGTGGTGGCGTCCCCATATACACAGCGTATGAACAGTCCATTCAACACAAACAATTTTATCAATATTTTATATTTTAACACTGATTTTAAACTTTTTGTTTAAGACTTAACATTTTATATCTGTATATTGTTTTGACATTCTGTGTAATACATCCTTCAAAGAACACGTCCCTGAAGATGGCCACAATAGGTGGCTGAAACATGTAGCAGGCTACGCTGTTTATAATACAATAAATTTACATATATGTATATGCACTTGTTGGTTTAATATTTCATAATGAATCAACAGTGCATGGTCATGAATAATTTAAAATTAGTTTTCACTACTTTAATCTTTATGTTTCTAGAAAGCAAATGGGAAGATGGCACATTCCAAATGGAATGACAGCACATATTCCCATTTTTAATCTGCTCTTAATTTCTTCATGATGAACTTCTGATCTGTCAGAATTCCTTGACACAAGCTACAATATTGAAAATTTTGCTGCCATGTATAACATTACACATCTTACTGTTAACTAAACTACAAAACACTGCAGTTGCAATAAAAATGTTAATTCTGTGGTTACTTTTGTTACTTGTTTTTTCATCATACAAAGAGGGAGAAAGTTTCAGAACAAGGATCTCATCTTCAAATTTGTTACAAACTGAAAAATCTGTGACAATGCAAAATGTTGAAAGGAACCTAAACAGTCTTGAGCTAAATCCACAGGTACATGAGTTTGAATGGTTCGTGAAGTTTGAGAGGTGCAAAAAGACTGTAAAAATTAGAAAAGATGCCAAACATCAGAATGTTCTGTAATTGATGGAAATGTCAAGTGACAGAAATTATTTTTAATTTAAGTAGACAATGATACTGTTTTCTGGGCGCTCGTCCAATCTGAAGATGGTGGTCAAGCATGGTGAAGTTTGATCAGATGACAGAGCACTGCATCCCCAGAACACTGCCAACTTCACAGTCACTGCTGTAAGAATATCCAACTGTACCAAGTGTCAAAAATGATGACACATCTGAACATATAAAGGAACTGGTACAACAAATTTCAGTTGACAACTTTAACAAAATGAGATCAAGACTAGAGTGTTATGGGACATCCCACTATGCAGTCTATTGCTTGTCTGCCAAATTACACAGCTTCATGTCCCAGCAGACTGCAATATAATACCTGCTACCACAAGAACCTCAAATCTCACATGAGGACAGTGTGCATATGAAAGGTTCTGAACATGGCAAATGAAGGTAAGATATGTGGCAGTTTGCAGGCAGGGGATTCAGCATGTCAGCAATGGTGGGGAGTTTAGTACAACCCTGACATCAAGCACTGAACATGTCAACAGAAATCTCTGGACTCAGCAAGGTTAAAAGGCATGGATATGAACTATCTCTACACGACTGATTCCGTGGAATGAGGTTATTGTACAGGAGGCTGGGTGAGTTCTAAGCCTGGTTTGGATGGGTGCAAAAAATTTTGCCCCACCAGGATTCAATCCCTGGACCATCTAGTCCATTGCAATTTGCTACAGTGATGAAGCTACCCCAGCCCACAATAAAATTATACTTCCAGTTTTAAAAACCAACATTTGCATATACAGTTTGTACAGATAAAGTTTTTTAAAAAAGAAGCCTGCTTATTAAGTTTGTGTTCGTGTGGGTTATGACACCACAGTTTTGTGGGGGTAACCAGGATTTTGGATGACATTATGAGCTTCCTGCCTCCATCTTCAGGGTACAATTGAATGAACAGGTTCATCAGCTACTGAACTATTCTGTGTACTAACTTAGCAGACTACAATCACCAAGTTTCAAAGCCATGAAACATAAAACTTTGCTGTACTTTGTATTCAACATCCTCACACATTCCCTCATAACCACAACTGTGTCTGAAGGTATGGCAACAACTATATTCCATAGATTTTATTATAACATAACTCTTATTCTCATGATGACAGGGTTAAATTATTCTGGTATCTTGAAACATGATGCTAATAAGTAGCAGCTAGACACATGATGCCACCCTGCCTGCTGTTTTAGTAGCTGTACTTGATAGCTGCAATTATATTTTGATTCTGTCAATAAATCATTAAACAGAGGCTGTAGAAGAATAGAAGAGTATTTGGGTTCAAGCCCCTCCAGGTCCAATGCACCTAGGCCTTAAAACAGGCCCTTTATGCCCCACAATCTGATACTAGGTTAGAGGAGCCATGTTCCTTTACTGAAGTTCCAGATGGCCGCTGTATTTAGTTTCGTAATACCCTCAGGGTCCAAAAAGAAGGAACCCAGATGTGCATGTATGAGTGAAGCCAAGGCCACACATTCACTCAAGATGTGGACTGAGGTTTCCTCCTCAGTACCACACTTCCTGTCAGTGCGGTTATTACTCAGCCCCATTACATGGAGATGTCTTCTCAGAATGTTTTGTCCAGTAAGAAGGTCAGTAACAACCCTGGATTGTGACCTATTAAAGAATAGTAATTGGGTCTTTATAGTCGGCCTAGGACCCGAAATCAATTTTTGAGCCTGTAAACAGTGAATGTAGTAACTAAACAAATCAGTGCAAGTGAAGTTCATCATCATTAAATCAGATCCTAATCAGGTCACTGGCACCCACTCTCAAGCTAAAATTCTATTTCCATATAATGCTACTCAGTAACATGTCTGTTGGCTGAAGTGGTAGTGCTTACAGGAGAAGGTGCAGGGTTTGAATCTTGGCCACAACATCAATTATTAAATTTTCATGATTCTTTCCAGTCTCTCCAGGAAAATACTGGAACAGAGCATCAAGTCACAACACAACCCATTCTTTCCACATCCTTCTCACTAATGATCCTCAAATATGTAGCCATATAATGTGAACTACTAAACGGTCATTACATTTAAAGCATAAATATATAAATACATACATAAGCCTGGTAAACCCTAAACATAAACCCCTCTGCTGTATCTCAATTCAATTCAATTCAAGACCAGGAGAGTACTGAATTACCATACGAAACCTGTCTATTGTCTACTATAATTTCATCATGTAAACTACTTGTATAGTTCTGGATATCCACATAGCATGACACAAACAAAATGTGCCTGTAACATATACCTGGAGGAGTGGGCAGTTCATCTACAGCGAATGGCCTGCCTGCACTATGCAACTTGATGGCAGTCTCATACTGCTTCACTATACGACTGATGCGGCGGACTTTGCTGGTATTGCCTTCATCACGAGCGGCCTGCTCGACACTTCGGTACTTGCTTAGGCGTTGCTCTAATGCTTCCATTACTGTAGCTGGTGCTGGTGGTGCAGAATAAATGTCCGCTTCTGCTGCTACTGTTGGCTCGCCGGACAGCTCAGTTTCATCATTTGACAATGCTGGCATGCCTTCAGCTGAACGTTGCCTTTCACATTCTTCCTTCTGCCCACTTGACACTGATGAAGCTTCCACAAAGTCTGGAGGTGGAGGTGGCATTGCACTTAAATCCACTGGTTTACCTGTCTGCAGTGCTGCTATTACAGGATCAAATTGCTGTGGATCACAAACATCCAATTGTGCTAAATGGTGTTTGTGCAATTTATCAGTTGTGCTAAGTGGTAAAATAGGGGCTGTTCAACAACTGACCATCTGAAGGTCTCATAGTGGTTAACATTCACATTACAACACTTCTGGGAGATGACATCATGCAGCCTGGTCCACGTGTATCACAATTTCTGAGGAAACTGCTGTCTCCATCTAAGGACAGAGACGCTAGATGCAGCAGGTTCCTCCAAAATACTGGTACCTATTGACCAACATTCATGGTAATATCCCAGAGGACTTGACAATGTAAACTTGTACAAGTCTTCACAATAAGTCAAGTCACAATGTGTATTCCGTCCAACATCATTCTGGCTTACAGTGTGAGTATTGAGCAACCTACCTGAAGGAACAGTTAACTATTTCCTGCATTAACACACTTAAAATCATCTCATAACTATAAACAAAACATTTGTGTGTAAACAGGAACAAAATAAAAACTGTGATCTCTGATCTCTATACGAGGGGGTGCTGATAAGTCCTTAGGCCGACCTACTTCCCAATGTCGTAGGACGGAATCGATAGTGTTGTCGGAAAGAGGGGTCTGTTCATGTGCTGAATTGCAAGTCTTTTAATGTTACAAGGGCTGAAAGGAAGCATGTAAGGCGATGCTTGCGATTTCAACAACGAGACACAAGCTGTCATCAAGTTTTTTTTTCCTGCAAGGCAAGGCACCAAAGGAAATTCACGCCATTCTGCTAGAAACATAAGGGGAACATGCACCATTGTATGCCACTGTCAAAAACTGGGTGGCCCAGTTTAAATATGGTGATTTTTCCACCTGTGATGTGCCTCGTCCTGGATGACTCAAACAGTGACCACCCCAAAGATTATTGATCAAATTCACAAGCTAATCTTGAAAGACTGCCAGATTTCGGCTAAAACAACAGCTGAGCAACTGTGCATCTCATGTGAGCGGGTTGGGTCCATCATTCATGAAGATATGGACATGGGAAGCTCCGTGAAGTGGGTCCCGAAATGCCTGAACGAGGATCAAAAATGTCATTGGTATTTGGAATTTTTCGGCACGATCCAAATGATTTCCTGTCACGACTGGTGACCATGGATGAAACCTGGTTATATCAATATGACCCGGAGACAAAGCAACAATCAATGGAGTGGCGGCATAGCAACTCACCTTGCCCCAAAAAATTCTGAGTGCAAATATCTGCTGGAAAAGTTCTCGCCTTGATTTTTTGGGATCGAGATGGCATCCTCCTCATTGATTATCTTCCAAAGGGCCAAACTATCAACACAGAGTATTACTCATCTTTGCTGGTGCAAATGAAGGACATTTTGAAGGAAAAACACCATGGGAAGGTCACCAAAGAGGTCTTGTTCTCGCACGACAATGCCCTGGCTCACCAGTCACTTGCAACCCATAAGAAACTGGCCTACCTGGGCTTCCAATGTATCACCCAGCCTATTCTTCGGATCTGGCCCCATCGGACTACTACCTGTTCCCTGGACTGAAAAAACAATTGAAAGGTCACCATTTTTTGTCTGACGTGGAGGTCATTGCTGCTGTGGAGACCTGGTTGGACAGACAACCTTCTGAATTTTTTTTGAGTGGCTTGCAAAAGTTAGAGCAACAGGCTAAGAAGTGTACTGAGCTTTGTGGGGAGTATGTTGAATAAATCCCAAGTTGGTCACTGTAGCTTGTTTCCTTCCTTGTCAGACTAAGGACTTAGCAGCACCCTCGTATTAACTCGAAAACATCACAACTTTTATCCTACTGATACCTTAACCTGTTCCTTTTCTATTGTATAACATCAGTGACAAGACTGTGATTTTTCCATGCAGGCCCACTACTGAAAGACCTCTCCACCTAATTTGTGTATTTACTGTTATATTAACATCATGACTTGAATGCTATATATCTTTGTTCTATACATTCTTTGACGTCTCTTCCAAAAGTTACTGCACAGAAACAACAGACAACAGTTTTATTTTTCACCGAAATAAAGCGTATTTTACTGGCAACTTGTAACATTTGAAAATAATTTGGAGAAGCATATTATGCTGCCACATTAAGTAATGATACCTTGGCTGTGCGAACATATTGAATGGCCAAGTTACTGTTGCCTGCCCTCTTGGCCTGCAATGCAGCTCGTTTGTATAGGTCTTGCCTCTCCTTTAGCATGTTAAGGGTCATCATGTCTTCTGCTGTCAGTTCTACAGATGTGACTGTACTGGCACCTACACTGTCTGCAACAAGGCCAGGCAAAGGAACTCCCAATGGACGGCGGGCTATTGATGGAGGTGGCCGAGGGGGAACCGGAGGTGGCTTAGGGGGAACTCGAGGTGCTGGGCGTAAAGGTTTGGGAAGTTCTTCAGAGGTACGTGATGGTATAGCAAGTTCTTCAGATGGAGGTGATGGTGCTAAGCGTGCTGGTGTAGGAGGTTTTTCAGGTGGAGGTAATGGTGATGAAGAAGAGTCGGGAGGAGAGGGTTGAACATATTTCTTTCCTGAAGAAGTCACCACAGGAGGTGGAATATCTTCTTCTTTGACTACCTGTCCAGCACGGGCTTGTTTCAAAAGGTCACTAAGTGCTTTAACGCCACGACCAAACCTGAAACACAAAATAAATGATGGAATACTCTTCCTGGTTAATCTCTTACCAGAGAATAAGAGAGGGAAAGTATGAAACAAATAAAAATACATTTTTACATAAGTAAATACAGTGATACTACTATCCACAGTTATTGATGGGAGAGTCAAAGTAAAAGATAAATGGAGGAAAATGAGTTATGAGAGAGCACTAGATGGATCAAAAACACAAGAAAACAGCAAAAAGGACAATAATACACCTTTGACTTAGGCCTACAGAAAAAAAACAATTGAGGAGCTACTTTAATACTTTTAGGCAAATGACTTTTTTCCAAAGAAATCTGGAAGCGAAAACTGTTTAGGTAAACCTTATGTTTCAAAAGAAATTGTGCCCTTTTCAAGTTCAAAGTGTTCTGTTTGTCATGCTCATCAACAACTTGTGCATAAAAGAACAATTCAACAATTTCATAAGAAGTGTGCACTTCAGCAAAGCCTTGTACTGGTTCAGGCTCATGTTCACCACCAACTCCCTATTCATTGCTGTTCCTGCCAAACTCATGATCATCACACAACTCTTCAAAGCTGGACAAAACACACATTGCCAGCACAAAGTCTAGAAATATGTAGGACACAAAGCAATGTCCTTCTCAGCATCTAGCCCAATCCTGTCCTCACACAAGGCATCATCCTCATTGCTGGAGTCTGAGTTGGTTTTTGTGTTCAGTACAGGATAGTAGATGTACTGCCAAAAATAACTCAACGCTGTTGACTATGTGACTTATTGCCCAGCTACTACAGTAAAATTTACCACTTGGAAAACAATGTTTTCAGTTCCACACCCTTTTATGAGTTCAACACGCAGACAGCATTTTGTACTAGGCGCTACTTCTATAGCAGCCTGATATGTTTTATGAAACCCAACTCAAAAGAAACATTCTTGTACAATGTGTGGAATAATATACATATTTTACTTTCCTTGGAAATGACATAAATTGTACGTAAGCAGAACTGTCCACAAACAACAAAACATTTGTACCTTGCACACTCACGGTGGCACTGAGTGACCTTAAAAAGCAAAGGTAAAGCAATTCCTGTACAACCCCTGAGGGTTCCAGGAAGTTTAGGCTCCCAGATATCATGACAGTCGGCACATGAAATTGGTAAGGTTGTCAGCCCTAAGCACTGTCTGCCTTACTCCCCGGGAAATATTCCTGGTATTCATTTCTGTTAGAGGGTGAGTCGACCCCAGGGCCATAGTGCGGCTGGAAGGATAGGTCATTGAAAAATTCCAGTGACACCATCAAGAATCGAACCCATGACCTTCCAATTTGTTGTGCAGCTCTTCAATCAACTGTACCATCACATGCCCTCCAGTTCCCTTAAAAACCCACTGAAAACCATCACGATCATGGTCACTCTTTTATATGCACAGTAATTACGTTTTTCAAACAATGCGGACTCAATGACTTTCAAACCATGACCAGTGTAGTGCTTAATATTAAGGGGCTTGTCTTCCGCCAAGTAAGCAGTGAATGAAATGAATTTCGGTAACATTGCCACCAGTCGACGTGTCGACAATAAATAACACACACAGACCCAAGGATTAGCGGGGTTGCACTCGACTAGTTAATATTTCTGGCAAGAAATATAACCGTGTAGGTAGACTATAGTTTACTAAGTTCAGATAAATAAGTATATTACAAAAGAGAGAAGTTATAAACAAAATACAAACTGTACTAGGTTATAGGTAGCAAAGTGTATGAATAACTAACTTGCCTCTCTCTTGTAGCCTAAAGGGCGTGATTTGGAATTTAGTAAATAATGACAAAATATGTTCCAAAAGTGCTCGGCTCAGATAAATGAATTACAAACACAATTCAAATGGCTTATCTTTTACAATCAGTAGCAATATTGATATTTCACAGCAAAATAGCTTTAACAATTCGTAGCAGACAGCGTTTCTTAATTATTACACAGTTGCTGCACAGATTTCAGAGCGTGTTACAAAGTTGTTGTAATATGTCATAGAGATACAAACAGCCGAAGATTAATAATTCGACGATCGAGCAGTATACCAATAAAAATAAAAATAATGCTACCAGTAATCTAGTATTTATAGAGGGCAAGTTACAATTCAGCAATTCCTTCAAACGTCATAGCATAACTGGGTTACTACCAGGATTAAGGAAGTGTAATAGCATTAACTAACGATGACATTGCGGTAGTAAATATCTTAAAGTCTTCCTGGTTTACCAAATATGGGCATACAATTGAACTCTTCCTAGTACATGGGTGATGCCATATATGGGCATATAAGTAATATAGATTAATATAAAGTTAATATTCATTGTACAAACAATTGAGTGTTGTTAACATTCATTACATCAGCAAATGATAGTCACTGCCATCACCATTCACGCACTGTACCACTGTTATCTCTTTGGCAGTTTTCCCCACTGTGGTAGGACTGGACTTTCCATTCTACGCAGGAGGACCATCTAATCTGCACTGTCTGAAGTCTCATATCCTTCCAAAAACATTGGCTGTCTCTCCAGCCACAGGTCACTTGTATCAGTACTGACAATAACACCACAGGTACATTATGTATATCAGATCCATCCACTTGACCCAGCAAAATTGTCAACCTGCATTTTGATCAGTTATCTTCTTGGTTTTCTTATAAGACACTATCATCAATAAGAAGGCAGTAATATTAGTGTAGTTGCCGACAATGACACATTTAAAGTAAATTCACCCTTCACCAGTAGCAGCGAGGAAAAGGGAGAAACTGTTAAGCCCAAACCAGACAGATGGAAGGCGAGAAATATGCACGGCCATTCCTCAACATGCATGTAGATTCTGAATTCAGTTGGAGAGAACAAATACAGAACACTCAGAAATATGCACTTTCTGGAGTTCCAGGAATAAATACAAACATTCCTGCAAATGAAGACAGCTCTGCCTTAGACATTTTTACAGTATTATTTAGCACCGAATTATTCAAACTTACACAGAAATAAACAGCCAATATGCAACACAGCGAATAAAGAAAAAGCAGCAGGAGTTCTCCCTGAAACCAAAACCTGTATTTGCGCAGCAGAATCTTCAGGCAATGCAGGTAATAAAAAAATTATTTTTTAATTCACCACACAACATTTATTTATGAACTAAATGCACATTCTTAAATTACTACAAACATTAAATGTGTTTATCCAACATGTTTTGGTACATGTGTACCATTTTCAGAGACAGTATAGTGCCATTTCTTAAAAATCAAATGCTACTGTGAAGCTGTTATTTATAGGCTCTTGGTCTGTAGCAGCTTCGCTGTTGATGTTGATTACATGTACAGGTACATACAATCAAAATTAACAGTGAAACATATATACAATCAACATCAACAGCAACGCTGCTACAGACCAGAACCTATAAATAACAGCTTCACAGAAGCATGTCATTTTGAAACACTGCATTGTGTGCTCCACGAAGATGGTACACATGTATCAAAATATGTTGGAGAAGCTCATTTAATGTTTGTACTAATTTAAAAATGTGCATTCATTTGGTAAAAAAAAAGGGTATACTCTTGACATTAAAAATGTATGGAATGGACAACTTCAAAAAAAATCTTTTTATCTGTTATACACATGAATGCAAAATGCATAACATCCACAAAAGATTACTGGAGCTTGTATCTGATTATTCAGACCCCATATGCAGTTTCAGCTATACTATTTCTTGACAACCTTTTTTGTTGATACTGACCACCCTGCCTCTAAACAATGATACAAAGGCTGCTAGGAGTGAGCTAGGCTGTGACCAATTACTCATAATTTAAGCTCACTACTGACAAATCACTATGTCCATTTTGAGGTCACACATTCCCACAAATATTGGTGGTGGGGGGGGGGGGGGGGGGGGGGGGAATTCCAACTTTGTGAGGCAGAAAGCATCTATGTCTACAGCTTGTAGATGAGTATCAAGGCACAGACCATTGAGTGAGAACATAATAACGCCTTCAATGCTGTCCACAGGTTGCATGATAAAAGCGAGAGGAAGCACCACTCTGTGTACATGGACAGATGGTTGTTGAACCCCCAGAATTTTGAACATTTATAAACTCGTTACACAAAGGCTGTAGACACGGTAACATCAGTGTGAAATGAAATGTCTAGACAAGCATTTTTGGCTAAATTTAAATAACCATAAAAAAATATCATAAAATCAGCATCACCTATTGGGGTACTTCCCATGAAGATGAAGTTACTGGGACACAACTATCTACTTGTAAGAGATGGATTTAAAAACCAACTGAATTTCTGGATGGCCTGAAATTTTCTGGCTAAGCATGGGCACTTAAAAATTCCTCTCAACATTTTCTTTGAAAGAACCGGAGAAGGACCGCTTGCTGATACTGGTACAGAAATTCAAGGACAAACTTGGCATGGTTCAGCTGACATGCTTGTTGGGAGGGATTTTTTTTGGAAAGAATTAAAAAAAAAAAACACACACACACACTAAACAGGGAGGAAAGTCTTGTTAGTCATGTTGTGTGTACACAAAGAAGCAACCACCAAACTGGGGAAAACTGCAAAGAAACGCAACCCAGTGCACTGTCAGAAGTGCAACGTAGGCCTTTGTATTGGGCAATGTTTTGAAGTGTACCACACAAAAGTGGATTAGTGGAAGCAACTGAAACTTCACTTTCAGCAGAAACCTAATTTTTGTGCTGTATGTATACTGTAAGGGAGTTGTAGGGAATAAAAATTTCCTACAACCAGTGTCAAAATATCCACCCACAGTGGTGGGATTCAAATAAAAGCAAGTATTCAATTTTTGCTCACAGAATATAGTGACACATATGCTACTGTATACAAAAATTCCAAATTATTATGACCAAAAAAAAAAAAAAAACCAAATTTTTGTCAATATCCTTACAATTTACAAAACCTGTGGGAACACATACAAAAAACCCTACAATAAAATTTACATTTTTAGGCTACAACAAGATTTGGTACATTTTAAATGCACCCTGCATAATCTCTGTTTCAGTTTCTACAAAATGCCATTCACTTCATAAGTTTATCTTTTTCTGTTCAAATAATACATTCTTCATATACCATGCCCTACAATTTAAATACTGCAATGAATGTTTAATTTCACAAAAGTGAATATTGATTTTGCAATTTATTTAGCGAACAAAGAGTTAACAGCGCTGAACTTTTACATGCTCAGCACTTTAGACAGTTCAAGACTTTTTCAAATATGCCTGAGCATCAGCAAATGTAGTTCATTACTCTTCCTATATGATTGAACATTACTGTGATGCGAAGAGTTCGCTAAACTTTTAGAAATGCCTGACTCACTGTTTCGTCTTTATATATACACCTAACGCGGCGGAAAAAGGCCTCTTGCTCGATTTTACTTGGTCGCCAGCAGATTACGTACCTAAGAAACTAAAGACTTTAACATTGTGAAATTTATTACTGTGAATACAATACCAAACAGTTGTCAGTACATTGATTGTGCTTCCAATGGACTTTGGCAGTTTTCTGTTTATAACAGGTAAGTTGTGTTGACTGATTTTGAAATTATAGACTACGAGCTGAGCATATTCGGCAAATTTAATTAGAATTACGATAACCTCCAAATTCCAAATTATTCGCATTTGATGTATACATATTCAAGGCGAAACAGTTATTTTGTATGAGGTGAAATTTATAACCAACTTAAAATTCCAGAACGAAATTGTTCTAGTGTTGACTTAACATTTTATATAAGCTTCTTTTATTTAAATAGAATATACATTATTATTTTCACTGCTAGACTGATAATTAAATTCTTAGAGTTTCCGCCAGTTGTTCTACACCCCCGTCAATCCAACCTGTTTGTCGTTGAAATAAGTGTCTGTCAGAATACACTCATACGATGTAGGTATTGGGAATAAAATTCGTGAGTGTTAACAGTGAAGTTCCTAGCACCCATCTTGCATTTCAGCATGCCTTGCTCGGCAAACAAGTAAATACGCTATCACCCAATACACTACAATACCAACCCACTCAGATAAAAGGTTAAAATAATCTAGCAGTGAGGATTTAAACATTTAACTACTGTCCAAGCTAGAAGTGTGAATCATACTATCATTTTAAGCTACATAATCCGAGCTGCTGATGTCACACTACTTTCATACTCAACTGCAAAGAAAACGACATCTGCACTCTTTCAGGGAAGACCCTGAATAATCACATCCAACTAGCGTGTTTGCTGGGCAAATCTCAAATACACTTGTTTCCAGTTTGTTCCACTTTGTTTCCACATCATCATCGAATATTCATCTAATACACGTGTTGTTTGTTTGAATTTTCATGGGTTTTCTACGATAGAGTGGCAGAATAACAAGAAAAATGGGCAAGACACAACTTAATGATGAAAAAATGGGGAGGGTATATCACTGTATGATGAATGTGGACATGAAAAGGTTACAACGGAAAGCAAACTGACGCAGGGTAACGGCTGTCCCTTTGCTTAACTATGAACCATAAAATGAGATATACAAGGGAATGGAGGTAAAGCTCCAAACATTCCTAATTTAGCAATAGATGGAGGCAGTCATCATTTTAATGACCCAATTAATTCATTCCAGATTCAGAATCCAAACAACCACTGGCCAGGAGGCTGGGGTGGAACCTAAAGGCAATCTTGGTGCAATGGTGAAATGAAAAACCTTAGTCTGAACCAGAGAGTGAATGCCATTTCTGAAATTATACCACATCATAATCTAGAAGACTGCAGTCTAAACATTCACCACTGTGAAAACATAAAATCTTACTATGTACATTTACAGGCACATTCCGCTAATTACCTTCTTGCCCTGGAAGTTTCACCTGCAGTCTTTGCATTACCCTCGGCCTCCTGGTACATTTTCAGTCTCTCTTCAAGCATCTCTACTATGAAGACTCCTCTCTCACCAGGGCCAGCAGCTGGTGGTTCAGCTTCTGACTGGGGCTCCTCCTCTCCACTCTCATGTAAGGCACTAAGCTCAGCCTGCAACATTATTAATATTACATCACACAATTTTTATTAAGGCTAAAGGTGACAGAAACAGATAAAAAAATGATAAAGAATGAGCAGTTTGGGGCAGAAATCACACAGCTTGCTTTCCTCTTGCATATCTGTAGTCTCAAAGTTGTATTAATATTATTAATTAATACATTTCACTCTTTTAACTACAGGCTTTGTCTTTGTTAAATCCATCAAACATGAATTCAAAGTTGTGCCCCAATTTCAAGACTGATGCAAATTTTGCAGCACTAAACAATAAGTAACAAACAGGTAAATTCAAGATCTCTTACCATCCTAAATTTCACATGACTAGGTTCAGCAGTGTATTAGTTATCACCATTAAACTTTTAAACACCTTGTGTTCACACGCATGAATGCATGTAAAAAACACCCCTAGAAATTCATTTTATATATTTTGGCAACAGGGAAATATATTGAAATTTTAAGACACGCTGCATAACCTTGAAAAGGATTGGTACCATACATGCATACATAGACACACAGCATGGGAACCTGATATGCATACTTTCATCCCACACAGGAGGACAAGCTACGAATGGTCAGCAAATGCTTATGACAGATGCAGTGAGTTCATTGATGAATTGTGCAATTTCTAACATATACTGGACAAAACTCTGAACTGATGTTAGTACAACATGGGTTATGTTGTATCACAATGGTGTAATACACATCTTATACAATATGCAACACAATGCTCAAATATTAAAACATAACTTCCTTGTCCAGACTGGCTAAACTGTACATACAGAAAATGCCAAACGTTACTACGCAAGTCACTTTAATTAAACAAATGATTACATCACCACATGATCAATTACCAGCAGTTATACTGCCAGTGGCATTTAAACATACCTACATGTCTGTACCTGACAATTTTACAATATACGTTTCATCATACTGTACAACACAGAGATTTGTTTCACAGATAATACCAAAAAGAAGGATTTCACTTAAGAATATCTTGCTTTTCAGATAATTTCATCATTTCCCGCGATGTGGTCCGCAGACTGCACCTGCTGCAGTAGTTTTTCTTGTGTGGGACTGCCGTTGGTAGACCACATCCTTCATGTGCTGCTCCAACAAGAAGTAATAATGGGGTGTGAGATATGATAACATCACAGGCCAGGCTTGTGGACCAAAACTACCAATCCAGGAATCAGTGTTGTGGTGATTGGGTTACTCTGTTACACAAACAGCCGACACATGGCAGACACACTGTTAACTGTGTTTAGAAGAACTGTACAGGGATAACAGCTTTTAAGAGGGACTGGGATTTACCAGAGGCAGGAGTAAGCATGAAGATGGTTTATAAGAAACAGTACCATGCAGTATCTTTAAAAATTAAAATACCATGGTGATGTAACAGCTGAAAATCAGTAATATAGTGCTACAGAATTTCTTTTCTCAAAATGACTCATATCAGAACCAGTTATGAGGGGCATCTTGCATAAATCATACAATTTCACGTCATGTACTTCCTCCATACCAATCCTTTCTTAAGAACCACGGTTCAGTGATATACAAAACAACTGGTGAAATAACTATTAAATATACACACACACCTTAATTTTTAATACTTTTAAATGTACATATTATCTCAAAATTTTTATCACTGCAACTAACAAATATTTACATAATTTATTTTCTAATTTCCCCGTCAACCTGAAGCTTCATGTGGATTCCAAATACTTAGAGCCTCGAACATTTAATAATCCTTTATGGCTTATAATTATACTACGATTTGGCTTACTTTTCAGTAAGCTCACATATTTAATTGACCCACATTAACTTCTAGACTGGCTGCCTTGCTAGCCTGTAAATTAATTTTATTGTTATTCTTAATGTTACTTATATGCTTACCTCATACATTAATATTAAACCCTTGCAGTTACAGTTAAATGGCAGCAAGTCCTGCATTTGTAGTATTATCTTATTTCTAGGTCTCCTTTAGTCTACATAAATAAATATGATGCATTTCATCAAAGACACAGAAGAGTATAAAGTTGCCCTCTGTTGATATTAAGATAAAATACTAATAGAATCTAGAAGTGAAACGAAAGATGTCTTGAAGACATGGCACAGTTGTCTGGATGGGGCATGTTAGACAATGGGTTAATACACACATGTACCTCAGTGATGTCATTTAATATGAGACCTTTCTCAGTCTCTTTGAACTTCCTTAAGAGGTATAAGGAGAACAAATTATCCCTCTTTTCCTTCTCCTTGTGAACTACAAATGCATTACACAAATATGTCTATAATGAACTCTATCTTCATCATGTCAGGGATCATGAATTATTCCTGCTTTGGAATCTCATCCAGACACATCCTAACTATTTATCTAGTTAACGTGGTATTCCAAATTTGACTAACATGTTGCTTAATACCTCTCTTCCATGTTATCTCTTTGCACTGTATTTCTCCCCATAACATTTTTGTTTATAGTTATTCTTTCTACCATGATGTTACACATCATAAGAACTTCATTCCTGATGGAAATTAACAAACAAACAAACTAACTAACCAACCAACCAAATGACCGACCAATCACGCCAGCCAACCAACCAAACAACCTACCCCCCCGACCAACTGACCAACCAACCAACCAACCAACCAACCAACCGCCTCCATCAAGCAGAGCCCTTCCTGAGAAGCTACCTTCTCCTTACAGGAATGAAAGTGCAATGAGGCAGAGGTGACAGAGGAATACTGTTAGATGAAAGCTATCACACAAGTCACATTCAGTGTTGCATTGCAGCTGCTCCTGAGATGACACTTGTTTTAATGGCTTCACTACTGAGTTGATTTAGGTATTATCTTGACCCAGAATTTGCCCACAATCATGACTGGGAAGTGCCTTATTGGCAAGCGGAGGAACAGCTCATATAAGCAAGACAACAGATTTAAAACTCAAAAATTTCACAGAAGTTTGAAAATGGCCAAACCCTAACTGCTCTTCCTCAATAATTCAATTTAGCTCCTTTAACTGCAAAAAGAATTTTGAAACTCACACACATGAATGTAGCTCACCATATACTCAATTCTGACTTGTGCAAAATTTGATTTGCTTTGGATTGGACCTTTGGGAACCTAACTATGGCGTATGTAGGGGTCAATCTATCGAAGCAATAAGGTAATAAATAACTTCATAATATTTACATTAACCTTTAAATGACCAATGTTCACATATGCGAACGCACATAAGAAATCACCCCTAGAAATTCATTTTATATATTTAGGCAACAAAGAAATTTACTGTATTTTTAAAACATCCTGCATCATCTGCATTTTATTCTCAATGAAATGCTGTTTATATCATAATTTTACCTTTTTCTGTTCAAATAATACATTCTTCATACATCATGCACTAAAATCTCAATACCAACCTGGTTTTTTCAAGGTTAAAAACAAGAAAATAAATGGTAATTCACATGACCAGTAACTATACAGCAGCAACAGTAGGCATACTTGTTAACACATTACACAGCAATGGTAAAAAATGTTGTCCCTGTGCATGCCATGAAGAC
>Ga0209737_10001197_pt1 | contig 19026 bp, 21 predicted proteins | sample TergutCu122P3_FD_187284 | JGI IMG/M metagenome (GOLD analysis project Ga0209737, IMG submission 187284) | Cubitermes ugandensis P3 segment gut microbial communities from Kakamega Forest, Kenya - Cu122 P3 (SPAdes) (version 2) | ecosystem: Host-associated > Arthropoda: Insects > Digestive system...
AATTGGTAGGCAAAACAAGGTTATATCAATGCTTACCTCAAAACCAGAAAAAAGGACTGCCAGTAATGCAGTTTGGGGATGGCCAGTTAAACATCATTGCAAGGAACTATTACAGTGATGATGCCTTTTGCAGGAATGGGGATGGAAGTATTAACCTCTGGAGGGTCTATAATCTCTTTACAGAGGCAAATAAGAGCAGTTATATTGATACCTTCCTTGACAGGTCAGTCAATGCTACCAACTTCCTGAATGGTGTTTCTATGGCACTACAAGGCAATGCTGAATATCAATGGTTTATAAATTGATGGGGGTCAGCATACTCTGAAATGACCAGTATTTCAGGATTTTATTAAATCTGCGCATCTACTTTGCTATATAAAATACTAAAGTAGATGCGCAAAGTTGGGAATTTGCACACTTAAATTATTGTTTTATATAGTAAAGTAAGTGTGCAGTTCTTTTTGATGAGGTGGGCACATTTACTTTTTATAATATTTGGGAAAGTATTTGTGCCCTCTACATTTTTGGATTCTGAAATTGAATAATCCTATATAAAAACAAAATGCTAAAAAAATGTAGATGTATTAAAAAATGTATTGGAATAGGTTTCCTTTCCATTTCTAATACAGCATAATCCTTTAATTAAGAATATGAAATCAACATTTGAAATTATAACCGAAACAACTGAATTGTTTTATAGATTTAGTGCTGAATTGCCATATAAGTACATGCAAGATGTTTTTGGTAAAGATGATGAAGTATTGGCAGAAAAATGTCTGCAAGCACCTAAATATGGAATTTCTGCATTATTAAAATTAATTTATAGCCTGAAACCAGATGAACAAAAGGCTATGGCATTGTACATAAACAAGAAGAAGAGCAAGAAGTTTTAGTAAGGCATCTGGCTAATGTAGAGTTTAGATATTTTTGGTGTTCCATTAGGCTCAAAATATATCAAGATTGAAGCCCTATTCCAATTGAAATTTCTGCATAAAATGGAGTGGCATAAATTGCAAAATATATCATCTTTCTTCATACATTATATATATACTTCCAGTTGAAGTTTGGGGATGTATGGGAACTGTGGTAAATTTGCATTATAAAATGAACTGGGGGGCATAATGGAACTGTGGTACAAAGACCTGAACAACATCAGTATTTGACTATGTTTCTACTGCCATTACAAAAAAAAGATGGGGCATAATTTTTATTTTTAGCCTTGTAGTAGGGGAAAATTAAACTATGATGCCCCCATCCTCTATGATAAAACATTAAGAAACATTGTATTAATTCATTTATTAAATACCCCCAATCAATTCACCCAATAAATAGTGGTTCAACTTGGTAATAAAACCAGATTTGTTTTGGTGATAAATTGTGAATACTATTGATGGTGACTTTTTAGATTCATTATATAACAAATATATCAATAATACGTATACAATGATAATTGGATATATGTATTTTTCCCCAGCATTACTCCCATTATGATGTGAAATGATGTTGAGTTCAAGAATATGCTCATGTCCTATAACAAATAAATCTGATGGTTTCTGAAACCTTTTTTCCTAACTCACGTATATACTGGAAAAGATTCATATCTTTGCATGTTGAATTTTTAAAACAGTGTAGAATGGACGGATAAAAGGACATTAGGACTTATTGGATAAAGCATTTGCTTTATTGCTTGGCTCTCTAAAATCACCAATCATGTAGCCCAAGAGTAATAAGTAAATGCTCATGTTATAGGCATGGGCTTTTCTTATTGGGCATGGGTGTTGTGGTGATACCTTGAGAGCATGAGATAAGTTTCATGCCTTTTTAGTTTGATAGTGTAACCAATAAAAAATCAAATAGAAATGAAAGTATTAAGTAATGGACAGATTGAAATGAAGGTTTATCCAAACAAGGATAACATTTTTTCATTTTATACAAATACAAATAAAATAAACATTGATTGGGGAGATGGTATATTTGATGAATTTATACCAAATGCTCATAGAGAATATATACATGAATATTCCAATCAGAATATTCAAACAATTTCTGTATTAACTGAATCAATGACAAGTTTTAGGTGTTCACAAGGTACTCTACATGAGTTGAGATTTGGAAAATGTACAGAATTAGAGAGAGTTTCCTGTTCACAACAAAAATTAACCGTATTAGATATAAAAAATGCTGTTTCATCTTTAGAAACGTTGGAATGTTCTGAAAATTTACTTGTATCATTAGATGTTAGTGGTGCATCCATGTTAAGATGTCTATATAGTGATGATAATCAATTAACACTATTAAATGTAGATGGTTGTATATTATTAAAAGACTTATTTTGTGATAAAAATCAATTGACCCAGTTAAATCTTAATAGTTGTAAATCAATAGAAACTGTGTATTGTAGTTCAAACAAACTATCTGCTACAACATTAAATACAATATTTAAAAACTTACCAGTGGGAGATAATACTTCTAAATATCAGATATTCGTTAAAAATAATCCAGGTGATAGTTCTTGTGAAAAGTCAATACTATGGGAAAAAGGATGGTACTATTAAGATAAAGTTTTGTCTAATTTATAATCTAAAAAAAAATGAAAGTATTCAGAATGTTGATAGCAATTTTTTTTTCACTGTCCATTTTGTCCTGCAATCAAAGGAAACCATCATCTTCTATTGATACAAGTCATCAAAGTGTAGTGAATGAAAAATTGACAAATGGAGATGTAATAAATGAGGAAAGAAAATCTTTACCAGATGGTGTCCATTATGGAAAAGTTGAACCATATATTGGAAAGAACCAGATGGAAAAGAACATTATGAGCCAAATAAATACATATCAAAAGGCTTTATTTAGAGGTGATATTGATGGGGCATCAAGTTATTTGTATCCAGATGCAATAACCTATTTCAGAAAACATTATCCAAAGGATTTTACAGACAAGGACATCATAAAGAGTTTTTATAAGGATATGTCTGAAACTTTGGTTAAGATGGGAAAGGAATACAAGAATCATGGAATTGATATTGAAATGCTTGTTTGTGATATTGATAGAATTATTGAAACAGAAAAGGCTATTCTCTGTGTGTTTGGGCTTACAATGCAAATGTATAATGAAAGTGCAAAAGGAGAAAAATATATTCATGTTGTACCTACAAAAGATGACTATACAGTAAGTGTGTCTTTCAACAATGGAAAGAACTGGTATTTTTTAGCATTAAATGATGAAACACCTAATATTCTTCGGTTGAAATTTTCAAATGATATTATCACCAAAGTAATGGGATATTAAAATGTATATGTAATTAATTTATTTAAAATAATTAAAACTATGGAAAAGAGTATTTTGAAAGCACAAGCAAAAAGGAAATTTTTAAAAGCCTTTGAAGATTCTGTAAAAGAAACTATTTCAGGCATTTCTTCTCGAATGATGAATGATGAATTAGCAGTATCTTTATTGCTAAAAGCAGATGTTGTAGATACAAGTCAAGGCTTGAAAGAACAATTTACAGATGAATTATCAATGAAAATTGGTCTATCTAAAAAGGAGATAGATTCACTTATTGATGAAGCAGCAACAGAAATGATGAATCAAATGTTTGAATCTTGGTAAAAAAAAATAACAAAACCTTATAAAAAAGATGAAATATTATTCAAGTTTTACAAGTGAGTATGTACGGGATATTTGTAATGCTCTCAACAGTGCTGGATATAAAGTTCGAGGTGAAACTTTTAATCCAGAAGACTTTAAGACCTTAACGGAGTTCCTGAAAAATCATGTTCTTTACCACTCAAATATATTTGAGTATCTTAATCAAAAGGGACTGGTAAATAGGGGAAAGTGTCCATATACTGGGCAACAAATAGATAAAAAATCACCCAATTATTCGTACTTTAATCGAACTATTTATATGTCCCCTGAAGGATGTAAAGTTATGCAACGTGAAGATGATGAGAATTATAAGGAGTTGTTTGGTGAAGCACCTCCAAAAAGAAAGGAAATCTCGTCTGCTAATAAAGGTTGCTCTGTTCTCTTTGGAATTGCTGTTATTGTAAGTATTTGCATTTTTATATTTACTTAAAAAGATTGATTATGGGATGGATTATAGTAATAGTAACAGTAGTTGGATTAATAATCTTTTTAGTCAGCAAGGACTATAAAGAAGACATTAAGACCAATGTATCCAGTCATGGTGGAATGCAGTCAAAATATGATATTTTGGTCGAGTATTTTTCATCTTTACCATCAGCAAGAATTACAAAAATGACCAACAATAGTATTACCATATCCTCACCATCATCAACTTTTTATATTGATTATGTTGGAGGTACTACAGAGGTCAGTGTTAGTATGATAAACCCATTTGGAAATATCTCGAAAAAGTGGAAGTTTCCTAATGGTTATCCCCAAGAAAAAATGATTCAAGAGATTGAGAATTATTTGGACTGGGAAGTAGAAAAATATAAGAAAGCAGTAAACCAAAATTTTAATCAATACATTAATTAATAGTTTATTATGGGATTTATAAATACAGATTTAAAAGATGCAGCAGTAATAATGGCTAAAGTCATTCATCTATTAAGTGACCTTGAGGCTGAAATAAGATTCAAAACTGATATATACGATAATAAAGAAGATTATTACGTTCTGGCTTATATGTGCAGAGTAGGCATTTTGGACAGAATTGAAAAGAATAACTGGCCACAATCTATGCCTGTTTTTATTCCAACTGGGTTAGTTACTTTCAGAAAAGCAACCATTTCATCTGGTTTAATGGATACAGTTGGAAAACTAAAAAGCATTGTTGAAGGTGATGTTTGGGTAAGTGAATGTATAGAAGACATTTTGAAAAAGGGAAATTCATTTTATGAAGTTGACAAAATGATACCTATGGAACATAAAAAAAATATGTAAAGTGACAATCAAAAACTTAAAAATATGAATAAAGAAAAATCAAACATTGTTGCAGGTATACTAATCGGAATATTGATAATGACATTTGTAGCAGCATGTATTACAAACTTAAATGATTATGTTGCAGGAGCAATAATGACAATTTGTGTTGTTTGTTTATGGAAACTGTAAAATCAATCATAATAATATGGACTATGTATTTAATGAATCCTTTACCATAGACCCTGAATTAGAAAGGATATTTTCAGAATCCTTTTTGAATATAAAGGATGATAAAATTCCACCTTATTTATATAATTTGATAGTAACTCCATCCATCAAAATAAAGGTTTATCCAGATGAAAACAACATCTTTTCTTTCTATGCTACTGCAAAGGAAATGACCATTGATTGGTGTGATGGTACAGTTGATGAATATATACCCAATGGTGATTATTCAGAATTTTATCACAGATATACCAATCGAGATTTTTATATTATTTCTATTGCAAGTGAAGCAATTAAAAAATTTAAAACCTTTTCTTATTTTCCAAGTAAAGGGCGTATTTATGATATAAAATTTGGTAATTGTCCAGAATTGAATGATATATACTTCTCATGGGATATATTTCCTACATTGGATGTTAGCAGACTTATTAAATTGAAATCATTATCTTGTGGTAATGGCAAGTTAATAGCATTAAATGCAAAAGGCTGTATTGAATTACAAAGATTGGATTGTCCTTATAATCAATTAACTCTATTAGATTTGAGTGACTGTATGGAATTAAGATATTTGCATTGTGTATTAAATCAATTAACCCATTTAGATTTGCTTGATTGTCCGAGTTTAGATTTCTTAAACTGTGGGTATAATCAATTAACACAATTAGTTTTTGATGCTGCATTATTGCATGAATTACATTGTTCAAACAATAAATTGACCAAATTAGATTTGAGTTCATGTCATTACATTAACTCTGTATATTGTTCCTTTAACCAACTTTCAACATCAGCACTGAATTTATTATTTGAGAGTTTGCCAGTAAAAACGCCACAAGAAGGATTTATTGTCTTTGAAGGAAATCCTGGTGAGGCATCTTGTGACCGTACCATTTTAGAAAGAAAGGGCTGGCGTTATTATCCAACTATTTCAACAGATTGATATTATGGTCTCCCCACTATTTCAAAATTACTTTGTTTGGTTAGTGCAAAAGTGCAATTTTCTGAAAAAAATAGTGTACCTTTGCAATATAGTAAAAACATATTAAATATTTAAAATTTAAGATTATGGCCAGATTTGCAAAAGGAACAGACAATAGTGGTATACCTCTTAATATAGGTATAGATGAAATATCAAAACTCACATCTGAAGAAGATATATTAAGGTATTACTTTCATATAGACCAAATACCCTGTAAAATATGCAGTCCATTAAGGGAAGATAAACACCCTTCTTTTGGTTTACAACATTGGAATGGTAAAGTGAAATTTAAAGACTTTGCAACCAACGAATCAGGGGATACTTTTGATTTACTAAAGAAGTATTTCAATATGAACTTTTCAGAGGTTTTGGGAAAGGTATATAATGATTTGGATAAGATTAGAAATTCTCATCCCTCAACTGCTGACTTAACTCAAAAAAACATTGTCACTTCAGATAATAAAGAGGTAGTAGAAAAGAAAATTGACAAGATAAAAATTCAAGTTAAGAAAAGAGATTTGGAACAATGGGACATTGACTATTGGAACAGTTTTGGAATTGATGAAAAATGGCTTTCCTTTGGCAATATTTATCCTGTAAGTTATGTGTCATATAATGATGGCCAAACATTTTACCCAACAAACAATAATGCCTATGTTTATATTGAAAATAAAGATGGTATTCAAACTCATAAAGTATATCAGCCATATAGTCAAAACTATAAGTGGAGAAATGATAATAACAGTTCTATCTGGGAGTTATGGTCACAACTACCTGAAAAAGGTGAAAAACTCATCATTACTTCATCCAGAAAAGACGCATTGTGCATCTGGGCTAATACAGGTATCCCATCATGTTCTTTACAGAACGAAGGAGTAACACCCAAACCCCATGTTGTACAGCAACTAAAAGACAGGTTTGATAAGGTATATGTGTTGATGGACAATGATTATGATAAAGAGGTTAATTATGGACATGAATATGGGGCTAAATTATGTAATCTACATCAATTGATTCAGATAGAAATACCATCAGAATTTTCTTCAAAAGATGCCAGCGATTTGTATAAAAATCATGGAAAAGAAATCTTACAAAGTCTAATATACAATTTAACAAAATGATTTTATCTTAAATTTAAACAATATATTATGAAAAATGATGAACAACCTGAACAATTATCAAATAAAGCCAAGAATAGAGATGCTTTTGTCAACATAGTATGGAAAACTTATCTAACTTTGTTAGTTGTTTTTACAATTACCATACTGCTCAATTTGCTGATAAAATGTGATTGGTTTGTTGATTTAACAAAGGTGATTTGTATTTGTTACTGTGTTATTTGGTGTTTCTGTATTATCACAACCTTATTTACTGGAAGAATTATTAAGTGGTATTTGACTATGCTATCTGCATTCATAATGAATTTATTACTTATCTCATATAATCCGATGGAAGATTGGTATTGGATAAAAGAGGCTGAAGCTATATTTTATTTAACTTGCGTAGCTTTGGGAGGTTTTTTTGGAATTTGTAGGCTAATAGCAATAATTATCCCAAAATGGATAGGAGGAATAATCCTTCTGATAAGAATATTAATAAACATAACCAAAAACATAATTATCAACATGAAATGATGACATTTCCCTTATATTACGGCTTATCCAAAACAGGATTGCCATTAATTGTGGTTAATATCTTTGGTAATGAAGTATGTTTGATGCTTGATACAGGCTCAAACCGTAACATTATTGACCAGAGAATATATGACCAATTTAGAGATAGATTGACCACTTCTGAAACATCATCAGAAGTACTTACCCTGAATGGAGCAACAAAAGGAATCATTATTGATGTTCCATTTACCTTTGAAAATGATGATTACCATGAGCCTTTTTTATGCGTTGAGATGACCGATACATTTGATAAAATCCATGATGAATCAGGAATACAAATTTATGGCAGTTTGGGCAATCATTTCTTCCTGAAAAATGGATGGATAATTGATTTTGAGAGAATAGAAGTGTATAAACAAAAGCCAGAAGAAACATGAAAGTAATTAATCAAATAATTATAGTATTGATTTTCACCTTCTATGCCTGTGGAAATAGAAATCCAAAAGTGATTGAAAGTATCCCAATTAATAGTGAAGAAATAGTTTTGTCAAATGGTGAAGATAGTGTTCAACTAATCCCATCAGAAATAGCAGAGAAGAAACTTATTGAAGATAAAGATAGGATAGATACAATCATAGTATACTCCAAAACATTATCACCATCATATAGTGACTTTTGGTGTGAAAGGATTAACATCATATATCATCATGATGGATGGAAAGTGAAAGTAACATGCTCTAAAGGAGCAATATATTCACCAGAACATGCCTTTGCCATAATGGAGTTTAGCAATATGGTAACAGGGCAAACATTTAATGTATATAATGATTCATTCACAGAGAGTTCCCTTCAGGAAAGACAGGATTTTATATGTGATGAAACCATAACCATACATTTGAAGGATAACACCTATAAGCATTATTCTGATTTTGGCTTATATATTGATGCTCCATTTATATTTATGGATATTGACTTTTGTGGACAGAAGGAACTTTTGGTAAAAACATGGCGTTATTTTCAAAGAAATGCTAATGTCTATGATGTTTATAAAATTAAAAATGATGGTATTGTAGCTCTAAAAACACCTCCTTTTAACCAAATAGATTGCTATACCACAATAGACCAAAAGAATAAGACTATCATCATCTTTTTTGATGGAGGATACAGTAGTTGGAAGAAGGAGTTTTATCAACTACGAGGTAAGAACATGGAGTTAGTAAGAGTGGAAGAATTTGATTGTAATAAATTTACTATTCAGAAGAGTTCAAGAAAACAGGAAGATACCCCCCCAACTATTGAGGAAATTATTGCATTTCGAGAGAGTGATGAGTATAAATCTACTTTTGAATCAGCACGCCTTGTTGTAAATGCCTTTATTGAACTGGTTAATAGCAAAAAATATGAGGAAGCACTTGATTTGTATTTAAGTGACAAAGGGTCTTTCAATGTTGCATTTGAAACATCAACGGAGCAATATAATTTCTTTCAAGACAATATCGTACCTCTCATTGTGGATTTGAAAGATAAAAAAGAGGCTGATTCACTTATCATTAAAAGTATGGAATTTCACTTATTCGGAACAGAACTTGTAATTAGATTGAGTGATTGGAAAGTCATACCAGAGCATTATGAACATTTAGTTTATTCTTTAGGATTGTATCTTTATTTAACTGTAGAACGCTATGAAGATGCTATTAAATTGTGGAATACCTACATAGAGCACTTAAATAACGTGGCTGAACAACCAGATAGCTTTGTATTTGGGAGGGTACACCATATAAAAGGGTCTATTTATTACAAGATGAAAGACTATACAGCAGCCCTGAATAGTTTAAAAGAAGCCAAAAGAATCTTTGAGAAATTGGATATAAGAGAATCCAAAGCATACTTGGAATGCGTGGAGTTAATAGATGAAATATCAAAACAAAAATGACAAATAACCAATAAACATAAAAAACAATGGAATTAATAGGAAAATTAGTACAGGTTTTACCCATCCAGACAGGTGAGGGTAAAAATGGCAGTGTATGGAAGAAACAGGACATCATTCTTGAAGTAGTAGGAACTGATGCCACAGTATCCAGAAAGCTCTGCATAGTACTCTGGAATGATAGAATCATTTCGGATTTAGTGGAAGGCTCTACATTGAAGGTATACTTTGAGATAGAAAGCAGGGAGTACAATGACCGATGGTATACCAATTTATGGGCTAATAAAGTGGAAGAAGTTTCAGAGATGGAACTTTACGATGCTGCTTAATTGACTGCGCATTTACTTTTGATATTTTTATAGGAAGGTAAGTGCGCAGTTTTTATAAAAGTGAGATAGAAAAATAAGTTATCAATTAAATCTTGGTTTAAAGACCTAATGTAAACCCACAAGTAAACCATCTCATATTTTCAATGATTTTACAAATGTTATTTATCTGATAATGAAAAGATTTCTTTGTAGTTTTTTACTGTTTTCCTCTGCTCCCAAAGCAGATACGCTAACCGGACTGCGCTACACCCCGAATGATTTTTCAAAATTTGAAGGCACAAAGATAATTATTTTTTTCTATCTTTGCATCATAAATCAATAAAAAACTGATGAAAACAATTTCACGCATTTCTTTATTAGTAATTTTCTGCGCTTTAGCCGGATGTGGCAGCCAAAAATACAAACAGTTGAAACTCTGGTACGACCGTCCAGCCAAGGTATGGGAAGAAGCCCTGCCGTTGGGCAACGGACGCATTGGAGCGATGGTCTACGGGCGTCCGTTCAGCGAGTATTTCCAACTAAACGAAAACACGCTCTGGTCAGGTGCGCCTCGTGATGGCAACAATCCAAAGGCAGCGATTGCACTACTGGACGTTCGCAAAGCGATTGATGAAGGCGACTATGTCAGGGCTGCACAACTTTGGCGCGAAAACGCGCAGGGGCTATATTCAGCGCGATACCTGCCGATGGCAAATCTTTTCCTCGACATGGCAGGCGTAGACACCACCGCTACTGAATTCTATCGCGACCTGAACATTAGCGAAGCTGTTTCTAACGTGAAGTTTAGTTCGGGCGGCGTTACTTACAGGCGCACCGGATTTATTTCGTACCCCGACCAGGTGATGGTGGTGCATGTTGATGCCAGTACAAAAGGCACTTTGAATTTCAATACAAGCCTTACGAGCGAATTGCGTTTTTCAACATCGGCAACGGCTGATGATTATTTGGTTTTGAAGGGGAAAGCGCCTGAATACGTTGCCCATCGTTCCGACGAGGAACAAATCGTGTATGCCGAAGACGAAAAAGGCGAAGGGATGAACTTTGAAGTTCATGTGAAAATTCTTCCTGAAGGAGGTACAGTGACCGGGAACGGCGACCGTCTATGTGTGAAAAATGCAACCAGCGCCATCATTATTCTTTCGGCAGCTACCAGTTTCAATGGTTTTGACAAATCGCCCGGATTGCAGGGAAAAAATCCGGCTATCGAAGCATCGCAAAATTTGGACAAAGCGCTTGGCGCAGGCAAAACTGTATACAAATTGTATACCACTCTTTTGAAAAGACATGTAGACGATTACCGCTCCCTGTTCGACCGTGTAGAACTGCATTTGGGTACGGACTTTCCAGAAAAATCCTCTTTCGATACCATTCCCACCAACCTCCGTCTGAGTCGCTTTGCCGAAACCGATGATCCCGGATTGGTGGAACTTTATTATCAATTTGGGCGTTACCTCACCATTGCGGGTTCGCGTCCAGGCACGCAGCCCACCAATTTACAGGGCATCTGGAACCGGCATATACAGCCGCCCTGGGGCAGCAACTACACCGTAAACATCAATACAGAAATGAATTACTGGCCATCTGAACTGACTGGTTTACAGGAATGTCACGAGCCGTTGTTAGACTTCCTGCAATCGCTTGCCGCCAATGGTGCGAATACTGCAAAAACAACCTACGGTCTCGACGGCTGGACAGCGCACCACAATACCGATGTATGGGCAATGAGTTATCCGGTTGGACGGATCAATAACTTTGACCCGCGTGCGATGCCGCGTTTTTCGTGCTGGCCTATGGCTGGGGGATGGTTCGCACAGCACCTCTGGGAACATTATGCTTTTAGCGGCGATGAACTGTACCTTCGCGATAAGGCTTATCCGTTGATGAAAGGCGCAGCGCAATTCATGCTCGGCTGGTTGATAAAAGATACAAGCGGATACTGGGTGACCAATCCTTCGTCGTCGCCCGAAAATACCTTCAGGTACATCGACAAACATGGCAAACCGCAAACCGGCGAAATATGCAAGGCCACAACAATGGATATGGCCATCATCAGGGATTTGTTCACCAATTGTATCGAAGCATCGAAAATTTTAAATATTGATGCTGATTTCTGTGCCGAACTTGAAAGTGTTCGTGATGAACTTTATCCGCCGCATATAGGTTCCAAAGGACAGTTGCAGGAATGGTATCTTGATTTTGAAGATGTTGACCTGCAGCATCGTCATGTGTCGCATCTTTATGGCTTGCATCCCGGCAAGGAAATATTACCCCGTGTAACGCCCGAACTGGCGCAGGCAGCCAAGCAAACCCTGCTAATGCGCGGCGATGGCGGTACCGGATGGGCAATGGCATGGAAAATCAACTTTTGGGCGCGCCTTGAAGACGGTAACCACGCCTACCTGATGCTCAAAAACGGCCTCACCCACGTTGACGCTACCGACGTGAACATGCGCGGCGGCGGAACCTATTCGAATTTGTTCGATGCGCACCCTCCCTTTCAGATAGACGGAAACTTTGGCGGGACATCGGGTATCACTGAGATGTTATTACAAAGTCATGGCGGTGAATTGTTTCTATTGCCCGCCCTTCCTGACGCCTGGCCTGATGGAAGAGTAAAAGGTCTTCGTGCACGCGGTGGCTTCGAGGTAAATATGGAATGGAAAAATGGCAAATTAGTGTCGGCAGTAATTCGTTCTACGCTGGGAGGAAATTGTCGTATACGTACTCATGCACCTGTAAAAGTAACCGGTGTACAAGTAAAACCGGCAGAAGGAGAAAATCCAAATTCATTTTTCGCCATTCCGAAACCAACAATACCTGTTATGGGCAACAATGCCCTTGCACCTGCAGCAGTCCTGAATCTCAAAGAAACAACAGTAATTGACTTTACCACCGAAAAAGGAAGATCATACAACCTGACGGGTCTATAAGAACTGGCAAAATACGTTCAATACGAGTATAAAAATAGCATTTCGTAAATCGAAACTATTGAACTACAAAACGGTAAGCGCATGTGGCTTTGTCGTTGGTGATTCGCAGCAGGTAAACTCCAGCCGAATCTGGTGCGCTCAGTTGATAGGGTGTGTGGGTTGTTACGTTCTTTTGAAGTAAAATACCCGAAGCAGTGAAAATTTCTACAGTCAGCGGTTTGGCGCCATGCTGCTCTACCTGTATGGTTAATTTTTCTCCTGCGTTGACAGGGTTTGGATATATCCTGGCATTGAGGCGATTCATGATCTCAATGCCGGTTGCCGGTGAATCTTTCGTGGTGAACGTCCACACGATTTCGTCAGCATAACCTTCCACCATACCGGCAGGAATAGTGACTGTATAGGTGACACCCGGTTCAAAGCCTTTATGAGAAATAATCAGTTTGTCATCTGTATTACCCACTTCGGACACGTCAACCGGTGGCGAAAAAAAGTCCTTTTTAGATGTGTTGGCTAATGTAAAAGTTTTGTTGAAAGTGATTACCACCTCTACATTTAAATCAACATTCTGTGCTTCATTATCCGGAGTTGTCGAAATCCATGCAAGTGGCGGTTCGGGAGCGGTGGTGAATGACCAGATTTTGTCGGACGTCAGACCTTTGATGGCAGTTCGCGGAATAGTCACTGTATAAGTGGTGTTTGGCGTCAGAGTATAGTCGAGGGTTAATATCTTGTTAGTATCATCAAGAATACCTGTAACTTTAACCGTTTCGTCACCCGCCTTGATTGTGAAACCGGAGAGTGAACTGCCGGTCACCGGAATATCAAATGTTACCGTCACTTTTTCGTCAATAGATACGTCTGTGTCATCCTCCTGCGGGGTCACCTTCACGATTTTTATCAACGCTGGTGGTGCGCCGGTTATGAATGACCATACAATATCTTCCTTCAGCCCTGTGACGGCTTCTTTTTTGATGGTCACAGTGTAGGTTACGTCGTACTCAAAGTTGGCATGATTAATATTCAGGATGGTTCCGTCAGTCTCTACTGAAAGAATCGTTACATCAGGGACGATACTGATCAAGTCAGCAGAAGTAAATCTGCCTTCCAGTGGAAGGTTAAAAATAACAAATACAGGCGAGTTAATCGGAACGCCTGTTTCTGTAGGCGTTTTCATGATAACACTCAAGTCTTGTGCGTTTAAAGGGATAGCTGCGAACAACAAACCGCAAAATAGTGGGATAGTAAATTTTTTCATGATTTATTTTTTTTACACTTTACACTTCATCAATTTATACATCATACGAAGAATCAGGGCGTCGGGTTACAAAATATTATGAAAATACAATACTCTTATCTGAGTAACTACAAATATCCCTTTATTTTATACACCACGATCCCTACCCATTCGTTGATCAAGCGATCCCAGAATCGCATAGCATCGGGTTCTGGACGCAGCCATTCGGCCCAGTAAACTTTGTCGTGGCGACTGATATGATTGGCAGGAAAGGTGTCGGGATTTAGCCCTGCTTTTCGGAAACAGCCCAGCGAGCGTTTTATATGCACCGCAGAAGTGATCAGTAAACATGTAGCGCCGCAGTGATTTTCATCAATCATCTCTGCAGTGAAAACCGCATTTTCATGAGTATTGCGCGATCTGGTTTCGGCAAGCAATGCACTGTCGGGGACGCCAATTGCTTTGAGCGCGTCATATACTGCTGCTGCTTCTGATTTACCGTAACTACCACCAGTGATAAGAATGCGTTTGATTTTTCCCTGCTGGTACAGCGAAAAGGCTTGCCAGAGACGATCTCCCGGTTCGGAAAGTTCAACATTGTTGGATACGGGCAGATGTCGTGCAAAACCGCCCAGCACGATACCGATATCGTATGATGTCAGCGTTTCGACAGAAACAGGCGCAGGTTCCCATTTTTTTAATACAACATCAATCAATAAAGGATTGGTGAAGACAACTAAGATGAACAATGAAGCAATGATGGATGTTTTTTTCAGTTTTGGCTTTCGACTGAATACTGCCATCGACAAGCCAATGATCAACCAGAATAGCGGCTTGACCAACAGACCAATGGTTTTTGAAAGGATAAAAAACATTTAACTTTTACCGACTTTTTTCAGATATCCCCAGTAAAAAATGAGAATAGAAAAAACACCAATGGTCACTGCCGAATCGGCGATATTAAACACAGGACGGAAAAACAGAAATGATTCGCCGGCTTTGAACGGAAACCAGGCAGGATAAGTACCGCGTAAAATCGGAAACGAAAGCATATCTACCACGCAACCGTGAAGAAACGGCGCATAACCTTCGCTCGATAACTGTGAGATGCCCGAATAACTGAAATATGTGCCAAGTTCGGTATTAAAAGTAGTACCGGTATTGAAAATGAGCCCATAAAAAGCGCAATCGATCATATTACCTATCGCTCCTGCCAATATCAGACTGACACACAAGATGAAACCCTGTGGCGTCTTTTCGCGGATGAGTGTTCTCATCCACCAAATGATGACAACGATAGCTACTATCCGGAATATACTCAAAAACAATTTACCGCTTTTCCCGCCAATTTCCCAACCGAAGGCCATACCGGGATTTTCGACAAAATGAATTAGAAACCAGTTTCCGAAAACCGAAAAATCCTGTCCGATGGACATGTTTGTTTTGATCCAGATCTTGAGTATCTGGTCGAAAAGCAGGATGATAATCACTAAAATGGTTGCTTTCCAGGCAATTGGCAATTTCATTCGTAATGGATGTTTTAGGTCAATATTCAAAAACGGCAAAGTTAACTGAAAAATGCGAAATATCATGTATGATTTATTAACATTATTATCTTTGCACTCCAAATTTTAAAACAAAAAACGAAAATGGATTCAAAGTACGATCCCAAAGCCACTGAGGACAAATGGTATGCCTGGTGGATGCAAAACAGAATGTTTGAGTCGAAACCCGACCATCGCGAACCTTTCACCATAGTGATACCGCCGCCAAACGTTACCGGTGTGTTACACATGGGTCACATGCTCAACAACACCATTCAGGATATACTGGTGCGCCGCGCCCGCATGATGGGAAAAAATGCATGCTGGGTGCCTGGAACCGACCATGCCTCTATTGCTACCGAAGCCAAATTAGTCGCCAAACTTGCTGATGAAGGGATCAACAAAACCGATCTCACACGCGAACAGTTTCTCGAACACGCCTGGCAATGGACGCACAAACACGGGGGAATTATCCTCGAACAGTTGAAAAAACTTGGCGCTTCGTGCGACTGGAGCCGCACCTGTTTTACGATGGACGAAAAGCTGTCGCGCAGTGTTTTCAAAGTTTTTGTTGATTTGTACAATAAAAATAAGGTTTATAGAGGCGTACGGATGGTGCACTGGGATCCGAAGGCGCAAACAGCCCTGTCAGACGAGGAAGTGAACTACAGGGAGGTACAGAGCAAGTTGTATTACCTGAAATATCATGTTGCCGAAAACACCAACCCCACCAATCCCACCAAAGATTATATCGTGATAGCCACCACCCGCCCCGAAACGATACTGGGCGATACGGCAGTGTGCGTCCATCCAAACGATCCTCGCTACAAGCATCTTCACGGACGGTATGTGATTGTACCGCTGATTGGTCGCGGCGTTCCCGTGATACCCGACGAATATGTGGACATTGAATTTGGTACCGGAGCGCTCAAAATCACGCCCGCACACGATGTGAACGATTACATGCTGGGCGAAAAATACAACCTCGATTCCATAGATATTTTCAATGACGACGGGACTTTGAATAAAAATGCTCAACTGTACATCGGGCAAGACCGCTTCGAGGTACGTATACAGATAGAAAATGACCTTCGCCAAGCAGGATTGATAGATAAAATAGAAGATTACACCAACAAGGTCGGTTTTTCCGAACGTACCGATGTTCCCATCGAACCAAAACTGTCGATGCAGTGGTTTGTAAAAATGGAAGAGCTGTCGAAGCCCGCGTTGCGTGCGGTAATGGACGATATAATCGAACTCTATCCGCCAAAATTCAAAAACACCTACCGTCACTGGATGGAGAACATAAAGGATTGGTGTATTTCGCGGCAGTTATGGTGGGGTCATCGCATCCCTGCATGGTATCTGCCCCAGGGCGGTTTTGTGGTAGCCGAAAACGAGGAGGAAGCGCTGAAGATGGCGCGCGAAAAAACCAAAAATCCCAATATTGTCTTGTCGGATTTGCGCCAGGATGAAGATGTTTTCGACACTTGGTTTTCGTCGTGGCTCTGGCCTGTTTCGGTGTTTGACGGCATCAACCGGCCGGATAATCCCGACATACAATATTATTATCCTACAAGCATTTTAGTTACCGCTCCCGAAATCCTCTTTTTCTGGGTGGCGCGGATGATTATTTCCGGTTACGAATACATGGGCGACAAGCCTTTTCATAAGGTATACCTCACTGGTATTGTTCGCGACAGTCTGGGGCGCAAGATGTCAAAGTCGCTGGGCAACTCACCCGACCCGTTGGAACTTATCGACCGCTATGGCGCTGATGGAGTACGTTTCGGTATGCTCCTCACTTCCCCTGCCGGCAACGACTTGCCATTTGATTTTACTGTTGCCGGCAGCCTGATTAGCGCTCCGCTGTGCGAACAGGGACGCAATTTCAACAACAAAATCTGGAATGCTTTCCGGCTGATAACAGGCTGGCAGGTAGACGAACAGAAAGCACAACCTGCCAGTTCGGCACAGGCTGTGGAATGGTTCGAGGCGCTGCTTAACCGCTCCATTGCTGAAATAGACGATCAAATGGACAAATATCGTCTCTCGGAAGCGTTGATGACCAACTACAAACTGTTTTGGGATGAGTTCTCTGCATGGTATTTAGAAATGATAAAACCTGGATACCAGCAACCCATCGACGGCTTTACCTACCGCGCCACGCTCGATTTCTTTGAAAAACTGTTGAATCTGTTGCATCCGTTTATACCGTTCATCACGGAGGAGTTGTGGCATAACATCAAAGAACGTACTGAACATGAGAGCATAATGGTAGCAGAATGGCCGGTAGCAGGCAAACAGAACCCTGAACTGATTGACGCTTTCGAACAGTTGAAGGAAACTATTGCCGCAGTACGCACTATCAGGCAGGAAAAAAATATCCACAACAAAGAAACTCTGCCGCTGGTGGTGAACGGTGAGGTGGCTTATCCTGAACTGTTGAGCAAGATGTGCAACGTAAGCACCACCCCAGCCCTCCCCCAAGGGGAGGGGGTCTCCCCACAATGGGGGGGATTAAGGGGGGCTGCAGGGTCTTCTTTTATCGTGCGTACTACCGAGTATTTTGTTCCGTTGGCTGGAATGATTAATGTGGAAGAAGAAATCAAAAAGTTGGAAACCGAACTGAAATATCAGGAAGGATTCCTGGCATCGGTGACGAAAAAACTTGGTAATCAGCGGTTTGTAAGCAACGCCCCTGCTCAGGTTATTGAGAATGAGCGCAAGAAACAAGCCGACGCCGAAAGCAGAATACAAGCGATTAATTTGCAGTTGGCGAATTTGAGGAAGTAGTTTTCACAAATTCGATGCATTCATTATTTTATAATTATCATCGTTCCACCATGACTTGATGGATTTCCGTCGGTGCGCTTGCTCCCTCGTGAACATGCAAGTAATAAAACCCAACAGGAAGGTTAGCCACGTTGAACTGCACTGTGCCACCTTTTGTATTTGTTTGACGGAGCAGATTGCCCTGACCGTCGTACAAACGGATATCATACGTAGAGGCAGCTTCTATAATCATATCGCTGGTTGACTGACCGAAGTCCTCCATGTCTTGTTCTATATACAGCATGTTATCGGTTGGATTCGGGTAAACTTTCCATTTGTATTCCTCCAAAACCGGCGATTTGCTGCAATTAACATTTTCAATATCTATTGTCGCCCAGCTACTGCTCCAGCCACAAGTATTCCGGTAGCGAATATCAAATGAAAACATCTCTCCAACCTTCTTAGTTGTTTTAAATGTAATTGAAGTGGGTGATGAAAACTTTATTCTTGATATATTGGATGACTGCCCCTGAAACTCCAATATGCCTGCTGGCTCGTAATATTTGGGATATA
>Ga0209737_10001198_pt1 | contig 19026 bp, 15 predicted proteins | sample TergutCu122P3_FD_187284 | JGI IMG/M metagenome (GOLD analysis project Ga0209737, IMG submission 187284) | Cubitermes ugandensis P3 segment gut microbial communities from Kakamega Forest, Kenya - Cu122 P3 (SPAdes) (version 2) | ecosystem: Host-associated > Arthropoda: Insects > Digestive system...
CTCTGCGGGTAGTCTCAGCAGCGTTAAACGTCTCGAAGCCAAGGGTTATTCTGTCATCTATGACAAGATAATAGTCATGCCCAGCAACATCATTGTTGCAACCAATGAATTGTTGGCAGTAAGGCTGCTGGAGGTTCTGCCAGCAAAGATGGCAGGTGTTGTCGATGAGGTTTTGTTGGGTGTTGTCTATCGGCCCAAACGCCGACTGCTCGACAGGGCTGTATCAAGGTTGGGCGAAGCAGAAAAAACGATGACAGCCGCATTTGGGAAAGCCATTCAAGTCTCAGACAGTTGTACCAACTGTGAATGGTGCTGCAATCATTGCCCGGCAGGAAACATCAGCTCTCGTGAAGGCAAGCCGGTGTTCGAAGATAGATGCCACCTCTGTCTGAATTGCCTCTATGGATGCCCCAACAAGTCGCTGGTTGCAAGCAAGTGGAAGTTCATGCTTATCAAAGAGGGATTCGATATCGATAAACTCAAAAGGAGGATGCCCTTAAGCGAGCCGGTTGATGTAGAGAAGCTGGCAAAGGGTTACCTCTGGAGCGGTGTGAGGAAATATCTGTTGTCATGAGTTCGTGTAGCGTTCGCCATTCTTCTTAAGAAACCTCCGGCTATGCCGAAAGCGTAGCGTTCTTGTCATTCTGAACGAAGCGAATCTTACTGAGGGCTTTCGTTAAGATCCTTCGTTTCACTCAGGATGACAATCTTATGATATCTTGTACACAAATTCGTAAAGAGGGAGGCACAATGCAAAAGAAAAATATGGTCATCCTGCAGAGTGGGGGGCCGTCGGCAGCAATAAACTCGTCACTGGCGGGCGCGATAACTCGCGCCATGGCATCGGATCAGATCGGCACGATCTACGGGGCGATCAATGGTCTCCAGGGCTTTCTGGAGCAGCGTCTCATCAGCATAACCGATCAGGCCAGAACAACGAAGGATCTCGAGCTTTTAGCCAGCACGCCGTCCCATGCACTGGGTACCGCCAGGTACAAGCTCCCTAAGGACAAACCCGAGGTCTTCGAGAAGATACTTTCGATACTCGAGGCATACAACATCGGATACTTCTTCTTCATCGGCGGAAACGACAGCATGGACAGCATCGCGAGGCTCAACGTCTTCTTCAGGGAGAAGGGTCTCGACATCAAGGCGATCGGCATCCCCAAGACCGTCGACAACGACCTCGCGGTCACCGATCACTCGCCGGGTTTTGGCAGCGCCGCCAAGTTTGTGGCAATCAGCACCGCCGAGACCTATCTCGACACCATTGTCTATCCCATCCCGGCCGTTACGATCATCGAGATCATGGGGAGGAATGCCGGCTGGCTCACCGCTTCCAGCGTGCTTGCGCGCAAGACGGGGATCAAGGCGCCGCATCTGGTCTACCTGCCGGAGGTCAGTTTTGACCCCGATGCTTTTGTCAGGGATGTCGCAACACTGGTTGAGCAGGAGAAGCAGATTGTCATCGCCGCTTCCGAGGGGATCCGCCTTGCGGATGGCTCCTACCTCGCCGAGACGGGCGCAGAGGTGGACGCGTTCGGCCACAAGACCTTAGGTGGAGTCGCAAATACCCTGGAGGCTATCGTCAAGAAGCATATCACCGTCGATAAGCTGAAGACCCGCGCCATCCAGCTGAATTCGTTGCAGCGCTCTGCGGGGCATATCGCCAGCGCCACCGACATTACCGAGGCGTACCAGTGCGGGTACCGAGCGGTTGAGGCTGCCCTGCAGGGGGTGACGGACGTGATGATTACGATCCAGCGCGTCTCGGACGAGCCCTACCTGACGTATTACGCACAGTCCTCGCTGGCTGGCATTGCGAATGTGGAGCAGAAGATCCCGCTGGAATGGATCACACCCAGCGGCAATGATGTGACTGAAGAGGTCGTCAGGTATCTTGCTCCCCTGATCAGGGGAGAGGTCACCGAAAAGATGGTGAATGGCCTGCCGGTATTCTTCCGCTTCGATTGGGCGAAGACAGTCCCGCCAAGCAAATAGCACTACCTTTTGTCATCCTGAATGATTTTTCTGTCATCCTGAATGCAATGAAGGATCTTACAGTGAGCTGCATTAAGATTCTTCGGCTACGCCTCTAAATGACAGGGAAGGATTCTTCGACTGCGATCAGATATAGGTGATCTCGGCGGTATCAAGCAGGGTTTTAAGCGCTTTCTTACGCTTGGCTGCTGTTTCGATCAATGCGAGCAGGCCGTTCTTCCTCAGCTCGTCCATCGAAAGTTTCTGGTACTTGCCAAAGCCTGTTCGCAGGGTGTCCTGTATATCGTCGTCGGTCAGCTCAAGACCAGCTTCTTGAAAAAGTGTTTCCAAAGCCAGGCCCTGTCTGAGCATCTCGCCGGACCTGACAAGCATCTCAAGGTTCAGTTCATGTTCGTCGATCCCAAGATCCTTGCAATACTCCTCAAGATTCGACCCGTTCTTCTCGAGATTACCCACGATCTTATCATAATAGTTTTTGCTTGCAGCCTGGTAGAACGCATCCGGTATTCTTCCCTGCAGGCGTTTTGCCAGCTCTATCTTGGCAAGCCGGGCGATAGATTCGCGCATGGTAGCTTCGGATTTCCGCAGTAGATCCAGACGCACCTTTTCATCAAGCTCCTCAACAGTCTGTATGTCTGTGAAATGTGCGATGACCCACTCACTATCCAACAGCGAGTGCCTGACGCCGAAGATACTCTCGATTTCTCGTATTACATCATCCTTACTCACGGTGCGTTTTTCTATCTGCATGCACACCGGATCCAGGGATTCAAGAGAAAGCCTTGGCATGGTCTGGATCGAAAGGTCAAAAGAAAAGTCCTTATCAAGCGCAGGGTTATCGTACTCGTGTACCTGCGGAGTAAAGATCGGGCGTATCTCAAGCTTTTCAAGTATTTCTGCAGTAACTTTGTTGAGGATAAAATCCTTCTCCAAACAAAGCATATCGATCGATCCTGAAAGCTGATCACCAAAATGATCACTATGCTGATCACAGTCCGATCCGCAACTATCAGCATCCAGAGGCGTCCAGGTTTTTCTGGCAGCGTCCTTGAACTCATCGTGCAAAACGCCTATCTCCTCTTTTGTAACAGTCACCTGTATTTCGATCAGACCCATTTCATCCGAAGCATCGGTATGTATCTGCTTGAACTCCATGATCTCAACTCGCTTTCACTGCGTAATTTGTTAAACAAAAGGCACCCGTTTCTTTGAGAAGCGGGTGCCCTGCAAAGCAAATGATACTTATTTCATAGCATTACAACAGGCTTAAGCCTGAGGAGCAAAAAGTACCATATGTGATTTATTGATCATTTTTGCCAAATCTTCGATTTCTCCGTACTCCATGACAAGCGCCTGGCAATGATGCACGCATGCAGGAGGCTTTCCTGCTGCTACCCTGTCTTCGCAGAGATCGCATTGCTCGGTCGGCAGTGGAACATAGTTCCATTCCCATGTTCCATCAAGTTTTTGCCATGGTCCAATTTCGGCAAGCTTGATGCCCCACTGACCAACCGGAAAACCTTTTTCAACCTTGCATGCCATCTCGCAGGTATGACAACCTGTGCAGAATTCGTAATCGATGAGAAGTCCTTTTTGAGACATTGATCTACCTTTCCCTTCGCTCTGATTACCTGTCAGCCTTGTATACCTTGCAGAGCTGGTTCTTGTAAGAAGACCCATAGCCTGAAGGACCAAAGTCGCCCTGTACTGTCAGAAGATTGATGTTTGATTCCCAGAGTCCAAACAAAGACGGCGCTGTGGGCTCTTTTTCGGGGAACCACCAACCATGCTCTGCACTTACAACGCCCTTTAACATGGTGTCGGTAACATGAGCACGAAGCATTGTCTTGCCATTCTGGTTTTCCAACCAGGCCCAGTCTCCTTCTTTAATACCAGCTGCAGCGGCATCCGCTGAGTGGATCTCAAAGATCGGATCAGGATGAAACTCGCGCATAGACTTCAACTGCCGGTGCTCGCTGTGGAAGAACTCCCACGAACGACGCCCTGTGGTCAATACGAGCGGATACTGCTCAAACAGATCAGGCCGCGACACTGGGCTGGACGGAGGCTCTTTGTAGTAGGGGAGAGGATCGATTCCAACGAGATTATAACGAGTGCAGAAGAGCTCAATGCGCCCGGTAAGTGTGTTAAAGCCAGGTGTACCGTCAAATCTCAGCTTGCCGTTTCTGAATTTATCATACTCAAACTTCGGATAAACAAGGACGTCTTCACGGATCCCATCGATGGTGATATCTACAGGGACTGATGCCATGTCATTCACGCAGAACTCAAGCATCTCCGGAACATCATCCCAATAGAAGACATCCGGGTTAAGCTTCTTACCAATTTCCAGCATCATCTGCTCGTCTCCCACAGCGTCCCCAGTCTGGGTCACTTTGACGATTGAGCGGATGGGCGTATACCAGCCCCTGAGGCCGTTGCGCTCGCAGCTCATGGCCATGGGGATGAAGAGGTCGGCATATGCCACTGATGTCGGTGTGAGGAAGAGATCGCAGCAAACCAGATAGTCCAGCTGCTCAAAGGCATCGAATACCCTGCGTGCTCCACCGGCCATGTTGGTGAACGCCGTGGTGCTGCAGAGGAAGAGCATCTTCACTGGGTAGGGCTCTTCAGTTTCCATTGCGTGCAGGACAGCTTCGGGAACTGCATGCGGAGCCTTTCCGTCCTTCTGCATTGCTCCCCAGTCGCCCTGTGAACCAAGCCTTCCCTCGCGGGATCTTGCTATCCCTCGAGCTACGTTCTCGCGGATGTCGCTTTGAACATACCCGTAGTTGATGATGACCCAGCCACCGGGATTGTCGATGTTGCCGGTAAGCACCTGGATGCAGGCAACAGCCTGTGATGCGCCATCTGCCCACTTGGTCTGGTCGAGAGGAAGACCCCACTGCAGTGTGGTAACCCCTGCGGTCCCGATCAGGCGGGCTGCCTCATAGATCTTTTCTACGGGGACCCAGGTTATCTCAGCAACTTTTGCCGGATCGTATTCCTTGACTCGCTCTTTCAGCTCGTCGAATCCATAACACCACAGATCAACGAACTCCTTATCATAGAGTTCTTCCTGGATCATAATGTTGAGGATCGCCAGAGCCAGAGCGCCGTCGGTGCCGGGCCGCAGCTGGAGATGAAGCTTCGAATGGGCTGCCATCCAGTTGACCTGTGGGTCAACTACCAGCAACTCACTTCCACGTCTCATGCAGTCGACGATCCAGTGTCCCAGGAAACCATCTGCGTTCGCACGGATGGTGTTGTTGCCCCAGACGATGAACAGGTCGGGGCGACGATATTCGGGCTCATCGAAACGCAGTTCGTTCAACTGACCGCAGTCTGCAATGAGCGTATCGCCAAATATGGAGTTCATGGCCTCCATACGAGGGGTGTAGCAGCAGCTGCCTGCCAGAAAACCTCCGTTATCGTTGGGTGTTTTAAACCCGCCGACACCGAGGATATTGGCCTGCCATGTGGCATTACGGCCGGTACCCGTACCAACACAGATCGACTTGGATCCGTATTTCTCGGTTATTTCTCCTACCATTTTGACGACAAGGTCATAGGCCTCGTCCATCGTGATCTGCTCCCACTTGTTCTCGCCGCGCTTGCCGATCCTTTTCATGGGATGAATGATCCTGTCCGGGTGGTATACGGCCTCAACCATGGCAAGACAGCGCATGCAGAGTCGACCATCGGTGACCGGTGAGTTGGGGTCACCTTCAACTTTTACCAATTTTCCATCTTTGTCTGTATAAAAAAGAATGCTACACCCTTGATGACAACCTGGAGCTGACCACTGACAGGTACGAGTAACGGTCAGATCGCCATCCTGGTACCGCCAGTCTTTCTTATAGACTTCTGGATTAAAACAGCTTCTCAACTTTCTCTCCTTTCCTATTTCCGGATACATGACAGTAAAAAAATTAAAGTTCTCAAACTTTTGACACATACTGCTGATAATGTGATTGGCTTTGATGATACAAAGATGTTACCGGTGCTTCTTGAACCACATTCCTTTCATTTACTTGAGAGGTATCAGGGATAAACTCATTTCACTTTTTCGCCAGTTTTGCGTACGGTAGCCCACGTCTTCATGGTAATAAAATTGTCTTCGCTTGGTGTGCCATCGGTTTCTAACATGTGATACGTCATACGCGTCTGCAACTCTCGAGCATCTCGATATTCCCGCTTGAAATAGATCGCATCTTCAAACAAATACGCCTCTTTTGTTTCCGGGTTTTCCAGAATACCTTTGAATTTGTCGAGCGCCTCTTGATCAGCCATTGTATAAGCCTCCTTTCCCATAAAGTCGTTTCAATCTTTTTTCAGTTTATAAAATGCCACTGGCATATATAAAAGACAGGAATTGAATCTACAGCCTTTTCGGTTCAGAAACACAACTATAACTATATATAACTGCATTCTCCATTTATATAGCTATTATTCCTTTTCACTATATGTAATAGTTAACTCTTTGCTGTTTTGTAAAGTGGGAACAACAAACAACTGCGGGGCTACCAGCCATGTTGCCTCTTTTCGGTCAACAGCCTGCAACCCATCGACTGGATTGCCGCGCACCACAAGCGGTGCTCGCAATGATGAGTGGAGCGTGACCGTTAACACTACGAGCGGTTAGTTCGTGTATTGTGGCGGTGGAGCAGCTTCCAATTATCGTCACTCTTTTCCAAAAGCAGGGTGACTATGTGGTCAATGCTGCTGACAGACCCATCGAACGATTCTTCATCAGCTCCGGTCTTCAAAACGACATAAAAAACATCACCAATTTGATCAAAGGAGATGATGTTGATGTATCTACCACTGACACGTGCCGTACCCTTGAAGACCTTAACGGTTGCATCGCACACTTCCTGCCAGCCGAGCATCACGCGGCCAGAAGCGCTGACAGATGTAACATTCTCCTTCCTGGCAACATACGAATTGTATATATCAGGATCGGTTCCTGCTATCAGTGTGTTGATAATGTCCTGGAGGTCATTTGGTATGGTAACCATGAACCTTTTCCTTTCCCTGAAAGTTCTCGTGACTCAATCAAACTTGGAAGACGCCTCATTAATCGTAGTCGGAAAAGTTTTAAGCGCAATGACATATGCTGAGGAATAGCAAATAGCCGCGCCAATAAACACCGGTGTGAAGCCAGCGATACTGTACAGGAATCCCCAGGTAAGCGCGCCGATAGCTGTTCCCATATCGTACATGAGATAAAACAATGCGTTTGCCGGGCCGATCCTGGCCGGTGGTGACGAAGAGACTGCAACGGAGTTGAGGATGGGAACAGCCATCCCGATGCCAATGCCATGCCCAAGTCCCAAAAAGCCGAAGACGAGTCCATTGTGGATAAAGCAGACTCCCAAAAACGAGATGATCCCACAGACGACTGGGATTAAAAACAGGATGCGGAGATTGCTGGTATTGAAGTACCGGGAGAAAAACAACCTGATCATGATCGTCGCAGCAGCAGAACAGATGAAAAAGATACTCGGATTTGCATATCCCATGAGTTTAGAGAACAAGGCAGCGTAATTGAAGAACGATGCTACGCCGATCCCAACCAGCAGCATGGGCAAAGCGCCTCGCAGAGCCCGCTTTTCAAAAAGGCGATCGAGTTTCTTTTGTGTGCTTTTTGTAGTTATTGTTGCTCCAGAAGACGAACCATCAATCTGCACAGAAACAGTACCTTGCTGTTCCTCAAGTATCTGCGCGGCGCTCGCTACCTCTGCCCTGGCTCGCTGTCTGGCTTCCCAGGCTACTCGATAACCTGCTGTTTTTGGAAGCTTTTTGGGGTCCCGTTCGTAGCGGATGGCAAAACCCAGTATGAACGCCACCGTCGCGGTAACCGCTGTCCCCAAAGCGAGGGCGTTCAGGAAATCGAAACCAATGAGCCACAATGCGAGCGTGGGCCCAATTGCCATACCGAGCGCCTGTCCGAGCGCAGCATAACTGATACCTTCCCCCAGGCGTTTTTTCGGAAGCACATCTGCCGTTGCCGATGTCACCGCGGTGTGCATCATGGAAAAGCCTATGCCCTGAAGCACACAGGCAACCACATTAAAAGCCAGGGAAGGGGCAAAAAGAGCTACCAGTGACCCGCCAAGTACAAACAGGGAACCAGAAAAGATAACGGCTTTCCGCGAGTAAACATCGACAAGCGCGCCGCTGACGATGCGCATGAGTATCGACGCACCCATGAAAGATGCAACGAGTATGCCGCCGAAGTATGCGGGAGCTCCGATCTTTTCAACGTAGAGGGGGTTTCCTGATGTGATGCAGTGAGAGATAACCGTGATGCAGAACCTTACGGCGATAATGGAAAAGAAAACACTGGTCCAAATCGATGGCTCAGTGTCCGCACCCGTTTTTCCTTTTTGCTCAGTTTTGCTCATGTAAGTCACATGTTGTTGTCAGTTAGAATCCTTTTGCTCCTTAAAGCATTGCTGGTAAGCTCTCTAGGGTTTCTTTATAGGTGGCGCTGGCGGAGCTGATGGAGCGCCTGGCATCTTTGGAGGTGCAGGCATGGGAGCCTTGGCCGGAGGAACTCCCGGCGCAGCAGCGGGGGGTGTTGCGCTGCCCTTGACGCTGGAAAGGTCCTCGCCACACTCAAAACATTCCGTCAAAGACGCATCATTCATTTCGCCACAGCGTGGGCATGCTATACGATCGTCTGCCAAAGGAGTTTTGCACTCTATGCAGACATCTGCGATCACGGGGTTTATCTGTCCGCAATTCGGGCAGATCTTGGGTACAGCAGTAGCTGCTGGTCTAAAGCACATTATCAGTTCCCTTCTTGTTTGTAGCGACGCCCCGCTGGTTTTCAGTTATGCGGGGCATCGCTACGTTGCTTTATGTGTTACGGGATAAGGATCGAACTGCTCTTGCCTCGCTCTGCCATTTTCTTGGCGAGCTCATCAAGTGGCCCATACTCTATCGCGCTTGCCAGACAATGCAGCTGACACGCAGGAACATCGCCCTTGCTCGTTCTCCCAGCGCACAGATTGCAATACGACGAAAGTACCGGGAAATATTTATGCTCCCATTTACCGTCGGTCTTTTGCCAGGGGCCAAGAACCATCAACTTGATACCCCACTGTCCAAGAGGCAGATCATGTTCATTCTTGCAGGAAATCTCGCAGGAATGACAGCCAGTGCACCAATAATTATCGAAAAGTAAACCATACTTTTGTGACATGATTTCAACCTCCTATCTCATCAGGTCTTTGAGTTGGGGATCGTTCTTAAGAGCACCAGGGAAGTTGCTTACGCTTACCATATCCTGAGCTTTCCGCTCGACAAGCGGGGGTTCTTTCGCTTTTGATATCTTGCAGGGCAGAGACTTGAAGAGAGCGCCAAAGCCATAGAAACCGATCTCATTGTTCGGTACCAGCTCGTTGATGTTGGCCTTCCAGACGCCACCGAGATTTGGCTCGTTCATATCCTCTTCAGGGAACCACCATCCGTGGTCTGCCATGATGACGTTTTCCTTGATGCGTGTGGTGAACACTGCTTTTTCGTAGCATTTACCCCAGGGGTTCTCGAGCAGGACCCAGTCGCCCTCGGCTATACCATGCTTGGCAGCCAGGTTGGGATGCATTTCAACGACCGGATAAGGTTTGATCTCACGCAGGGCTTGGACCTGACGATGCTCATTATGGAAGGAGGCCCAGTTGCGAGCGCCTGTAGTCAGAATGATCGGATACTCTTCAGCCCATTCGGGTTTGGCAATAGCGCTGAAGCGCGGCTCTTCATAGTAAGGCAGTGGATCGCCGCCGCAGGAGGCAAACATCAAGCTGTAGAGCTCGATTTTTCCTGTTGTCGTATTGAAGCCGGGCTGTCCATCCTGACGCAGGAAGCCTTTCTCATATTTTTTGTAATGAGCTACACGGGAGACCTGTACATGTTCTTTGAGGTAATCCCAGTCGTGTCCGAATTTGACGAGTTTTGTGAGGTCCTCGGATATGTATTTTCCGGGGCTTTCAAACTTGGTTGACCCGTCTGCTATATGGAAGTTGTCATAATAAGCCGGGCGCTTGCACTGATCAGCGATAATCTGGTACTCGCTCTTGGTATCGCCGATCGGTTCGATAACTTTGATCATTGCAGAGACAGGGCCGGGATGCTCGCCCATGAGCTGGTTGGTATACCCGTCATGCTCCAGCCACGTTGCCAGCGGAAGGAACAGGTCGGCGCAGGCGCTGGTTGTCGGGTTGACAAAGATGTCCTGGCAGACGACAAAGTCCATGCGCAGCAGGGCATCGTGCCAACGACGGGGCTGAGCCGAGTTGGTCGGTGTGACGGGGCTTGTGTGGAGGATCCAGCAGAAGCGGATCGGGTACGGGTCGTCGGTCTCGATGGTCTCGAGGAACAGGTCGGGAACAGCTTTTCCAAGCAGGAGTTTATAGATTGGATAGTTGTTGATCCCGATGGTGCTTTCGCGTTGTTCTTTAGTGACCGGGTTGGGCGGCAGGGACTCTTTTTTCTTGTTTCCGGCAACACCGTCGACAGCGTCATATTCATTTCCGCCGAAGTCAAGTGTGATGTTCCAGCCAAGATTGGTGCCGCCGGGGATGTCGAGATTACCGGTAATGGCGACGAGGGCATACAGGCAATGGACGCACTGGACACCGTTGGGGTTCTGGTCAAGCGCGAGGCCCATGTTGAGGCCCCAGGGCTTTTCTGCCAGGCAATGTGCAACTGCACGGATGTCTTCTGCCGGCACTCCGGTGACCTCTGCGGCCCATTCCAGGGGATACTCATTGACGCGAGCCTTGAACTTATCGAATCCATAACACCATTTCTCGACAAACTCATGGTCGTAGAGATCCTCGTTGATTACGACCCAGAGCAGGCCGAATGCCAGGGCGGTGTCTGTTCCCGGGCGAAGCTGAAGCGCATACTCGGAACGGGTGCCCAGCCAGTTGATGCGGGGATCCACATTGATCAGCTTGGTGCCACCCTTCAAGAGCTCTATGATTCCGTGACCCCAGGTGCCGTCGGGGTTGGAACGAAGTCCGTCACGTCCCCAGTTGAGGAGGTATTTGGGATGTACCCAATTGGGATCGTCATATCTGCCGGGCAGACCGTTGGCAAAGTCATACTCTATGTAGCCAGCGCCGCCTATCATGGAACATACGGTGTCACGAGGCGCCATGCAGGAAAAGCCGCTCATGGTATAGCACTGATTGGTGGTCACACAGATACGGGCGGAGGTGTTGGTCATATAACGACCAGCTTCACGTCCGGTACCGGTTAAGACCGAAAGGCTGTTGGGGCCGTATTTTTCCTTGCACTTTTTAATCTCGCGCTCGATGATGTCGTAAGCTTCATCCCAAGAAATGACCTTCCATTTATCGGTACCGCGATCTTTGGGGTCACGAAACATGGGATGAACGATGCGGTCAGGATGATAGACAATGTCCAAGACCTTCAGGCAGCGGACACAGAGCCGACCCATGGTGATGGGATGATCAGGGTCACCTTCGACCTTTATGATCTTGCCATCCTTCACAAAAGCTCTGATTCCGCAGCCAACACCGTGGCAGCCGGGCGGAGACCAGGGTGATGTCCTGTGTACCTCAGTCCCGTCAGCTAATACCTGTTTTTGTGGGGCTGCGTTCTCTTTTACAAAAGTATTCACTTTCCAGACTCCTTTCTCTTCTGTAGTTGTTTGTTTATTGCTGTGAGTGATTTACGTCACAGTTCAGTGTATCAACAGCATGATGCATATATAGAATGCAGATTAAGAATACTGCACCGCGTGTTTTTCATACAGACAATAATTGTTTTTGCGTCAGATTCACCAGGTAAAAAGCCGTCAAACTAAATCGGCGCTGCCCTTGTTCAGGGTATCTTCAATCTTATCCTGGGGAGGGAAGCACCGAAAAAAGTCAGTGCTTCCCAGAACAGTTGTTACTCAAGCGGCGGCAGTTTTGCGGCGTTTTCTCCCGCGATTCTGCCGAATACGATCGCTTCGGTGATATTGGTGCCACCGGGGTAGAACTTGTTGAGCATCGAGCCCAGTTCGCCAGCGCTGAAAAGCCGGGGTATCGGTTCGTTGTCAACATTGAGCACCCGTGCTTCCTCATCGCGCTGGGGGCCGCCCTGAGTGTTTAAGAGCGCCGGCCAGACCTCGATAGCGTAATAGGGCGGTTGATCAAGAGGTTTCATGCTGAATGCGTCACGTTTGAAATCCGGGTCGTATCCGGTCAGGGCGGCGCGGTTGTAATCGCCGACCGCCTTTTCCAGGACTCCTTCGCTATAACCCAATTGCCTGCCCAGTTCTGCGACCGAGTAGGCCATCTTGATCCATCCTTTTTCGATTTCAGCCTTGTTGTCTGCGCTCCAGCTGAAAGTCGGATCATCGAGTATCTTACCGGAGCATTGACCCAGCATTGAGCCCGATGTTCGCACATGCTCATCGAATATCAGATAGGAAGGCATACGTGGATACGACATCTTCTCCGCATTGGTAGCGGTGAAGTCAAAGGCCATGGCATGCACGTCCATGCCGGTTTCGTTTAAAAAGCGTTTGCCTGTCTGATCGACGTAGAAGTAGTGCGGCGTTCTGACCCCGATGCCGATGGGTATGTCGTAGCCCTCAACAAGGTAGCTGATGCCACAGGAAACACCGGTCATGTGCCACATCTTGGCACCGATCTCCTGTGTCATTACAATGCCGTCTCCGTCACCGAAGGTGCATCCCTGCTGAAGATAGGGCATACTGAGATAGTTGATCTGCATCTCCGTGTTTTTATGAAAGCCTCCGCAGCAAAGGATCACTCCCTTTCTGGTTTTAATCGCAAGCCTTTCTTTACCATCAGGGGACTGCGCAAGTAAACCAACTACTTCGCCACCGCTGTTCTGCAACAGCCTTTTTCCTCCCATGTTATACAGGATCTCGATGTTGCGTTTGGTGATCCCCTGCATGAGGGTTAAAAACATTCTATGACCGCCATTGCGTTCATTCTCTACCGGATCGGCGACCACAAATTGAGAGCGACCGCCCATGCCTTCTGCTCCAGGGAGAAAATCCCATATCACATGCGGTGCCGGAGGGAACATGATCTTGGCGCTCTCGACGAACATCGCGTCGCATTTTTCCTCGAACCAGGCGTGACACGAGGCAATGCCTTCTACGAGGCGTCGATTCATCGCGAGGCTGACCGTCTCATCGTTTACTGCTGCGTAGTACTGTGTTGCGCCGTCGACATCTACGATCCGGCGCAGCGTGCCTCCACTGAGACGGGTATTGCCGCCTCCGACACTGTCTTTCTCCAGTACCAGCACTTCAGCTCCGTTGTCAAATGCTTCGATAGCAGCAGCGCTACCTGCAGCACCAAGCCCGACTACTACAACATCCACAACCCTGTCCCAGGTAATACCATCGCATTTCATGAAAACCTCCGGCCCAGCAACCACATTGTTCTGTATTACGAAACTGTTTCTGTTTACATTTCTTGTCATTTAGAACGAAGTGAAGAATCTTGATGCAAGCTTTCAGATAAGATTCTTCGGCTGCGCCTCAGAATGACAAAGGTGATATACCTTTTACAGCACCTAAGGCAAAAAGACCGAGCACATCTTGCCTTTGGCTTCCATCTTTTTGGAAAGCTCCTCAAGTGTTCCGTACTCAATGACATTCGCCAGGCAGTGCAGGGCACACGAAGGTATGCCGCCGGCTAAAACCCTGTCTTCACAGAGATTACACAGGGTACTCGGCACGGGAACATACTTGAATTCCCAGGTCTTACCATCAACGTGCAGCCAGGGTCCAAGCTCCAAAAGCTTGATACCCCACTGTCCCAGCGGAAGATCGAGCTCCTTCTTACAGGCCACCTCACAGGTGTGGCAACCAGTACAATACTCATTGTCTATCATCAAACCATACTTGGTCATATGATCACTCCTCTCAAGAATACCTTGTTGTCAGTCGTTCGAACGATACACTTTACATGGCAGGCTCTTGTAGAGCGCACCAAGACCAAGTTTGCCGATCTCTTTGTGCGGCATAAGGCTGTTGATGCTGCTCTTCCAAACGCTGTAAAGCTCGGCATCCTTGTCTTCCGGATACCACCACCCATGATCGGCGGCAACAACGTCTTCTTTGACAATGGGAGTTACCCTGGCAACGAGCTTTGCCTTGCCCCAGGGGTTTTCTATGTACACCCAGTCGTCCGTCTTGATATTCAGCTTCTCTGCCGCCTGTGGGTTGATCTCCAGGGTCGCGTATTTGCGGATCTCACGCAGAGTGGGGATCATGCGATGCTCGCTGTGGAACGATGTCTCACGTCTTGCGCCGGTTGTCAGAATGAAGGGATACTCCTCTGCCCACTCCGGGCGGGATATCTTGGAGAAACGAGGCTCCTCGTAATAGGGCAGCGGGTCCTCGCCCATACGCTGCATCATGGTGCTGTACAGCTCGATGCGGCCCGTTGCCGTCTTAAAACCGGGATTACCATCAGCACGCATGAGACCAAGCTCATATTGCCGGTAAGGTATCTCGTAGCGGCCGTAGACCCATTTCTTCAGAGTGGGAAAGTCAATATCGACATCTGCCTGTCCCTGTACCTTGACTGTCAGGTAACCCTCGACGCTTTTCCATCGAGGATCATCATTGTCGGGATGGATGCGATGCTGCAGGTCAAGCAGTATCTCCAGGTCGCTTTTAGTCTCGCCTACGTTATCCATGACCTTCGTCAGCGCATTGAACTGCCCGGGTTGGTTACATCCGTGGAACGTGACCAGGCCCTCGTGCTCCAGTGCCGTTGAGACAGGAAGCACCAGGTCAGCAAGCCCCTGGATGGTCGGGTTCATGAATATGTCGGTTGCGAAGACGAAGTCCTTGTGACGGATGGCCTCGTACCAGCGCTTTGGCTGCTGGGTGATGCCCGAGGCGATGAGGTTCGTACTCTGCAGCATGACGAACTCGATCGGGTAGGGGCTGCCGGTAAGCAGGGTGTCAAGCGTGCAGTCAGGTTGAGTGGTATTGATGATGAAATCCATTGCCGGGTATTGCTCATGTCCAGCTATCGGTACGGGGTTCTTTTCTTCCGTCTGGTCGATCCTGCCAACGCCACCACGGCCGGTGTTTCCAACGCCTCTGCCGGTCTGTCCCAGCTTCAGAGCACCGGGAATGTCAAGATTGCCGCAGATCGCAAAGATTGCATACACGGCATGACAGATCTGCAGGCAGTTGGGGTTTTGGTCGGTAGCCAGTCCCATGGAAAGCGTCGAAGGCTTTTCGGTGAGGCAACGTGCGACCGCTCTGATGTCATCGGCAGAAACACCGGTCACTTCTTCAGCCCACTCAGGGGTATACTCTGCAGCCCGGGCTTTGAGCTCGTCAAAACCGTAACACCACAGATCCACAAACTCCCTGTCGTACTCATCGGATTGGATGACGGCATTCAATATGGCGAGAGCCAATGCCGCATCAGTTCCCGGGCGCAACTGTAAGTGGTATTCGGCTCTCATGGCTGACCAGTTTGCCCGCGGGTCAACAACGATGAGTTTCATCCCTCGCTTCATCATGTCAACGAGGCTGTGTCCAAACAGTCCGTCCGGGTTGCTCTTCAGTACGTCGCGCCCCCAGATGAGCATGTATTTGGGTATCTCATAGCGCGGGTCATCGTAGCGGTCTTCAAAGCCAAAGGCGCCATCGTATTCCACGTAGGCGCTACCCAGCACCCAGTCCATGGCAGTCTGACGGGGAATGATGCAGGACCATCCTCCGTTTGCATGTATCGCAGTTCTGCTTTCGAATACCTGGTTGCAGAGCTGGAACTGGTAGGCGCTGGCCTCGCGCCCTGTTCCTGTCCACACCGATATGGTATCGGGTCCAAACTTCTCACGAAGCTCATAGTACTTCGACAGGATGATGTCATAAGCCTCATCCCAGGTGATGCGCTCCCACTTGTCTGCCCGCCCCCTGAACTCGCGGGCACGTTTCATGGGATAAAGCAGGCGATCTTCGTGGTAAAAATACTCGGGGTACGTGAGGCATCTCACGCACAGGCGGCCATTCGTGATCGGTTGGCTCGGGTCACCTTCCACTTTGATGAGCCTTCCATCTTTCACAAAAACCCTCAAACCGCAGCCAAGCCCATGACAGCCAGGGGGTGACCACTGTGCTGTTCTGTAGACTTTTGTGCCATCCGAGAGCTCTTCGACTGCTGGAATATCAGTCTTTACTTCATAGAGCTTACTCATTGCTTTCACCTCTTTCTTGGTCGGATCGATTACGCATGTCGGGTATTGTCTTCTTAATGTTTGTTATAGGTAAGGCGGCTTTCTGCATAGAGAACTTTTCTGAACAGGGGATCCTGGAAATGCGACATGGTGTACACATACTTGCCGGGTGTGTTATATCGCGCAACGAGAGCCCTCGCGGCGTTGATTTTATCTTCATCGGTGGCGTTGGGGCCAAACATCGGTTGCCTGATCCCCAGCTTGAACTTATCTCCATACTCACGATACAGTCTGTCGGTATCGTTCATCGGCTGAGGCCTCCACATGTCGATACCGGTTTCTGCTATGCCCTCAGCCAGCAGCTCGGTATGTCCACAGCTATGGAGCTCAAAAACGATATTCTTGCTATGGCAGTATGCCGTGAGCTTCTGCACACAGGGCAATATCATTTCCCTGAACGTTTCCAGAGAAAAGAATGGCGAGCGCTGAGAGCCCCAGTCATCATGGAAGAGAATGCCGGTGATATTGAAGTACTTTATCTCGTAATCAAGAATACGCATGTGAAGATCACATATCGCATGTAACAGTTCCTTTGTCGCTTCCTTCTGGTCTTCATCAATCAGGGCTATGGCAGCGTTCTCAAAGTCCATCAGTGCGATAAGACGCTCAAAAAGCCCAGTGTAGTGGGTCATAAAGATGGGGATGTCGGTATCGGCAAGAAATTCCCTGTTGCGCTCCGCACAACCCTCCCAATCCCAACTGTCTATATCGGGAAAAGTAACGCGCTCCTTCCACATGTTGGTATCTGGCAGGCAGGGGCTGCCGGGCATTACCATGGAGCCCTCGGAGGCCTCGTCATATACCCATTCAACTCCGAACATGTCTTTTCCGCCACGCTTATCGCAGGGCGTTGCCTCAATGACCATGCCTCGTGCGATGTTTTCAGGGAGCATCGCAGGGCAAAAGGCCATGCAATCACCGTTGGGCATCCAGCAGGGAGTTTCATTCCGCAGAAAGGCCAGATAGTTCTCCCGTGCAGGTATGGGAGTATTGAGCTTGTCAAAGTCAAGACCCTGGGGCATGGCTCGGGGTATCATCCCGATAACCTTGAGTTCGTCAACAGAAAATGGAATTCGCGTCATCTCTCCTCCTTTTACTAAGAATTATTCACGTTGAGTTATTGTTCACTCAAATGGTTTTCAATGTATTAAAGCTCTTCTGGAGCGCGATGAGTGCGCTCAGTCAGTCAGATAAAACTATTCGTCTGTTGGACAGGCAGGACAATCTGTGTTCGGTAAAGCTTCATTATCTTCTCGTGCCAGTCCAAGAGACATCAATTCTTCCCGAATCTCTATCATTTTTTTATCAGAAAGATCAAACCATTTATACAGTACGAAAATGCCAATAACCATAAGACTGGCAGGCACAATGCAGGCAAGTATTCGTATCCCCATGATCACTTCCGGTGTTGGTGTAACCTGTGCTGAGTATCCAATGATGGCCAACCCAAGACCAACAACAAGAGCTCTCCCGAAGTTTCCCAAAGAGGGGCAAAGGTTGGTTAATGACATCAACCAGATACGACAATCGCTTTTTTGTTTGTAAACCGCATAGTCAATGCCATCTGAGTACAACCCAATCTGACCAGAGTTAACAAAGGAAAGCCCAAAATAGTACAGACAGGCTAACAAAATAAATGCCGGCACGGTCAGACCAAAGAGGAACATAAGCAGCAAACTGCTGATCATAGTCACATAACCCGTATAATAGAGCGCTCTCTTGGAAATCTTTTGCACCAGAATCTCAGACAGAAAAGCGCCGATCATTGCAATAATTCCCGCAGCGGAGAAGAAAAAAGCTGATGCAGCGAGATCATGCAAGACATACTGAAAGTAGTAGGCGACGATACCAAGCATCGTTGCTCTCGATATATAGCGGATGGAATCTGCAGCGAGTATTGCGATAAAGGGAGGAGAGGCTTTCAGGGAACTCAGCATCCATTTCAATGACAGATGACCAGAGCCCTTACCTGCTTTTCGCTCATCTTCAATAGTTGATTGGGGAAAGACGCGGGCAAGATACAGCTGCGAGGCCATGAGCAGGGTACCAAACATCAACACTGCTCCAAAGTATCCTGAAGGAACGCCGGGATCTCCTCCACTGAAAAACATAATGGAATTAAAGCCGATGAGGCCAAAAACAAAGGTTCCAACGGAGCTTCCCTGTCCCTTTTTTGTCGATAGAACAGAGCGCTTCTTTGGGGTTTTACCACCGATTGAGACCACGAGGTTACGACAGGTTACCGCAGCATTGATCCCAAAATTCATGACTCCATATCCAAATGTCATGATGCTTGCCGTTAAGACTTCCGAGAATCCCCAATTGGTGAACATCATGAGAAAGCAAGCGGTTATGAAGGGCGCTGTTATGGTGAGCCAAAAACGGAACTTCTTCTTGGGAAATCGTATGGCCTCCATCATGGGGCCAGTCGTAAAAACCGAGAGCACTTCAAAAACCGTGCCTACCGTAAGGCAAATGCCTGCAACCGCAGTGCTGATGAATACAACATCGGTCATGAAGTACTGCCAGTAGGACGATTGAAACGCATTCATCATCGACCAGGCACCACATGAAAGTAACATGGCTAAGGAGAGATGCCTGAATCGGCTTTTCTCTTTTCGCTCTCTATTCTCCAATTAAGTTCCTCTCACCCCTGCAACTGTGGTAAGGGTTTTTGTGCGGCTTCCAAAAAGGAAGCATAGGCGTCAAGCATCTTTTTCGCAACCGAGGCACAGGTCTTTCCCTCGAAAGCTAAAG
>Ga0209737_10001199_pt1 | contig 19025 bp, 16 predicted proteins | sample TergutCu122P3_FD_187284 | JGI IMG/M metagenome (GOLD analysis project Ga0209737, IMG submission 187284) | Cubitermes ugandensis P3 segment gut microbial communities from Kakamega Forest, Kenya - Cu122 P3 (SPAdes) (version 2) | ecosystem: Host-associated > Arthropoda: Insects > Digestive system...
CTGCCGCCGCGAAGTGATGAAATACACCCGCGAATGGGAAGACCTAACAACAAAAATGGGCTATTGGGTTGATATGAACGACCCATATATCACCTACGACAACAAATATATCGAAACGCTCTGGCACCTACTTAAACAACTCTATAACAAGGACTTACTATATAAGGGCTACACCATTCAGCCCTATTCGCCCGCCGCTGGAACGGGGCTTTCAAGCCACGAATTAAATCAACCGGGGTGCTATAAAGATGTGAAAGATAGAACGGCAATTGCTCAATTTCTTTTAAAGAACCAAGAACCAAGAGCCAAGAGCCAAGACGTGCTGTCTAAACTCTATACTCTAAACTCTAATATCTATTTTTTGGCTTGGACAACTACGCCTTGGACTTTGCCGTCAAATACTGCGCTTTGTGTTGGTGCGAATATTGATTATGTGTTGATAAAAACGCAAAATCAATATTCAAAAGAGGAAGTTAATTTGATTTTGGCGGAAGTGCTTATGCCAAATGTTTTGGGTAAAAATGAATATGAAATTTTGGCAAAATTTAAAGGCAGCGATTTGGTTGGTTTGGAATATGAGCAATTAATTCCGTATGTAACGCCGAATGGAAAGGCGTTTGAGGTAATTTCTGGCGATTTTGTAACCACCGAAGACGGAACAGGAATTGTGCATATCGCCCCAACTTTTGGCGCAGACGATGATAAAGTTGCAAAGCAAAACGATATTGTGCCGATGTTGCTGACCGACAAAAATGGAAAGCAAGTGCCAATGGTAGATTTGACAGGAAAATTTTATAAAATTGAGGACTTGGACGATGATTTTGTAAAAAATAATGTTAATGTTGAATTGTATAAAAATTATGCAGGAAAATTTGTAAAAGATGCTTATTATCAGCAAGTTGCAGAAAATCATTTGTCGCTTGATGACGAAATTTGTGTTTGGTTAAAAGAGCAAGGGTTATTGTTCAAAAGCGAGAAACAGACGCACAATTACCCGCATTGTTGGCGCACCGACAAGCCCGTTTTGTACTACCCGCTTGATAGTTGGTTTATCAAAACCACCGCCGTGAAGGACGAAATGATTGCCCTCAACAACACGATAAACTGGAAGCCCGCCTCAACAGGCACAGGGCGTTTCGGCAAGTGGCTCGAAAATCTCAATGATTGGAATTTGTCGCGCTCGCGCTATTGGGGAACGCCGCTACCAATTTGGCGCACAGAAGACGGCGCAGAGGAAATTTGTATTGGCTCAATCGAGGAACTTTTTGCGGAAATAGAAAAATCAATTTCCGCTGGTTTTATGACCGAAAACCCATTTAAAAACTTCAAAGTTGGCGACTATTCGGCAGAAAATTACGATGTAAAAAATATTGATTTGCACCGCCCTTATGTTGATAATATTGTGTTGGTTTCCGAAAACGGCAAGCCGATGAAACGAGAGTTAGACCTTATTGACGTTTGGTTTGACAGCGGCGCAATGCCTTATGCGCAGGTGCATTTTCCGTTTGAAAATGAGCAAGATTTTCCGAAGGTTTTCCCTGCCGATTTTATTTCGGAAGGAGTCGACCAAACGCGCGGCTGGTTTTTTACGCTACACGCTATCAGCACGATGATAAACAACAATGTCGCTTTTAAAAACGTGATTTCCAACGGCTTAGTGCTTGACAAAAGCGGTAACAAAATGTCAAAACGGCTCGGAAATGCCATTGACCCTTTTTCCACAATTGAAAAATACGGCTCTGACCCATTGCGCTGGTATATGATGACCAACGCATCGCCTTGGGACAACTTAAAGTTTGATATTGAGGGAGTTGAGGAGGTGCGCCGTAAATTTTTCGGCACATTATATAATACCTACTCGTTTTTTGCGCTTTATGCCAATGTTGATAATTTTTCGTGCGAGGAAAAGGAAATTCCTGTTGCAGAGCGTCCCGAAATTGACCGCTGGGTGATTTCGCTGTTGAACACGCTGATAAAGGAAGTTACCGAGCACTACGAAAACTACGAGCCAACACGCGCTGGGCGGGCAATTCAGGACTTTGTCAATGACAATCTATCGAATTGGTATGTGCGCCTCAACCGCAAGCGTTTTTGGGGCGGCGAGTACGATAAGGACAAAATCGCTGCCTATCAAACTCTGTATCAGTGCCTTGCGGTTGTGGCAAAACTGATGTCGCCGATTGCGCCGTTTTATGCTGAGCGGTTGTGGCTTGATTTGACAAACGGTGAAAAGTCGGTACATTTGGTTGATTTTCCGCAATTTGACGAAAAATTGATTGACAAAAATCTTGAAAATTGTATGCAGTATGCGCAACAAATTTCGTCAATGATTTTGGCGTTGCGGCGCAAGGCGGACAAAAAAGTACGCCAACCGCTTTTAAAAGCCGTTGTTCCGACAAACGACCTTGAAACATTTGAGCAAATAAATTATGTTGCCGACTTGATTAAAACCGAAGTGAATATCAAGGAGTTGCAGGTGCTTTCGCCCGAAGCGGAAATGGAAAATATCGTCAAGAAAATTAAGCCGAATTTTAAAACATTAGGTAAAAAATACGGCAAATTGATGAAAGAAATTGCCGCCGCTTTTGCAGATTTCACCAAAAAAGATATTTCGAAATTTGAGAAAAACGGCAAATATTCGTTTGTGCTGCCGAATGGCGAAAACGTTGATTTAGATGCGGAAGATGCCGAAATCATAACCGAAGACGTTGATGGTTGGTTGGTATCAAACGAGGGCAAACTCACCGTTGCGCTTGACATCGAAGTTACGCCCGAACTGCACCGCGAGGGCATCGCTCGCGAACTTGTAAATCGCATTCAGAATATCAGAAAGGCGAGCGGTTACGAAATCACCGATAAAATTTTCGTAAAAATTGAGCAACACCACGAAATTAACGCTGCGGTTGAGGAGTTTAAAGAGTATATCGCTTCGCAGGTCTTGGCAAATTCTTTGCAACTTGTTGAAAAACTTGAAAAAGCGGAGGAACTTGATTTTGAGGAATTTGTGGTAAAAATTTTGGTGGAAAAAATATAAAATTACAAAAACTACACTTTTCATAGTGCAATTTTTAGTATCTTTGCACTTTAAAAAATATTTTATCAATTTTAATGTAATTTATTATGAAGAAAGGATTACTTTTTATAGGTATTTTGCTGTTTGCCTGCTCGGTAAATGCGCAAATCTTTGTCGGTGGAAGTATCGGTGTTGGATTTAATAACGACAAAAATGATGAGGGTGAAAAATACTCTCAAAATTTTAATATCGGTTTTGCGCCCGAAGTTGGCTACTCTATTACCGATAAGATAGACGTTGGTTTGGGCGTGGAATTTGGCTACCAAAGAGAGAAGCAATGGTTTATTCCGGGTGGCGACCAAGTTTTAAAAGTTGATGTTTATAATTGGCGTGTTGCGCCTTTTGCACAATATCACTTTTGGAAATTGGGCAAATTTGATTTTGTCGCCAAGGGAGTTGCACATTTTGGCGGCGTGGTTTATGAAAACAATATGCCGTTTGTCTATGGTTTTTCGGTTTTTCCAACGTTACATTTTAACCTGAATGACAATTTTACTCTACTTACCGATTTGAATTTTCTCTCTTTGAACATCGGCGGTTCTTTTGTTAAAGACGGCGGTAGAGATTTTGGTTTTGCCTTTGGAGCAGACACAGGTAATATGCTGAATTTAAGCCAAATAAGAATTGGATTTATTTATAAGTTCTAAAAAATATTTTCAAAAAAATATGAAAACAAAAATTGTTTTTTGTCAGTTTATAGTAATATTTGCATCTGCATTGTTGGTTTCGTGTAGCATTAATGATGAAAATTTTTATGATGCAAAAGTGTATATTGTTGGTGGCAACGATATAACAGAGGAAATTACGCCTAATTCGGTTTTATGGATAAATGATGATATTGTGGAGTTATTTCCAAATCCGTCAGTGGTAAATTCTGTATATGTTGATGGTGAAGATGTATATACTGCGGGTTGCGAACTTGATGACCACTGGGTTGGAAATCCTTATGCTGCTTTATGGAAAAACGGAAATATAACAATATTATCGCAATCAATTTCTTGCGCTTTTGACGTATTTGTTCGCGGAAAAGTATATGTAGTAGGATATGAAAGCAATTCAAACAATTTTTTTGCAACTCTGTGGATTGACGGCGTGGCAACAAGATTATCTGTTGCCAATTCGTATGCCTATTCTGTTTATGTGTCAAGAGGTAATGTGTATGTTGTAGGTATAATAAAAAATAGCAATAGCGATTATAATGCTGTTGTTTGGGTAAATGGTATTCAAACAGTATTATCTACTCTGCCGTCTTCTGCTCATTCTGTATTTGTAAAAAACGACAATGTGTATATTGCTGGCAAAGAAGATGGTCAAGCGATACTTTGGGTAAATGGTGTTGCCACAACATTATCAACCAATTACTCTATTGCCCGTTCTGTTTTTGTAACAAACAATAACACAGTTTATGTTGCAGGCGATAACAATAACATTGCAACTTTGTGGAAAGATGGAGTTTCTACGGCTCTCTCCACAAATTATGCGAATGCCAGAGGTGCAACGGGTTATTCGAGTGCCAAAGACATATTCGTTGTGCGAAACAAAGTATATGTTGCAGGTATTGCCAGCGAACTTTTAGACCACAGGTGCGGTTTTCCTATGTTGTGGATAGACGGCGAAGAACAAATCCTTCCCACCGAAGACATCACCCGTTTTATAGACCCGTTTAATTTTTATATTACCGGTCTTTTTGTAAAATAGATGCAAAACAAAAAAAATTAAGAGCGTATAAATCAAAAAGTTTATGCGCTCTTTTTATTTTTCACAAAAAAATCATAATTCATAACTCATAATTCATAATTTTTCATTATCTTTGCAAACTTTAAAAACCTAAATCTAATTATTAATAAAATTTATGGCTAAAAATGTAATTATTATTGGTGCTGCTGGTCGTGATTTTCACAACTTCAACACCTTTTTCAGAGGCAATAAAGACTATAATGTAGTTGCCTTTACCGCTGCCCAAATTCCAGATATTGACGGCAGAAAGTACCCAACCGAACTTGCAGGCAAAGAATATCCTGCAGGAATTCCAATTTTTGCGCAAGAAGAATTGCCAGAACTCATCAAAAAACATAATGTTGATGTGTGCGTTTTTGCTTATTCTGACGTGCATTACACAACAATTATGGGTGTGAGTGCTATCGTTAATGCTGCTGGTGCGGATTTTTGGTTGCTCGGCACAAAAGAGACGATGATTAAATCGACCAAACCTGTGATTGCTATCGGTGCAACTCGCACAGGTTGCGGAAAATCGCAAACTTCGCGCAGAGTTATTGAAGTTTTGGTTGAAATGGGCTTGAAACCTGTTGCGGTGCGTCACCCGATGCCTTACGGCGATTTGGTAAAACAGAGAGTTCAGCGTTTTGCTACCGTTGAAGACTTGAAAAAGCACGACTGCACCATTGAAGAAATGGAAGAATACGAACCGCACGTTGTTACAGAACGTAACGTGATTTATGCAGGCGTTGATTACGAGGAAATTTTGCGTGCAGCAGAAAAAGACCCTGATGGTTGCGATGTGATTATTTGGGACGGCGGAAACAACGATTTCCCATTCTATACTCCTGATTTAACTATCGGTGTAGTTGACCCATTGCGTCCAAATGCTGAGGTTTCTTATTACCCCGGCGAAGTTGTGGCTCGCATTTCTGATGTTATCTGCATCAACAAAATCGACTCTGCATCGCTTGACGATATTAACACTGTTCGCAAAAATATCGAATCAATCAATCCGAAAGCCATTGTGGTAGATGCTGCATCTTATTTGACAGTTGATAAACCGGAATTAATTCGCGGTAAAAAGATTTTGGTTGTAGAAGACGGTCCAACTCTCACGCACGGTAATATGAAAATTGGCGCAGGCACCATTGCTGCTCTCAAACACGGTGCAGGCGAATTGGTAGACCCGCGTCCTTATGCTGTTGGAAAATTGCAAGATACCTTTAAACAATATCCAGATATTGGCGTACTTTTGCCAGCAATGGGCTACGGCGAGCAGCAAATTCGCGACTTGGAAAAAACAATCGAAAACACTCCTTGCGATGCTGTGGTAATCGGTACTCCGATTGATTTGGGCAGAATTGTAAAAATCAAACAGCCAACCGTAAAAGTTGGTTACGAACTTCAAGAAATCGGCTACCCGAACTTTGAAGGAATTTTAAGAGATTTCTGCAAAAAGCACAATTTGATTAAGTAAGAACAAAGAGTGCTTTGCTAAAAGAACAAAAACAGGTTAGTGTGTTTGCGCTAACCTGTCTTTGCTCTTTGTTCTTATTCTTTGCTTTTTTTAGTTATTTTTAGTTAAGCAGTTAGTTATTTTTAATAATTTTTTATTACTTTTGTGGCAATTTTTTTGACAAAATTACGTTTTATCTTCGCATAAAACACTGTTATTATGAAATTTAAAAATATTTTTTGTATTATCTTGTTGATTATTACGAGTTTATGCTGCTCAAAAGCATATTCTCAAAAGTATAAATATACAAAATATTATCTTGAAGGAGGCATTTTAGGGGGCGGAAGTTTCTATTTAGGGGACGCAAATTCGACTCTTTTTAAAAATATGCTGCAGACTTATGGTGTTTTTGCAAAATATAAATTCAACGGGCATTGGGAGGCAAAATTGCAAGCAACAGGCGGACAGGCAGGAATTGGTATTTTTGACAATAAATTACGCAAAACAACGTTTGTAGATTTGGCAGCGATAGGAGAATTTAATTTTTTCAATTTTGCGACAATGCAACTCGAACCGGGTTCATCACAGGTTAGTCCCTATATTTTTGCAGGAATTGGAGCGAGTTTTTTCAATGGCAGCGTTGCGCCGATAGTGCCTTTCGGGCTTGGCGTGAAGTACCATTTCGGCAAACGCTGGAACATTGGCGCATATTGGAGCGCAACAAAAACACTGTGGAACGACAATTTTGATTTGGTAGATAACCCGCTCGGTTTAAACCCAGGAATGTGGAAGGGCAACGATTGGTATTCAACCGTAGGCGCATATATTTCGATAAATTTTTGGGAAATTTGCTCTGGCTGCATTGATGTACGAACAAAAAATAAAAATTATTATAATAGAAAATAAAAATTAAAAGATATGGAAACTTTAACATTGGAAAGAAAAAAAACGAGGTTTTCTAATTCGTTTTCAAGCGAAAAATCTTTGACTTATGAAACGATTGGTGATTTAATGGCAAAAACAACGCCTTATAAAAACACGCCTGTTTTGGGTTTTACAGCAGCAGAACAAGCAGAATTTGACAGAGGTATTTCCATACATAAATATATTTAATTTTACAAAAATAACTAACAATGAAACAACTGTCATTTCGACTGAAAGGAGAAATCGCGTTTTGACAGCAGAAAACAAACTATAAACAATACCCGATTTCTCGCTATCGCTCGAAATGACAGCAAGTAAAAAATTTTAATAAAAGAAATTTATTTTAAAGAATAGTGCAATATAAAAATCAAATAAACAAAAACACTCTTCCGCGCCACATTGCTATTGTGATGGACGGAAACGGCAGATGGGCAAAACAAAAAGGTTTTGACCGTGTTTTTGGTCATACAAACGGTGTAAAAACCGTTCGACAAATCACAGAAGCGGCAGTGGAAATAGGTTTGGAATTTATTACGTTATATACATTTTCAACCGAAAACTGGAACCGTCCCGAAGAGGAAGTTGCAGGAATAATGCGGCTTTTGGTGGAAGGTATTGAAAACGAATTACAAACTTTTATTGACAACAATGTCCGTTTGCGCGTAATCGGCGACCTTGAACGTATGCCAAAAGATGTTGCGGAAAATCTAAACGATTTTATCGAAAAAACGAGCAAACATACGGGTTTAAATGTAGTTTTGGCACTAAGTTACTCTTCGCGTTGGGAGATTACAAATGCGTTTAAAAATATTTTGAATGATATAAAAGCAGGCAAAATTTCGGAAGAAATCAGCGAACAGACCATTTCCGATTATCTTAACACAAAAGAGATTCCAAATCCAGATATGCTCATTCGCACAGGCGGCGAAGTTCGTATCAGCAATTTTTTGCTTTGGCAGGCAGCATATTCGGAACTTTTTTTTACCGATACTTTTTGGCCTGACTTTACAAAAGAAGATTTTTTTGAAATGATTGTAGATTATCAAAAACGAGAAAGACGATTTGGAAAAACGTCCGAACAAATTAAAAATTAGAAATAAAATATATTTAATGAAAAAAATAGTTTCAATAATATTGTTGGGTGTAGTTTGCAGTGCGACTTTTGCACAGGAAAACGATACGGTGCAGAGCAACAAAATCGATTATGATTTGGTGCAAAAATTAACCATTGCCGACATTCAGGTTACGGGCGATATAACGCACGAAAGTTATGTTATAATCGGCTTTTCGGGGCTTTCCGTTGGACAGGAAATTTCTGTTCCCGGTTCGAAAATTACCTCTGCTGTGAGCCGTTTTTGGAGACAGGGCTATTTTTCGCAGGTGCAAATTTTGGCAGACAAAATCGAAAATGACAGTATTTGGCTTAATATTTCGCTAAAACAGCGTCCGAGAATTACGCAAATCAACTATTTTGGATTGAAAAAATCGGAACAGGAAGACGTTGAGAAGAAAATTGGTTTTTCAAAAAACTCCTATCTGACAACCGATTTGCTTGATAGGATAAAAATTCAGATTAGAAAATATTTTGCAGAAAAGGGGTTTGAAAACACCGCCGTTTTTGTTTATCAAAAAAATGACCCTGCAAATGCAGGTAGCGTAATTCTCGACATCACGGTTGATAAAAAAGAGAAAGTCAAGGTGCGCAACATTATCGTTACAGGTAACGAGTCGCTGTCGCTGAACAAAATCGACAAGGCGATGAAAAAAACCAATCGTGCAGGCAGTTTATGGAATATTTTTAAGAGTAAAAAATTTGTAAGAAGCGAGTATGAAAACGATAAAAATTTGCTAATAAACAAATATAATGAAATCGGTTACCGCGATGCTGTGATTACGCACGATAGCGTGGTGTTTATAAACGAATCGCGCGTTGATGTATATCTCACTGTTGATGAGGGGAAAAAATACTATTTCGGCGATGTAAAATGGCTTGGAAACACTCTTTATCCAAGCGAAGTTTTGTCTATGTATTTGAATATCAACAAAGGAGATATATATAATCTCAAACAACTCAACAAGCGTTTGTTTGAGGACGAAGATGCTGTTTCCTCACTCTACAAAGACAGGGGTTATCTGTTTTTCCATATCGACCCTGTGGAGTCGAGCATTGTCGGCGATACCATAAACTTTGAAATGCGGTTGATTGAGGGCAGACCTGCCACAATCAATAAGGTAATAATTAACGGCAATGATAGAGTTTATGAGCACGTTGTTCGCCGCGAATTACGCACCCGTCCGGGAACGGTTTATTCGCAAAATGATTTGGTACGTTCCTTACGTGATTTGGCTCAAATGAAACTTTTTGACGAAGAACAACTTTTTACAGGCATCGACATTCAGCCCAATCCTGAGGACGGAACGGTTGATATTGCATATAATTTGAGAACGAAATCGTCTGACCAGTTTGAATTCTCAGCGGGTTACGGACAGCAGGGAATTGTACTTTCTGTGGGAATAAAATTTACCAATTTTGCTATTCAAAATCTTTTCAAAAAATCAATGTACAGAATTTTGCCGCAGGGCGAAGGTCAGACCTTTGGCATAAGAGCGCAGGCAAACGGCAAATATTATCAAAATTATTCAGTACAATTTTTTGAGCCGTGGCTTGGCGGAAAACGTCCAAATTCACTTTCGGTAGGCGCGTATTTCTCTATTATGAGCGGACAAACTCAAAGAAGTTGGGAAGCAATGCGTGATAATTTATATTATCAACAAATGGGTATGGGAATGGGTATGGGCGGTTACAACAATTATTACGAATATGACCCCACTCAAAGAATGATGACTTTTGGCGCATCTGTCGGTATCGGCACGCGCTTGAAGTGGCCAGATGACTATTTTTCACTATATACCGAATTGTCCTATCAAAGATATTTTTTGAGAAATTGGTACGCATACTATTTTGGTTTTTCAAACGGAACATCAAATAACCTCGCTTTGTCATTAACCTTGCAAAGAAATTCGATAGATAATCCGATTTATACAAGGCGCGGTTCAATCTTTACATTTTCAGTAGCAGCAACGCCACCGTATTCGGTTTTCAACAACATTGATTACAGTCAAGTTTCTCCCGAAGAGGCACGCCGTTGGATTGAGTATCACAAATGGAAATTCAGTGCAAAAATGTTTGTTCCGCTCACGAAAAACGACAAACTTGTCTTTATGGCGCGCGTTGAATATGGTTTTGTGGGCTATTATAATAGATATAAACGCTCACCTTTTGAAAAATTTTATGTTGGCGGCGATGGAATGTCTGGTTATTCATCACCCGGCTCAGAAACAATTGGCTTACGCGGCTACGAATCAGGCGCACTCACGCCAACACTCAACGGGATATCTAACGGGAATCTCTATACGCGTCTCACAATGGAATTGCGCTACCCAATTTTAATGCAACAGGCAACTACAATTTGGGCTTTAGCATTCCTCGAAGGTGGAAATTGCTGGCAAGAATTTAAGGAGTTCAATCCATTTGATTTGAAACGCTCGGCAGGCGTTGGCTTAAGGGTTTATCTGCCAATGTTTGGAATTTTAGGTGTGGATTGGGGTTACGGCTTCGACAGAGGGTTTGGAAGACCAGAAAGAAGCGGAAGTAAATTTAGTTTTGTGTTAGGACAGGAATTTTAATTTTTTAACCCCTCTGTCCTTCGGACATCTCCCCTTTAAAAAAGGGGAGAGTTTAGGAATACAAACAAAAACATTTTGAGAGAGATAAAACTTTAAAAATAGGCAATCCCTAAATGTCCCCTTAATTTAAGGGGACAAACGCAACGAAGTGAAGCGGAGGGGTTAATAAAAAAATAAAAATAAAAATAAAAATAACATCTATTCATAAACAAAAATAAAAAATATTATGAAAAAAATTCTTTTAATATTGGTAATAATCTTTTCGGCATTTTCAATGAATGCTCAAAAATTTGCTTTGGTTGATATGGACTATATTTTAAAAAATATTCCATCTTATGAATCTGCAAACGACCAACTTAACCAACTCTCTGCAAGATGGCAAAAAGAGGTTGAGGCAAAACTCATCGAAATACAAACGATGTATAAAAACTATAACACCGAACTTGTGTTTCTTTCGGCAGAGATGCAAAACAAGCGTATAGAGGAAATTAGAGCAGCAGAGAATGAGGCAAATGCTCTAAAACGCAAATATTTTGGCCCCGAGGGCGAGTTGTTTAAAAAGCGCGAGGCGTTGGTTAAACCAATACAGGACGAAATTTATATAGCCGTGCAGGAACTTTGCAACTCAAAGGGCTATCAGTTGATTTTGGATAAAAAATCGTCTTCTGGCATTATTTTTGCATCGCCAAAAATCGATATTAGTGATGAGGTTTTGCAAAAACTAGGTTACTCTGTTTCTAAATAAATCAGCCGTCATTTCGACCGAAGAGAGAAATCTTATGCAAACACAAACAGATTTCTCGTTATCACTCGAAATGACTACAAATTATTAACTATAAACTATTAATTAAATAACATTTTTATCAAATGAAAAAACTTTTTTTACTCGCAGCAATCGCTGTAATGCCGTTCTTTGTATCGGCGCAAGAACTTAAATTTGGCTATATTAACGCAATGCAAGTGTTGTATGATATGCCTGAAATCTCCGGTATAGAAACGCAATTGGCGGACTATGTAGCGCAAAACAGAAAAATGCTTGAAGATATGCAGGCAGAGGCGCAGAAACAGTACGAATTGTTTCAAGAAATGATGCAAGACCCAAACATAACTGACGCAAGAAAGAAGGTGCAGTTGGAAACCGTGCAAGGTCTTGAACAGCGTTTGCAAACTACGCAGACAACAATTCAGCAAGATATTCAGCAAAGACAGATGCAACTCTTGCAACCAGTTCAAGAAAGATTGCAAAAAGCGATAGATGCTGTCGGCAAAAAAAACAATTTCTTTATGGTGTTTAATCTTGATTCTGAGGCAGTTGTTTATAAATCAGACAAAGCAATTGATGTTACTCCTTTGGTTAAAAAAGAGTTAAATATTAAATAATTCAAACCCATATAAAAAAAATACGAATTACAATAACATCTGTAATTCGTATTTTCTTTATTTAATTTTCCTCATAATAATACGAGTAATCAATTCCTTTCATAAACATATCGCGGCTGTTGATTTCGTCTGTTAGGGCGTTTTCGAGCAGTTTTTTTTATCGTGATGCTATTTGAAGCACTTTCTACCATTGCATTTAGATAATCGTTTTTGCTTATTTTACTCCAATCAACGCATTTTTTCAGACGTTTTTTTAATATCAAGTCAAGCCAAATTCTTGTGCTTCTGCCGTTGCCCTCCATAAATGGATGCGCCACATTCATTTCTACATATTTTTTGGCAATTTCGTCAAAAGTGTTTTCAGGCATTTGTTCAATATGTTTTAATGTGTTGTCCAAAAACCGCACCATAGCAAATTGAAAACCGCCTTTTGCAATATTTTTTTGCCTTATTTGTCCCGCAAAATCGTAAAGTCCGCCAAACAGATAGGCGTGAATTTGCTGCAAACTTTTTGTTGTTCCAACTTCAAATTCATTTATCAAATTACTTTCAAAGAGAGAATACGCCTTTTTTTTGCTTTGTCCGTCAATGGTGTTGTCGCTATATAAAAACCAATCAAGAAATTTCATTGCCTTGTTGTTGGGGGAAATGTTTTGCAAGTGCAATAACGCCGTTGCTGTCAAGCACGTCTGTTAAACGTTTTTTGCCGTCTGACGCAAGAAGTTTCAACTGGTTAGTGTCACTACCCACTTCATTATTTTCCTTTTTCAATTTGGCTTTGAGATATTTCCAATAGTTTCGTACTTTGTTGTAGTCGTTTTCTTCATTCAAAACACCAACAATATCTAAAATCGAAAACCACCATTTAGAATTTTCCTCGTCCCAAATGGCTCGCACCTCTTTATCGTCAAAAAAGCGAATAGATATTTTTGTGTTATTGGACATTGTTTTAAAGTGCAAAGATACAAAAAAAATATGATTTTATAAAATTATTAGTTGTGATTTTTTGACAAAAACAGCAAAAACCAAAAAAGATTTTTGCTGCTTTCTTATTAGGTACGATTTACAAAATCGCGCCAGCAAGGTGGTAATCATAGAATGCGGGTTAGTTCCACTTTTCATTCTCATTCTTCTCTCCAAAAATATTTTCACTTTTTACTTTACTATTCGGCTGTATTCCAAGCAACTCTTTTTTTTCTAATAAAAATTTTCCAATTTGATTATGGACTTTCTCAAATGGTTCTTGCGAATATTGCGATAATAACCCAACATATTCTACTTGAAATCGCCTTGCAAACTTTTTGATAAATGCGTGTGTATCAAAAGGTTTTTCCATTTGTTCGATGATTTCTCTAATGTCTGATATATGTTCAGACATAAATTGATGTACGCTCATAATTATAATTTTAAATTTTCTTTTATTTTGTCATTTTCTAATTTTTCTATTTCTCTAATTATGTCTAATGCATTTGGGTTCGCATAAATAACAAGAATTTCATCACTAAAAAAGCCTGTATTTGTTGCAACCATTATCATTAAATTTTCGTGATATTTTCTCTCTCGATACTCTCCATTATTTATAATTTCTTCTTTATCAAATTTTCCAAACACCGATATAAGTTTGCCTACTAAAGCATCTTTTACTTTCTGTTCATATGTTATATGAACTCTATAAAGTTTATCTTGAATAAAATAGAATGTTCTGTCATTCATTCCATTGCTACCAACTTTTTCATAAAATACTCTTACGCAACCACAACTAACTTCTGCGGGTACTAATGCGTAAGAATGAAGAGAGAGATTTCCCTCTTTAATGTTTGGATAAAATTGTTGAACTTCTTCAATACTTGTTCCCCAAGCAACTTTATCATAGCCAATAATTGGGACATTTGATTGAGCATTTGCACTAATTCCAAAGCCAATTACTGCTACTAAAATTAAGAATATTTTCATTTTGTTATTCCTACTCCTTTGGTTTTTCGGACTAACCCGTTTTTGAAATGGTCTCTGCTCCATTGCGCTGCAATTTGCACCCGTTGCCTGTTGTCTTTTGATTTTTGACATAATATAAAAATGATTTATTGCCTCCACTTTCGGCTATCGGCTTCTCCGTTTTTCTTTAATTTTTAATAAACAAAAAAACGGGTTTGTACCCGTTGTTGAGGCTCTCGACTGCCCACTAAATAAGATACAGCCCGCAAAAAAGCGAGGTTTCTTATTTAGTTTGTGAAATTGTCGAGATTTCAACAACGGTATTTTTTTATTATTTTATTTTCAATTATTTACATTTTTTTTATTTTTTTGCAAAGATAATAAATTTTCTTTTAATTCTACATTCTTAATTCTTCATTTTCTAACTTTTTCCTGTTACAATTCTTTTTATCGAACTCAATTTATTTAATGCGTCTAATGGTGTGAGCGAATTGATGTCTAAATTTAAAATTTCGTCTCTAATTTCGGACAAAACAGGGTCATCAAGTTGGAAAAAACTCATTTGAATGCCCTCGCGGTTGTGCGCTTGCTGCATTGACTTGCCGAGTTCGCCGTTTTGGGCGTTGGACTTTTCGAGTTGCAAAAGAATTTCGTCAGCGCGTTTGACAACGCTCCTTGGCATTCCCGCCATTTTGGCAACGTGAATGCCGAAACTGTGTTCCGAGCCGCCGGCAACAAGTTTTCTGACAAAAAGTACTTGATTATCAACCTCTTTAACCGAAACATTGAAGTTTTTTATTCTGTTGTAAGAGTTCGCCATTTCATTAAGTTCGTGATAATGAGTAGCAAAAAGCGTTTTTGCCTGACAATTCGGCTGTTCGTGAATGTATTCAACAATCGCCCAAGCAATCGAAATGCCATCATAGGTGGAGGTTCCGCGCCCAAGTTCGTCAAACAAAATCAAACTTCTGTCCGAAATATTGTTCAAAATGCTCGCCGCCTCGTTCATTTCCACCATAAAGGTACTTTCGCCCGAAGAAATGTTATCAGATGCGCCAACGCGCGTGAAAATCTTATCTACAACGCCAATATTCGCGCTTTCGGCAGGCACATAGCAACCGATTTGCGCCAAAAGAACAATCAAAGCAGTTTGGCGCAGCAACGCCGATTTTCCCGCCATATTTGGACCTGTAATAATGATAACTTGCTGCTTATCAGTATCTAAATAGACATCATTCGGAACATATTTTTCGCCGATTGGCAGTTGCTTTTCAATCACAGGGTGGCGACCTTTTTTGATGTCAATAATTTTTGTGTCATTAACAATCGGACAATTATATTTATTTTCTTTCGATACTTTTGTAAAACTCAGAAGACAATCGAGTTGCGCTATAATGTTGCAATTCAACTGAATAGCAGGAATAAATTCCATTACGCTCATCACCAAATTGCTAAAAATTTCCGCTTCCAACTTCAAAATTTTCTCTTCCGCACCGAGAATTTGCGTTTCATACTCTTTCAATTCCTCAGTGATATAACGCTCTGCGCCTGTCAAAGTTTGCTTACGAATCCAAGTGTCAGGCACTTTGTTTTTGTGTGCGTTGGTAACTTCAATATAATAACCGAAAACGTTGTTGAAAGCCACTTTCAGTGATGGAATACCTGTTATGTTACTCTCGCGTTCTTGAATTTTTTGCAGATAGTCCTTGCCCGAATATGCAATTTTACGCAGTTTGTCGAGTTCCTCGTTTATGCCCTCTGCTATTACGTTTCCTTTTGCCACGAGCGCAGGCGGATTTGGCATAAGTTCGTTACCGATTTTGTCAATTAATGTCTGGCAAATATTGAGTTGGTCACCGAAAGATGAGAGCATAAAATTTTCCTTTTCGTCTTCACACGCTACTTTTATCGGCTTGATAGAGAGCAGCGCAGAACGCAGTTGTGCCAACTCTCGAGGCGAAATTCTGCCAACAGCAACTTTCGATAAAATTCTTTCCAAATCGCCGATATTTACAAGGTTTTGTTCGATAATTTCCTGTAAATCGGGCTTTTTGAAAAAATGGGTAACAACGCTCAGGCGGTCGTTTATCGGCTTAATATCTTTTAACGGAAAAGTTATCCAACGTCTTAACAAACGGCTGCCCATCGGCGTTGTGGTTTTGTCGATAACACGATAAAGCGTGCTTGCGTTTTCGTTTGTAGAACTCAAAAGTTCGAGGTTGCGAATGGTAAATCTGTCTAACCAAACAAAACGCTCTTCCTCAATTCTGACGAGTTTTGTGATGTGCGAAATTTGCTTGTGGTGCGTCTGTTCGAGATAATAAAGTATTGCTCCCGCCGCGATAATTCCGTTTGTAAATTGCTCAATACCAAACCCTTTTAGCGATTTTACCTCAAAATGTTTAAAAATAATATCATTTGCCGATTCGGCTGTATAAACCCAATCGTCTTGCTCAAAAGTGCTTATTTTGTTGGCGGAAATTTGCTCATATTCCTTGCGCTTTCCGCGCTCAAACAAAACCTCTTTTGGCGAAAAAGAGTTAAAAAGTTTTTCGATATGTTCAAGTGTGCCCTCGCCGAGCAAAAATTCACCTGTTGAGATATCCAAAAAGGCAATTCCCGCTTGATTTCTGTTAAAATGAATTGCCGCCAAAAAGTTATTTTCCTTTACCGAAAGTACGTTATCATTGGTAGAAACGCCGGGCGTAACAAGTTCTGTGATGCCTCGTTTTACAAGTTTAGTTGTCGATTTTGGGTCTTCAAGTTGGTCGCAAACCGCCACCCGCAGTCCTGCACGAACAAGTTTCGGTAGGTAATTATCAATAGAGTGATGCGGAAAGCCCGCAAGAGCGGTGTCGCCGCGTTTTGTCAAAATTATCCCAAGCACTTCTGATGCTTTAACGGCATCTTCGGCAAAGGTTTCATAAAAATCACCCACCCGAAACAGCAAAACAGCATCAGGGTTTTCCTGCTTGATAGCGTAATATTGTTTCATCATTGGGGTGTCTTGCGATTTCATATTTTTTTAATGATTAATTTGTAGGAATTACCAACCAAATGGGTGCGCCGACAACGGCAATTTTGCCAATGGGTGATAGTCGCCTTTTAAGCCGACTGGTTTTGCGCGGCGAATATCATAAACGATATTAATTGCGTTGCGTGATTCCTCTATTCCAAAACCGTTGCCTGCAAGAATATGCTTGTAACTATCGGAGTGCAGTTCGGTAAAACCTTCGCTAAATTCAAACTCTTCGCCATCAATTTTGATAGTGCGGAAGGTACGTTTTTCGCCTTGCACAGCGTTTGTGGGCAGATGTTCGGCATTGATGCTCAAAAAATAGCGTACCCTTGCACGTTCAAATTCGAGATAACCAGCCACGCGGTCGTGCGAGGCAATATGCACGATATTTTTCTGCACTTTTCCGAAAACCCATTGCAGCATATCATAAAAATGCACGCCAATATTTGTTGCCACACCACCAGATTTTCGGTCATCGCCTTTCCACGAAGAATAATACCAATTTCCGCGCGAAGTGATGTAGGTTAAATCAACATCAAAAATTTTGTCTTTCGGACTTTGTTCAATTCTCTTTTTTAAATCAATAATTGACTGATGTAAGCGAAGTTGCAAAATTGTATAAATGCGCTTCCCTTCACGTTCTTCTACTTTTTGCAGAGCATCAATGTTCCAAGGGTTTAGAACGAGCGGCTTTTCGCAAATCACGTCAGCATCAAGCCGTAAGCCGTAACGAATATGTGCATCGTGCAGATAGTTAGGTGTACAAATAGACACATAATCAATCCGTTTATCCGTTTCTTTAATTTTTGTACAATGGCGGTCAAAAAGTTCCTGTTCGGTAAAAAACGCAGTATCGGGGAAATAACTGTCAAGCAGTCCAACGCTGTCGAAGCGGTCATAAGCCGCAATCAGATTATTACCTGTATCTTTTACTGCTTTCAAATGGCGTGGTGCAATGTAGCCGCCAACACCGATTATTGCAAAGTTTTTCATATCTATTCTACAAAAATTTTATTATCTTTTAAAATATATTTTTCTTTTGTTTCGGGGCAAAAAGCAATGCCGTTTTCGTCAAAATGCAAACGATGTCCGTTTTTGCTGACCCAACCGATTTGGCGAGCGGGATTGCCAACCACAAGAGAGTAGGGTAGTACGTTTTTGGTAATCACTGCACCTGCGCCAATCATCGCAAATTCGCCAATTTCGTTTCCACAAATAATAGTAGTATTCGCACCAACGGAACTGCCGCGTTTTAGCAGTGTTTTTTGATACTCGTTTTTGCGAATAACGTGGCTACGAGGATTTATCACATTGGTGAAAACCATCGAAGGACCAAGAAAAACGTCATCTTCGCAAACCACGCCCGTATAAATCGAAACGTTGTTCTGAACTTTTACATTTTCGCCCAAAATTACGTCTGGTGAAATTACAACGTTTTGCCCGATATTGCAATTTTTTCCAATCTCGCAACCCGACATTATATGCGAAAAATGCCATATTTTTGTTCCTTCACCAATTTGGCAATTTTCATCAACGTAAGATGATTCGTGTTTAAAATAGTTCATAATCAATGGCTTCTTGCTTTTTTGATAATAATATTATACATTGCAACGAAAAAATATTTTATGTCTGTTAAAATTGGCGATTTCAAATATTGGTCGATGTAACGCTCTTCTGAATCATAAATTTCCTGCGATGTTTTGGGCAAATCGTAATAAAACGGTGGTACAAGTCCGGGCTTGGTTTTTATGCGCTTTTGCTGCAAATATTCTGGATATGTTTCAAAAAACGTTTTACTCAACGGACGCACTCCAACAATTTTTAATTCGCCTTTA
>Ga0209737_10001200_pt1 | contig 19024 bp, 11 predicted proteins | sample TergutCu122P3_FD_187284 | JGI IMG/M metagenome (GOLD analysis project Ga0209737, IMG submission 187284) | Cubitermes ugandensis P3 segment gut microbial communities from Kakamega Forest, Kenya - Cu122 P3 (SPAdes) (version 2) | ecosystem: Host-associated > Arthropoda: Insects > Digestive system...
GGGGTAGCCGCGTATCGGCTGTAGGGGCGACCGTCCCTGGTCGCCCGTTACTACAGCCGATAGCGGCGCAGGGGGACAACGTCCCCCACAAAAAAACTGTAGGGGCGACTGTCCCGGTCGTCCGTTTTTCGTTCCGGCTGTCTTTGTTATGGCAGACGCAGGCCCGCCAAAAGGTTTTCTGGAACGTGGCCGAGGCAATGTTCGACCAGAGCCAGTGACCAGGCCATCGCGCACCCGGCAGAGCGTCCCGTTACCACCGATTCGCGGATCATGGCGGGCACATCCTGCACGCCCTGTGTTTTAAGCCGGGGCCAGACCGATGGATGGCATGTAAATCCGCCTGGCGACAAGATGCCAAGCCTGTCCAGAACCAGCGGTGCGGCACAGACGGCGGCCAGGCATTTGCCTTGCTGGTGGTGCGACTCGACTTGTGCCAGCAGAGCCTCGCTTTCAAGCATTTTTTCTACGCCTGGCATGCCCCCGGGCAAAACGAGAATCTGTCCGCGGTTCAGATTGGCGCGCGGCAGCGTCTCTTCTGCCATGAGCACCATGCCGTGTGCGCCCATGACGGCGAGATTGTCGTTTAGTGCAACGAGTACTGCCTTTGCCTGGATGCGGCGCAGGATGTCTGTGACGGTGATGGCTTCGATCTCTTCGAAGCCCGGCGACAGAATGACGAAGGCAGTCAGATCCATGGTGAGTTCCTTATCGCTTAGTCTCTGGGGCGGCTGCGTTCGAGCCTTGCGCGGCGTTTGGAGGCTTCATCGGCCAGTCTGTGGTTGCGGTAACGCCTGAGGAATTGATCGTATTGTGTGAATGCTTCGGATTCATCGCCGACTCTTTCGGCAGCGGCGGCGCGGTAAAACCGTGTGTTGGCGTCCATGTCAGGGCTGAGATTGCCGGCCTGGGCCTGTTCGAAATAGCGCCGTGCGCCTTCGAAATCTCCGAGCTGGAATAGGCTCATGGCGAGGTAGTAGTGCAGCATGTGGGTGTAAGCCGTGTTTTCTTTGTAGGCCAGGCTTTTGAAAAAGGCGTCGCGTGCCTGTTCGAGGTTTTGTTCGTTATAGAGGATAACGCCGTCGTGATAGGCGTTGTCGGCCAGGCGCCAGCGGATGCCGTCGATGCGGGATTCCAGCAGGGCGGTTTCGGCGGGGTGGTTAAGGGTAGCGCGCACGGCGGTAAAGCGTTCGATGGCTTCTTCGAAGCGGCCCTGTTCGGTGAGCTGGTAGACTTCGAAGGCTGCCGAAGAGGCGAGTCGGTTGCGCTCGAATTCGTCTTCGAGAATGCGTTTGGCGTGGAGGGTGTTCTGGTAGATCTCGTTTTTGTACTGAATTTCGTGGTATTTCGAGGAAGCTTTGTAGTTGATGGCAAAGTAGAGACCAACGGCGATGACGATGCAGAACAGGGCATAGGCGGCAGCGGAATTAAAGAACTGGCGCCGTTCGGATCGCACCTGGATGCTCTGGATTTGTGCCAGTGCATCCAGGGCGTGTCTTGCCGAGGACTCTGCCTGAGCGAGGGCTGTCTCGAAGCGTCCGTGAGGGTTTTGAGGATCGGTGAGTGGCGAGTCATGCGCGGAAGTCAGTCGGGGGACAGTTGCCGAAGAAGGCAGGGTATCGGCCAGGGCGGAGGCGCGGATGTGGTCGCGGCTGGCGTCGCCGGTCTTGGAGGGCATGCGCCGTCTGGTGGCCAATGTGGCCAGGGGACTTGAGGTATGGCGTTCGGAGACGGGCGCAGCCTGAAAAGGAGCCTCTGCCTGGGCCAGGGACCTGGAGCCAGGACTGGACGAAGCAAAGTGCGATGGCTGCGCTTGGGCATCTGACCATTCGTCGGGGGGCGGGGGCGTCACGAATGTGCCGGACGCATGCGTTGAATCAATAACGAAATCGAGCAATGAATTCGGCAAATCGGTTTTGCTGTCGACAAGTTCGTCTCCCAGTAACGCTCCTTCCCGAAGAATCTCGCCACTGTCTACAGCTGGCAGCGCCATGAAGCTTGCCGAAGCCGAACGCTTCGATTTGCGCTTAAGTCTTCCGGGCTTGTGTTCCTTAGTTTCATCCATCCCAATACCCCACGCGTGTGGCTATGAACTCTGGCTGTGGCTTTGCATAGCGGGCAAACCTCATACCGCAGGACAGCGGTCTCGGCTGGCAGGTGCGTTGTATTCCATGCGCCCACACTTGTGCAACTGAACAACAACGGCATGCGGGGAAATTTCCTCCATCTCTGTGGCGTTCATAATAACGTGTTGGCAATGCCCATATCACGTTGATGGCATTGGCAATTGTTGACAGGGTTGCCAAATGAAGGTAGAATCGAGGAAATTTACGTCCGGGGCATCGTCCTTACGGGCTTACGGGTTCCTCAAGTCTTGAAGCCAGCGACAGGAAAGAACAGATGACAATTCGCAAGGCAGGCGACACCAACGTCGGTAAAAAACGCAACCATAATGAGGACAACTTCCTGGTCGCCCACGACCAGCTCCTTTATATTGTTGCCGATGGCATGGGAGGGCATGCTGCGGGTGAGGTGGCGAGTAAGATGGCGGTTGAAACAGTCTCCCAGTTCTTTAAGGATACTGCCGAAGACGACGAGATCACATGGCCGTTTAAGATGGATCGCCAAAAGAAATACGAAGAAAATCGTCTGGTGACTGCCATCAAGTACGCCAATCTTCGCATTTACGAGGAAGCTCTGGCCAACGCCAAGAAGAAGGGTATGGGAACGACGGTGGTTGCCATCAATTTCACGAAGGATGGTGCCTATCTTGGCCACGTTGGCGATTCCCGCATTTACCGCATGCGCCAGGGAGAGCTTAAGCTTCTGACCGAAGACCATTCTCTGCTCAACGATTACATCCGCATGAAGGTTCTTTCACCGGAAGAAATCGAGAATTTCCCGCATAAAAACGTCATCGTTCGTGCGCTCGGCATGAAGGACAACGTTCAGGTCGATGTCAGCTTTGAAGTGCCTCAGCACAAAGATATCTACCTTTTGTGCACGGACGGTCTCTCGGGTGAAGTCACGGATGCGCAGATGCAGCAGATTCTCCGCGAGACCGGCGATGACCTTCCCACCGGTGTTCAGCGTCTCATTCAGACGGCCTGCGATAATGGCGGCAAGGACAATGTGACCTGCATTCTGACGCAGTATGTTGCCGATTAGTGTATGAGCCACAGGCAATGCGCAGCACTGCAGGGGGTGCGGGGGAGCTGGCTCCCCCGCATAAAAACTACATTATCTCGAAGAGTGCCAACAGGTCGAAATGTTGTGCCAGTTTTTCCCGCGCTCGCGCCTTTTGGTAGTGTTGGGCGGCTTCGTGGCCGAGCTGCATGGCGTGGACCTTCTCTTTGGCAGAGAGTGTGGTGAGGGTTTCGATTTCCTGGGGCGTCAGGCAAGCCAGACAGGCATCGTATATCTTCTGGAGGACAGATTGCCAGTCTATCATGGCCTGCGCCTTGAATGCGTAATAGTCTTCGGCATGTGTGCACCAGCCTGGCAGTTTTTGCTGTGCCTGGGTTTGGGTTTGTTTCAGGTCTCGGAAAGCCTGACGCAGGATATCGCGCAGCATGGGGTTGGCTAGGGCGCGGCCGCAGAGGGTGACCGCTTCGAGCAGTGGCTGGTAAGGGTCATCCGTGATGGGTGGTGGCTCGTGGGGAGCCTGGGGGCGTTGCCTGATTTGCCGGGCAATGATGCGTTCTGCCTCATATTTGAGCCTCGACAGCCGAAAGTTCTTGTCGAAGAACCCCGGGTGTCTGGCCAGAAACTCGTTAAACCCCGCCATGAAATCTGTTGCGGGAATGCCGCTTCTGGCCCACTGAAAAAGGTAAAAGATATCTGTCGAAGAGAACTGCCGGGTGGGGAAGCAGTCGTTGAGCCAACGCTGCATTGTGGTAAGAAATGGCATCAGGGTGGTTTCCTGCGATGCCTGCTCCAGACTGTCTCTGTGCATGGTCAGTTCTCATCGCTGTGAGAGACCAGCATGCCCATGCTCTTCATTTCAATGCGTGCTGCCTGGTAGAGCGTATCCTGATCGACAACGCCCTCTGTCGAGGCAGCCATGAACGCTGCACGCAGGATGGCATTGCGAATATAGCCGCCGCTGATTTCAAACTCCGTTGCCAGTTCGCGGACGTCGATTTTTCCCTTTGGCAGTCTGGCCGACTTGAGCATGGATTGCCACAGGCGTGCGCGCTCGGTTTTGGATGGCTTCGGGAAGGAAACCCTTAGCGAGAGGCGCCGTGCAAAGGCTTCATCAATGCCGGCAGGGAAGTTTGTCGTCAGAATGGCAACACCCGGAAAACGCTCAATGCGCTGCAGGAGATAGTTGACTTCGAGGTTGGCGTACTTGTCGTTTGAGCTCTTAACGTTTGTGCGCTGGCCAAAGAGGGAATCGGCTTCGTCAAACAGCAGCATCGCCTGTGCATTTTCAGCTTCATTGAAGATTTGGGCCAGATTCTTTTCTGTTTCCCCAACATATTTCGACATCACCCGCGACAGATCGACCTGATAGACATCGATCCCAATTTCGTTGGCAATGAGCGCGGCGCACATGCTCTTGCCCGTTCCCGGCGGGCCATCAAAGAGGGCAGACAATCCGAGATCATGGCCAAACCGATCACCCAGGCCCCACTCTGTGAGCACCTTGGCGCGGTAGCGGTAGCGGTAGACAATTTCGCGAAGCTGAACCTCAACATCTTTGGGAACAATCAGATCCTCCCATCGGTATTTCTTTTCAAGCAGGGTCGCATGCTCGCTGAGCCTGTGACGCATTTGCTCCTTGATGGCCGAGACAATGTGTTCGCTCTCAACGCGCTCGCCTGGCATGGACTGATAGGCGGCTTCGCGCACGGCGTCTTTGATTTGTCCGGGGGTAAGGCGGAAACTGTCAGCATATGCCTTCAGATCGCACTGACCGTCGCGCATGTTGGAAGGCAGGGTTTGTTCCCACAACGCCAGGCTCGTGATATGGTCTGGCATCGTGATCGGGAAAACCTCGACATTTCGCGACGTGAGCCGTGGGGCAAAAGAAGCGCTATTTTGGCAGGTGATGATGATGGTCGAAGGGTGCCAGGAGAGGCAGGCGTCGAGAACGCGGCATACACCAAGATGCAGGGCACTTATCTCGGCATGAAAGTTGGCATCCTCGGCGGTGGTTGGCAGGATGAGTTTCTCCCACCCATAGAGACACAAGAGGGCATCGTGCAGTATAGACTCTCTGACGGCGAGGCTTAGCGCATGTGGAAAGTTCTCGAAGCTGGCATAGAGAGATTTGATGTCGACGCAGAGCAGATCTTTTTCGAGGATTTTGGCCACATCCTGTGCAAAGCGGCGCTTGCCGGCGCCAGACGGCCCTGTCACAAAACAAAGCGGCAGATTCCAGCCCGGGATGGAGAGGTGACGCAGTTTGGCAAGACGTTCGCGCCACTGTGTCTGCAGGTTCGGTCCAAGTATGGCAGGGCTGGCAAGACTGTCGCGCGTTCGAAGTTCGGAAAAGGCTCCGATTGCCGGTTCAAAGAGCTGTTTGCCGCCAATAAATGACAGCATGCGCTGAGGCAAAGATAGCGGGTAGGTGTTGGGCGGCAGATAGGAGGATGCCTGGCGAATTTCGATCAGTTGTTCTGAGAGCAGCACGCTGTCTGGAGAAATGAGGTCCATCCAGTATGCGCAGTCTTTGTCTGTTGAGAATACCTCGATAAAGAGCGAAAGCGTTGCGTACTGGCGATCAAAGTGATTTTGAATGAAGGCATAAAGGCGCGCAAACGTAGGGTTAAAGGCGGGGGCTACCGTTAGCAGAAAAAGGAGATACTGTGCGTCGCTCAGGTGATACTGCTGACGCAGGAAGGCCAGAGGGGTGTGCCTGTCGAAGGGTTGATTCTGAGCATAGCGTCGCTGCCGTTTTTGATCGATGCGCACGAAGGCATCCTTGGCCTGAATTTCATCGAGCGTTGGGTCAGAGGCTTCATGCTGGCGTTCGCGCAGACGTGCCTCAACTTCCTGTGGATAGACGGCGACCCCTGGGCGAAGGTGTTCGGCGCCGGGCAGCAGCCCGACAGCCTGCATCTCCCGGATGCGTACTTCCAACAGAGCACGCAGCCACTCAAGTTCGAAGTCGAGGTGTGAAAGGGCAGGATTCTTGGGGGCAGCCGGACGCATCGACGTCCTCCATGATAGAAAAAAAGGATTAAGTCCTGGGTGTCTGTCCCAAACCTCAATCCTTTTTCATGTCAAATGGCGTTTGATGGGCGCCTATTTATTCGCAAGCGTGATGATCAGATTTTCGAGGTTGATCCTGGCAGTCTGGTAATGGATCTGGCTCATGGTCCCAGCCAGCGTCCTGCTCAGCGTTCTGATCCGCTCAATGTCGGCCGCCGTGCCAAGATTTGCGAGGGCGTTGGTGGCATATATCTGACCAAAGAGATCGAAACTCCCGTAGACGCCGCAGATAACTTCAAAGAACTGATGGTCGCCGGAGAGCCCCAGCTCGTAGACGATCTTGATGCGTTCGTAATTTGACAGCCCCTCGTTGCCCAGCGCCCCGGCATAGCACGCTGCCCTGGTGTCGCATCGATCGGCCAGTTCGAAGGCGGGCCTGACGGCATTGATGCGCTGAACGATCGTATCATTGGCATGGGCCATCAGCGGGGCATCTTCATTTTCGGGCGCGGGCACGGCGAATTCTTTTTCCTGCATGTCATTGAAGAGCTGCCAGAGGGCTTTTGTGTCGCCATTTCGAGCGGTGATAGCCAGATAGGTCAGCATATCGGTGGCGATTGCAGCCCGCGCCCAGTTTCGGAATGTTCTCTCGTCGGCAAATTCCTCGCCTTTGAGTACGTTCACCATCGCTGCGACTTCTTCGGTCGAAACGAGTTCATTTTCACGAAGTACGCGGAAAGCATTGACGCGTTGCGATACCTCGATATTTGTTGTGCCAGTCAGCTCAATGGCATTCCTGAACTTAATTTTGAATGGCTCTGTCCAATTGAAAATGTCTGTAAAAATGGTTTTGGCGCGAGCGTTGTCGCGAACGCCGATATCATTGATTGCAAAGAAGGCAGCCTGAGAAGCGGCACCCACCAGCGAGGCCCACTGAGCCCAGGCCGGATCACCTGCAGGGCGAATGGCCAGTGTGCCGGGCACTGGAATGCGCCTTGTATTGCCAACGAAGTCGAGCATGGGCCCGATAGCTTCTTTTGCCCTGAATATCGCCAGCATATTGGCAGTATCGCTGCGCACAGTATCGGCAGTCATGGTGTCAGGGTGTTTTTCGATGTAAATATTGAGGTCTTTGTTTTCGAGCTTGAAGGCCGTCAGGAGCACCGGCACGGCAACATCTCTGCCCAGTGCCATGAGGGCACGCCTGCAGTCCGGTCCCAGGGAGCGACCCACGCCATCCATGTGAAAGCCTGCCAGCAGGAGGGTACCGGCGGCATCGGGATCTTTTTGGAACTCAAGCACGTTGCAGCTCGTGCGCAGGAGCGAGAACGGCGTTTCATCAAGGTTGCCGTTCAGGATAGACTTTGCTTTGGCAGCGATGGCACTGCTCTTGATTGTCGTGCCCGTATCGAGGATGACGCGTCTGACTTCCGGGTTAACCTGCCTGTCGAAATTTTTCAGCAGGAGGTTTTGCACCTCTGCGCTTTGCGTAGCCCTGGCGCCATGGGCCGCCTGAATCACCTGCTTAAAGTCGGTCGACTCGGCAGCTTTTTTAAAGGCAGAGTCTGCCAGGGGGTTGCCGCTTGAGGCCAGAGCAGTGATGATTTCCCGATCAAAGGGTGAACCTTCTTCGTACATTTTGACGAGCAGGGGGATGAACGGCTCCAGCCTGCCGGGGGAGGCTGAAATGGACATGAGCCTCGGTATGGCCCTGTCGAGCCGCTTGCGCGATTCGAGAGCTCTCATCAAGCCATCATCTGTGTCGACGTCAATGGGGGTACACGCCGCCATGAAACCGAAACTGGCGGCAATTGCTGCCAGGCCAAGGCGTTGAAACGCACGAATTTTCTTCATCGATATCCTCGTATCCGTAATGGTTGATGTGACGCGTTCCTGGAGGCAAAGAGAGCGCCGTCGTCCGTGCAGGAAGCGCCTCCCCGGCTGGCAAGGACCAACGGGGGAACGGGCCGCCTGGCAGACATCAAAGCGTCGCAATACTACGGCGTCCGTGACATGTCGTCAACGAATTGTGCAAGGCAATGACGAAGAACCCATCCCCGGATATCAAAAACTCGTCAAAAACCGTTGTCCGGCCATGGGACTTGGGTGTATGTCTGACACCTGGAGCGATGCATCGGCTGCGGTCGATGCGGCCCGGGGGTGCGTTTGCACGGATGACGGATACAGACCATGTGGCACGCACCTGCATGATAACACATCAGCCACAGTGAGGTTCTATGTCAGGTCACAGTAAATGGAGCACCATCAAGCATAAGAAGGCCAAGACCGACGCGGCTCGCTCGCAGTCCTGGACAAAGGTCGTCCGCGAGCTTATTGTAGCGGCTCAGAGCGGCGCGGATCCCGATTTCAACTCTGCCCTGCGCCTGGCTATTCAAAAGGCCAAAGCCTGCAACATGCCAAGGGACAACATTGAGCGTGCCATCAAACGTGGTGCGGGGGGCGAGGATGGGACCCATTATGACCAGATCTTCTATGAAGGATACGGGGCGGCCGGCGTGGCTGTCCTCGTCGAGACGCTGACAGATAATCGCAACAGGACGGTTGCCAATGTCCGTGCACTCATGGCCAAAAACGGCGGTGCCATGGGCGAAGCCGGTTCTGTGGCCTGGCAGTTTAAGACGCTGGGACAAATCACGCTTCTTGGCGACAGCCTCGACGAGAACGATGTCATGATGGCGGCGCTTGAAGCAGGGGCAGAAGACGTTACCAACGACGACGGCATGCTGGCCATTATCACAGCACCCGCCGATGTCGCCGAGGTCGCCCGGACACTCGAAGCCCAGGGCTACAAAATCGACACCATGGAAATCACCAAAGTTGCTTCCAATCTCATCAAGGTGGATGAAAAGGCCGCCGCCTCCATCCTCAAAATGTGTGCCGTCCTGGAAGATGACGATGACGTGCAGAATGTTTACACCAATGCTGACATTGCCGACGAAATCATGGAGAAACTCAGCTAAATGACAGGCAGCGTGCGCATCCTTGGCATCGATCCCGGCTCTCGCCATATGGGGTACGGCCTGATCGAAAAGAACGGCTCAAGGCTGCGCTACATGGATGCCTCACGCCTCTCCCTCGGAAGCGGCGACTTTATCCAGCGCCTCCTGCACATCGACGGCTTTTTGTCGGCCTATATTGCTGACCACCAGCCCGCAGCCGTTGCCATCGAAGGCATTTTCCATCAGAAGTACGCCGATGCGGCCATCAAACTCGGACACGCCCGCGGCGTGGCCATCTGCTGCTGCGCCCGGGCCGGATTGGCCGTCTTCGAATACGCCCCAACAGACGTCAAACAGAGCGTGACCTCCTACGGAAGGGCCGAAAAATCTCAGGTCGCCAGCATGGTTCGCATGATTCTGGGCGTGCAGGCACAGTGGCCGGCCGATGCTTCCGATGCCCTGGCACTGGCAATATGCCACGCCAACCGCGCACACACCCTCCTGCCCAGCCGATGATTTGAAGGGGGCCGCGCCCCCTGCGCCGCTATCGGCTGTCGGGCGACCGGGACGGTCGCCCCTACAGGCCGATACGCGGCTACCCCCAAGAGCGGGGCCTCAATCGCCGGCCCCGCAACGCCCCGGCTCGCAGGGCGTTGCCCTGCGCTCTGTGGGGGAGCAATGCTCCCCCACACCCCCTGCCCGCATCGCTTGTGGGTGAGGTGACAGCCCCATAACAACCTCGGTGTGTCTTACTTGCGTGCTTGCCACAGCAATTTGATTGTGGTACGCAGCAGGAGCCCTATCTTTGAATGAAATACAACGTCGTCAGTGAGTCGTGCTGGAAACTTGTTTTTCATTTTTGCTGGGGGTGGCTTCAACCTGGATTTCCTAAGGATATTTTTAAGATGAAACAAAAGCTTAAGGTTCTCATTTCCGCTGTGGTGTTGGGTGCAATGTTGAACAGCTGCTTTGGCAGCTTCGGTGCGACGCGATTTTTGTATAACTTCAACGACAGCTTCGACAACAAGTTCGTCAAAACCATCATCATGTGGTGTTTTACGATCCTGCCTGCCTATCCCCTGTTTATTTTTGCAGACTTCTGGATCATCAACCTGATTGAGTTCTGGTCGGGCTCAAACCCGATTTCTGGCGCGACTTATGAGTACTCCGACGATGGTTCGCTTCTCGTTCATCTTGATGATGGCACCCTTCGGGTTGTTCCCGTCTCGGAGAACAGAATGCTCGTTGAGCGCGATGGTGCAGTCGTGGGCGAAGTCTATATGGGAGACGACAAGAAGGTTCAGATGACGGATTATGCGACGGCAACGGTGCGCGAGCTGGATGTTTCGCATCTGCCTGAAATGTAAGCGATTGCCGGTTGCCAGCAGGGGCAGGCCTGCGTGTCTGCCCTTTCAAGTTCCTCCGTGAACCAAAAAAAATCATGATATGCGTTTTTTCCGTGCTATAGTCTGTTTCAGACCAGTAGGGCGCGTCCTTGCCCGGTTTGAGAAACGCCAGGTAAATCTTCAGGTTTTGGCGTTTTGAGCACTGCTCTCGGGTTGGATTCGGACGCATTTATCGACCTTTTCACTTGCTGAATTAGACTACAAATTGGAGCTCCCTTGACTCGTAAGATCCTGATTAATGGGCGTCGTGAGGAAGAACTGCGCGTTGCGATTGTTGAAAACCAAACTCTCGAAGATTTCGAGATTGAGACCAAACGCAGCGGCCTTTTGAGAAATAACATCTATCGTGGCGTGGTATCGAATATTGCGCCGAGCCTGAATGCGGCTTTTGTGGATTTTGGCGAATCGAAGAATGGCTTTCTGGCCTTCAATGATGTCGTCGAGAGTGCGTACCACAAGCCGGTAAAGGGCGAACCGCAGCGGATATCGGAGATATTGGTGCCGGGTCAGCCTTTGATTGTGCAGGTTATTAAGGATGCCACCGGCCAGAAAGGGGCGCAGGTGACGACGAATATCAGCCTGGCGGGGCGGTATTTGGTGTTGCGTCCTAAGGATGCGAAGAGTGGTGTGTCGCGCAAGGTCGATGAGGACGCGCGGGCGGATTTGACGCAGAAGGCGCGCAGTCTGGATTTGCCTGAGGGGTATGGCTGCATTGTGCGTACGAATGCGACGGATCAGCCGCGTGCGATTCTGCTTCGCGATGCGAAGGTTCTGGTGCAGCTCTGGCGCAAGATGGAGGCGGAGTACAAGCGCGGGACGGAGCCGACGCTGCTGTATAATGATCAGGACATCGTCGTTCAGATCATGCGCGATTACTTCGATTCGACCATTCATGAGGTTCTTATCGACAATAAGTCCTGCTATGAGCGTGCCCGCGCCTATGTTCATGCCACGGTTCCCGGCGGCGAAGACCGGATCAAGTGCTACGAAGACAGGATGCCGCTTTTTTCGAGGTATAATCTTGAGAAGCAGATCAATCAGATCTATGCGCGTCAGGTGTCGCTCCCGAGCGGTGGTTTTATTGCCATCGATCCGACGGAGGCGCTGACGGCGATTGATGTCAATTCGGCGCGTTCGACAAAGCGCGAGACCCAGGATTTGACGGCCTATCATACGAATATTGAAGCGGCGGTCGAGATTGCTCGCCAGCTGAGAATGCGCGATATTGGCGGCCTCATTGTCATCGACTTTATCGACATGAAGTCGGGCAAGCATCAGCGCGATGTGGAGCGCGTGATGCGCAATGCCATGTCTCGCGACAAGGCACGCAATAAGGTCGAGCGCATCAGTGCCAATGGCCTTTTGGAGATCAACCGGCAGCGCATCAGCCAGGCGCTTTCCCAGAGAACGCACCTTCAGTGTCCGACATGTGGCGGGCGAGGCTTTGTGCCTACAATTGAGGCCATGGGGCTGAGCCTGATCCGCGAGATCGAGGCGCGTGCGATCGATGGCAGCATTGGCGGGGTAGTCATTACGCTTCATCCCGATATTGCCCAGGCTTTTCAAAATGCGCGCCGTCACGACATTGCCCAGCTTGAGGAGGTGTTTTCGATTCGCATAGAGATCCTTGCCTCGCGCGACATGTCGAGGGGAGAGAACGCCATTGAGTGGCTGACACGTGCACAGGAAAATGAGCTGCGCACAGATCGCCCGCAAGCTTCGGCTTCTGCGGTGGATGCCGCTTCCATTGTTGACGCTGTCGAGGCGTACAATGCGAACGGAGCCGGCGACGATGACAGCTACCGGCCCAATGATTTTGAAGAGTTCTCAAGCGAGGAGGCGCGCCGAAAGCGCGCTGCCAAAAGAGCGCGCCGGGAGGGGCAGGCTTCGCATTCGCATGCCGCGCAAGAGCAGGCTCAAGTCCATTCGCACTCGCGTGCGTCTCAGGCGCATGCTGCGGTGTCTGTTTCTGCGAATGTTGAAATACCGCCGGAAGGGGCGTGTTGTGAGGCGTGTGTACAGGGGCTGGTGTGTGTCAATGCGTTGGGATTTGCTGTGTTGGCGATGCTCGTCAGGCATGCCCATTGTCAGCTTGAAGCGCCGTGCCGTGAGCGGGTTTCGCATCGTCGGCGCCCAGATTTGAAGCGCAAGGGAAAATGTTGCGAGAAGTGTGACTTCTCTCTGGATGTGTGTCTGTTTGTGTCGGATATCATTCGGGCTGTTTGCGCACTGAGGGGAATTGTGGTTGAGTCTTCGCCGCGTGAGCTGGCCAAGTATGCGGACGATGCAGTGGATTGGCTTTTGGAGACGGCGCATGCGCGCCACCAGGTGCGCTTCGAAAGCACGAATGCGTTGTTGGCACAGACCATGTCGCGCCATGCACGGGTGCGTATGGAGCTGATCCTGGGTGCGCGTACCGATGATACAATCGATTGTCTTGGGAAGGCATTGTGTTCGGATCGCGATGTTGTCTTTGGCGTAGTTGATCCGACGAACGATGCCCGGTGTGCGTTAACCCCGGCAAAGCTTCTGGCCATTGATGCGCAGTTGACAATCCGCTGCCAGCGCATATTTGCTGCCGAGTCGTCCAGTCCGTTGGCGGTCTTTAATGTCGAAGACAGTGCTCAGAGCAAATCGTCGTGTGTGCGCGAGGAAAGTGTCCGGGACGTGCAAAAGCCGGCTCTGGCCTCAGCCTCGCCGTCCGAGTCGGGCAGGCAACCCAGGCGCACCTCACGTCGTGGCCGAATCGGCTCGGGAGAGAGTCTGTTTCGTGATAACAATGAAGTTGTTGTCGCGGAGGTGCCGATTATCCCGATGACGATGATTGAGGATTCGTCCGAACCTTTGCCGGCCATGTATCATGCGGCACTGTCTCAGGCCATCACTCAGGAACAGCCTGCGGTACGTGATGACGCAGGCCGTCGTCGGCGCAGAAAGGACCGTCCCGAACGGCGCCGTCATGAAGAAGTTGCTTTCGAGGCGCCCAAGAGCGAGTTTGTGGATTCCAGCATTGAGGCAGCATGTAGCAGTGATGAAGGCGAAGTGTCGCGGCGCATGCGGCGAGCGAGGCGAGGCAGCATTGGCCAGGGTGGACAGGTCACGCAGCTTCCTTCTGGTGCTGACGCGAACGTCAGCGTGGCACAAAGCCGCGAGGCATTGGTACCAAAAAAAGATGTCAGGCCAGTGGTGCTGGAACAGGTCGCTGAGTTTTCAGAGCCAGAGCCGGCGCTGGAACCTGCCACCGTGTCTTCCTCGTCGCGTTGCCGTTCTGGAAGGCGGCGGGCGCCTTTAGGCAGTCCGTGTTCGGATGCGTCACAGGCGTTTTTCCATGATGCTGGCTGCGCGGATGCGAATGCTGGTGCAGTGTCAGGCGCTGTAGAAGCGGCATCTGGTTCGGCAGAGGAGGCGGGAGGTGACGAGGGCAGCGATGAAACTCGCTCTGGCGGACGCCGCAGGCAGAACCGCCGACGTGACCGTAACAAGGCGCAATTGCCTGTTGCTGAGGCTATGTCCATGACGCCGGCAGAGGTTGAGCCTGTGTCAGGTTCACAGACCAGGGAGTCCCAGGAAGCAGACGCGTGCCATGCCGACAAGTCTCGATCGAGTCGTCGCGGCCGCCAGAGAGAAGAAAAAGCGGATAACTCGACAAGTGCTGCCGAGGCATCACGCCAGAAGTCAAAGAGTTCTTCGGCCAGGGGTGCGCGCGGGAATGGCAGCGCCGAGGTTGCTGTCTCTGCGCAAAGTTCCGAAGTGATTGCGGAAGTGAGTGCCAAAGAAGAAGAAGCCTTGCGCTCCACGCGCCGTGTGCGAAAGACAAAAGCGCGCGCCTATGACGGCGTTGCAGACGATATTGGCCAGATTGCTGTTGCAGACGATATTGGCCAGATTGCTGAAGTCAGCGTCCAGACAGCACCGATGCCGGCACTGGAGATTGGTTTATCTGCGCATTCGGAGGGTTCCGAAGAGGAGAGCCATGCTTCGACGCGCCGCGTGCGACGCACGCGAGGCCACGGGACAAAAACAGCGCCCGAGGCAAGTTCTGTACAAACACAGAGCGAGAACAATGAGGCTGTGGCTGTGGCACAAGAAGAGCACGATTCGACCGATACCCCTTCGAGGGTACGTCGAACACGCCGCTCCCGTTTGGGAGAGTAGATTAGCCTCACATGGTGTAGGGAGGTAAAGCGGGGGAGATCTCTCCCTCGCTTCCCTCGCTTCAGGGCTGTGGCCTGTCTTCCGTGTTTATCTTGGGAGAAAGGCCTCTTAGAGTATAGCGTTTTGAGGAAAGTATATGAAACAGGATGTATCGCGCTATGGGCTTCAGGTTGCTGAGGAGTTGGGGTTAAGTCAGGCTGGTGTGGAAGCCGTACTCCTGCTTTTGGCAGATTCGGCGACCGTGCCGTTTATTGCGCGTTATCGCAAGGAGCGTACCGGCGGGCTGGACGAGGTTCAGATCCGCGCCATCGAAGAGCGTCAGACCTATCTCCAGGAAATGGACGAGCGCCGGACTACGATTTTGGCCACTATCGAGGAGCAGGGCAAACTCTCGCCCGAACTTCGGGCACAAATCCTTGCCACGACGACCAAGGCGGCTCTGGAAGATCTCTATTTGCCCTACAAACCCAAGCGTCGTACCCGTGCCATCATTGCCCGGGAGAAGGGATTGTCCGATCTGGCCAGACGCATTCTGGCGCAGCCTCTCGACGGTGATCCTCAGGCCGAGGCCGTTGCTTTTGTCAATTTTGAAAAGGGCGTTCAAACTGTCGAAGAGGCGCTTGATGGTGCGCGCGATATTGTGGCAGAAGAGATCGCGGAGAATGCATCCGTACGCGAATTTTTGCGCAACTATATGCTGAATTCCGGAGAGATAGTTTCCCATGGAACGGATAAAGCGGCCGAAGGACGTTCGAAGTTCGAGCAGTATTATGACTATCGCGAGGCTTTGAGTGGTTCGAAGGGGCATCGTTTTCTGGCGATTCGCCGCGGTGAGCGCGAAGGTTTTTTGCGGGCAGAGATCGTCGTGAACGAAGATGTCGCTTTGTCTCGCGTGATTGCCATGATGGGTGTCGAAGAGCGTTCACCCTATGCTTCGCTGCTTGTCGACTCAGCCCGCGATGCTTACGCACGCCTGCTTCTCTCCAGCATTGAGTCTGACGTGCGCGTTGGCCTTAAGCAGGATGCAGACAGGGAGGCTGTCGACGTCTTTGCCTCCAATGTCGAAGGACTTCTGTTGGCTTCACCGCTGGGAACGGAGGCTGTCATTGGCATCGATCCCGGCCTCAGAACGGGATGTAAGGTCGTTGCGCTTGATGCCACCGGCAAGTATCTCGACAATATGGTAATATACCCGCACACGGGTCAATCCGCCGAGGCTGAGAAGGGGCTTTTGCGTTTTATGGCGCGTTATCCGTCTCGGGCCATTGCCATCGGCAATGGGACAGCAGGTCGAGAGACAGAAAGTTTTGTGCGAAAGCTCGTCGCTTCGCTGCCCGCTGAGCAACGTCCTTGCGTTGTCATGATCTCCGAGTCGGGGGCGAGCATCTTTTCGGCTTCGGACCTTGCCCGCGAAGAGTTTCCCGATCTCGACCTCACGGTGCGCGGCGCGATTTCGATTGCGCGAAGGCTCCAGGATCCGTTGGCAGAACTCGTCAAAATTGATCCCAAGTCGATCGGCGTTGGGCAATATCAGCACGATGTCTTTCAGCCGCTTCTGAAGCGTCGCCTTGAGGAAGTGATCGAGAGCTGCGTCAATCGCGTTGGCGTTCAGCTGAATACGGCATCGGCAGAGCTGCTTCGGTACGTTGCCGGGATTGGCCCGTCGGTGGCAAAGAAGATCGTGGCATATCGCGACGCCAACGGCGGTTTTGCTTCGCGGGCACAGCTTTTGAAGGTTCCCGGCCTCGGGCCTAAAACTTTCGAGCAGGCGGCAGGTTTTATCCGTGTGCGTGAGAGCGACAATCCGCTCGACAACTCTGCGGTGCATCCTGAGCGTTATGGCCTGGTGCAGACCATCGCGCGAGACTTGGGTGTTTCTGTGCAAAATCTGGTGGGGCACAGCGAGGCGGTGGCGAAGATCGCGTTGTCGAACTACGTTTCTGACGATGTCGGCATGATGACATTGGGCGATATTCTGACGGAGCTGCAGAAACCGGGTCTCGATCCACGTGCCAAATTCGAGCCTCCCAAGTTTAATGACGATGTCATGAGCATCCAGGATTTGAAAGTGGGCATGATTCTCGATGGCGTTGTGACCAATGTCACAAATTTCGGTGCTTTCGTCGATGTCGGGGTTCACCAGGATGGCCTTGTTCACATTTCTGCATTGAGCGACAAGTTTGTCTCCAATCCTGCCGATGTGGTGAGCGTGGGGGTGAACGTGCGCGTTGTTGTGGTGGAAGTGGATTTGGCGCGAAACCGCATCGCGCTTTCCTGCCGGCTTGGCGATGCTCCTAAACGCCAGGAAGGGGAACAAACATCGCCTGCTCCCGCCAGGAAACCCCAGGACAAAAAATCGCGTGACAGGCGCGATCAGCCACAGACGCGCCAGGGCAACGGCTTTGCCAACAATCCCTTTGCCGGGCTCAAACGGAGCTAGGGGCAATACTTGCGCCATGCCGCCGGAGCGGTTAGTCTCATCGTTGGGGCTTTTTTCCGGAAGGATGGCGTATGGTTGGCATAGCAGCAAGACGTTTCATGTGGTCTGTGACCGGCTGTCTGGTCATGGGCCTGTCGTGCGGCTGTCTGACATCGCAGCACGTTGATTCTGCATCGCACCCCGCCTCAGAGGTTGGTGCTGTTATGGCGGTGCATGCGCATCCTGCGCCGCAGTCTCCACCCCGTGTCGCGGCGCAGGACGCGGTGGCGACTCTGCCCGAAGACTTTCTTCGCGGAACGATGGCGACAACCCTGGGGCTTGGTTTTGATGCGATGTTGCGTCATCCGTGGCGCAGTCCGTCGCAGTTTTTGTTTGCCCTGGAGATGGGGGCGCTTGGGGGCGAGTATTTGGATTTGGGGATCAAGACGCTGTCGGGCCTCAAGGCGACGAGTGCCGGAGAAGTGGTCGGTGATGTGTTGGCGTATCATCTCGGGCGAATGTACCTTGCGCGTGCCCGGCGCGGCGATGAGGAAGACCTTGCGCGCGCCCGGATGGCTTTTATGACGGTGCTTGGTACGCGAACGTCGCCTTATTTCCATCGTGCGAGGGCTGGCAATATTGAGGCCTGTTTGCTTCAGTCGGATGCTTCTGGCTGTGTGAGCTTAGTCGACGACTTTATCAAACAGTATCCAGACTATCCGGGGAAGCCCGATTTGATGCTGAGGTTTGGGAAGCTTCTCTATCAGCTTGGCGACACAGCTCGTGCGACAACGATGCTTGATGATCTGGCGTTTTCTCAGCCCTGGGCAAAGGCAGCTTCGGAGGCGAGTGCCTGGATGGCCGAGCGCGGCATCGCGCCGGGCGCGAGGAATTATGAGGAGATCCTCGGGCGGGTGGATTTTTTGCGTCGGCGCCGTTTTTGGATACAGGCGGAGGCCGCCGTTTCAGAAGCTATGGCGCTCTACCCCGAAAGTCCTGCACTGATGATGCAGCTTGCGAGGATTGCTTACGAACAGAGCCACCATCGTGAGTCTATCGAGCCGTTCGAAAAGCTTTTAACGATGCTGGGCGGTCAGACGCGGGAGAACATTCGTCCGGCCAGCGTGGTGGCTTATATCTACCGTGCCTATATGTATCTGGGAGATTGCGAGAAAGCTCTGGAATGGCAGACGAGGAACATCGAAAAGCTTGGGCGAAAGGATCGTTTGGCGGCCAGACAATCTTTGGCGCAGTCGTGCGGTGCTTTTGATGTGGCCTATGAGGCAGCCAGGGGCCAGCGCTCAGGCAACGAACGCGCCACAGAGCAGTTTGCCTTTGTGGCCTATCTGGCCAAAGACTGGGAGACTGCCAGAAGTGCATATACGGAGGCGCTGGCGAACCAAAGCGGTTCCACAGCGAGACGTATGCGCTATTTTTTGGCGCGTGCGACTCAGAATGCCGCGCAGGCCAGGACAGCCGTTGCTGTGCCGGAACCAGCGGCCGAAGCGCCACAGGCTGCGAAGGGGGCTCGCAAGCCTCCGGCAAAGAAGTCACCAGCTCGCCCAGCCTTGCCTCAGCCAACGCTTGCGGCAGCGGAGGCCATGTATCGCAGTCTTATTCGCGATGACAGCAGCGATTACTATGCCATTCTGGCGCACAGCCGGCTCCAGGAGATGGCGGGCATCGACACACAGGCGATTTCGCCCATCATTGAACGCGGCATCTTTGGCGGCAAAGTGGCAAGCGGTGAAGACTGGCACGCACGCCAGGTGGATCAAACCTATGCTTTCCCGAAACGAACCGATTTTGACGCCTGGTTCAGGGAACGCGTTGCACAGTACAAACACCTCTGGCCGGCCCTCGAACGCGTGCTCTTTTTCCACGAAGCAGGTCTCTATGCCGAGCGCAATGCCGCCTTCCGCATCATC
>Ga0209737_10001201_pt1 | contig 19020 bp, 18 predicted proteins | sample TergutCu122P3_FD_187284 | JGI IMG/M metagenome (GOLD analysis project Ga0209737, IMG submission 187284) | Cubitermes ugandensis P3 segment gut microbial communities from Kakamega Forest, Kenya - Cu122 P3 (SPAdes) (version 2) | ecosystem: Host-associated > Arthropoda: Insects > Digestive system...
CTAAAAACGGATAGCATTATAGATTTACACCAAATTAGAGAGTGGTATGAGGAAATTAATACCATTAGCGCCAAATATTCGCTTGCAGAAACCTATTATCAACTCGGAGAAGTTGAAAACGGTTTTAGAACATTAGCTTTAATTCCCAAAATGTTTAATTTGAATGAAAATGAAATGATAGAACATCACAACTATGTTTCATTATTTACTTTCAAAAACAGAATTAGAGAAGACAGAAGGAATATTGCACAATTGAATGAAGAAGAGATTGAGCAAATGATTTACTTTGCTAATGCCTCTTACGGACTATCCTCAACAATGGCACGGGGAATACTATGCTTTTTCTATGAAATTTGTTATGAAAGTGTTGAAGGGGAGGAACTGTATGAGGGAGAAAAGGTGAAAGAAGAAGGGAGAAGGGAGAATGAAGAAGAACTGAGTTTCCTCGCTTCGCTCGGAATGACCTCCCAAGCCGAACGTGGTAGTTTGCATGAAAACATTACCCTCCATCCCAACCCCACCACCGGAGAGTTAACAATAGAGTGGACAAGTGGACAAGTGAACAAGATTGAGGTTTATGATGTTTATGGTAAAAAACTTTACTCGTATCCTCGTTCACTCGTTCACTTGTCTACTATAAAAATTGACCTCTCACATCTCAATTTGGGAATTTATTTCGTTAAGATAAGTGCAGAGGGAGGCGAAGTAGTGAAAAAAATAGTAAAACAATAAAAAATAATCATAAAATTTTAAAAAAAATGGCAAGATACACAGGACCACAAACCAAAATTGCAAGAAAATTTAGAGAGCCTATTTTTGGGCCGGATAAATATTTGGATAAAAAGAATTATCCTCCGGGGCAACACGGACAAGCAAAGAAACGCGGAAAAATGTCGGGATACGGCGAACAATTAATGGAAAAACAAAAAGCAAAATATACCTACGGTATGTTGGAGCGTCAGTTTAAAAAATTGTTTTTGAAAGCCGCAAGCAAAAAAGGTATAACCGGCGATAACTTAATGAAATTCATTGAGTCTCGGTTAGACAACGTAGTATATCGCTTGGGCATTGCCCCTACGCGCGCTGCCGCCCGCCAATTAGTAACCCACAGACACATTGCGGTAAACGGTAAAGTTAGCAATATTCCTTCAATGCTTTTAGTTCCCGGCGATACTATAGCCATTCGGGAACGTTCAAAATCTTTAGAAGTAATTACTAACTCGTTGCAAGGAAGAGGAAACCCATACTCGTGGTTAGAATGGGACAATGCTTTGATGACTGGAAAATTTATGAACTACCCCGAACGAAGCGAAATACCGGAAAATATTAATGAACAAGCAATCGTTGAACTTTACTCTAAGTAATCTTTAACGATGATTCATTAACCATTAATCATTAATCATTAATCATTAAAAAATATGGCAATATTATCATTTCAACAACCCGACAAAGTAATTATGATTGAAGCGAATGATACTCATGGAATCTTTGAGTTTCGTCCGTTGCAACAAGGATATGGTGTAACCATCGGTAATGCCCTGCGCCGCGTACTCCTAAATTCATTAGAGGGCTATGCAATTACATCTATTAAGATAGATGGAGTTGCCCAAGAATTTTCTACAATTTCCGGTATTATTGAAGACGTAACCGACATCGTTTTGAACTTGAAACAGGTGCGCTTCAAAGCAAAACTCCCGGACGTTCACGCTGAAAAAGCAACATTAGTCATCAGTGGGCAAGATAAATTTACCGCCCAAGACATGAACAATTTCTTAAACTTTTTCCAAGTATTAAATCCGGAACACGTGATTTGCCACATGGAAAAAAATGTGAAATTAGTAATGGAAATCACCATTGATAAAGGACGTGGATATGTACCGGCTGAAGAAAACAAATCGTTGCACGAGGGAATTAACGTCATTGCCGTTGATTCTATTCATACCCCTATTAAAAACGTGAAGTATTCTATTGAAAACTTCCGTGTAGAACAAAAAACAGACTTTGAAAAACTGATTTTCGATATAGTAACCGACGGTTCAATTCACCCAAAAGAAGCGTTAAAAGAAGCAGCAAAAATTTTGATTCAACACTTTATGCTGTTTTCAGATGAAAAAATAAAAATCGACGAGCCGATAAAACCACAAGTCTTCACCGAAGAACTCGACGATGCTTTGATGCTTACCCGTCAAATATTAAAATCGAAACTGGCAGAAATGGAACTCTCTGTTCGTGCGCTAAATTGCTTAAAATCAGCTGAATTAGAAACATTAGGCGACTTGGTGTCTATCCATAAGAGCGACTTGTTGAAGTTCCGTAACTTCGGAAAAAAATCGTTGGCTGAATTAGAAGATTTAGTAAAATCGAAAGGATTGGAGTTTGGAATGAATATAGCAAAATATAAATTAGATAAGGAATAAGAAAATGAGACACGGTAACAAAAACAATCACTTAGGAAGAACAGCTTCGCACCGCGAGGCTATGCTGTCGAATATGGCAGCTTCATTGATATTACACAAACGTATTTCTACTACTTTGGCTAAGGCTAAGGAATTACGCAAATATATTGAACCGCTTATCACGCGGGGGAAAGAAGATACTACACACTCCAGACGGACGGTGTTCTCTTATCTTCAAAATAAATTTGCTGTAAGCGAATTGTTTAGAAATATTTCACAAAAAGTGGGCGACCGTCCGGGCGGCTATACACGTATCCTAAAAACCGGATTCCGCAAAGGAGACAACGCCGAAATGTGCATTATTGAGTTGGTGGACTACAACGAAACCTACACGGTTAACGAGGATAAGAAGAAAACTACTAAAACCAGACGTGGTCGCGGGAAAGCGAAGGCAGAGGAGCCAAAAACAGAAAGCATAAAACAGCAAGCAGAGGTTGAAGAGATACAAGAACCTGTAGCCGTTGAAACTCCAATGGTAGATGATGTACAAGAAACTGTTGAAACTACTGATACTCCTGTAGTAGAAGAAGTGCAAGAACCCGCTGCACCTGACGCTCCCACAGTAGAAGAAGTGCCACCTATTGAAGAGGAAAAAGAAAAAGAAAAAGAAAACGAATAACAACGCCAAAGTCCTTATTCAAGGGTTTTTTTTGAAAAATGATGGAACAATTTGTGTAATTCTTGTTCTGCAACTATTTTATCTATGCAACGCTTTATTAAGAGGTCTAATGGGCTATTTTCTAAATAGTTTGCAGGTGCCATAAAGTCGGCGCGTTTTTGGCGTACAATCTCTTCGCAAATCTCTTTAGGTGCCCTTTTGCGATTTTGTGTAGGAATAAAATCTTCATTATATACCGCAATGGTGTAGCCCCCCTGCATTTTCAACATCTTCATAGCAGGAATATCGGTTTCTCCATCGCCTAAATAAATCATATTGGAAAAAGGGATGGGCTTTTCATTTTCCGGCACAATTTTGTTAATCAATGTGTTATCATGAGAATTGTGAATCCCTTTATTGATTCGAAATAGAAACTGCGTTTTGTTTGTGTAGTTTACGCCCAACGCAGGCCAACATGCCACATTGTTATTATCATACATGAAACCTGAAGCAAAAATATCTTTAAAATGGTGGGCTATAGAAGTACCCTCTATAAATTCGCGAAGCCCGGAAGATATGATAAAATGTTCTAATTCAAATCCTTTTTCTGCTGAATATTGGTTGATACTCTCAAAATATTGCTCCACGCCTCGGTAAAAAGCAATCTGCTTTCCATATCTAAAAAAATCCTCTTTTCTAATCGAAATATTTTTTTGCTTTGCTTTTTCCAACATCAAAAACATATAGGCCAACACCTCGTCCATGTCGTGCTGCTTAGCGATTTCGTTGGCTTCTTTCCAAAACTCATGAATATCCATCTCCAAGTTGGGGATGAAGTCATGTTCTTGCATATTTCCGGGCGCTAATGTGCCGTCAAAGTCGTAGGCAATGGCTATTTTGTTTTTAAAAGTTGGCATTTATCAAATCCTCATTCGTAGGTTTATTCTCTTTATTTTTTCAATTTAAGTATTTGGTTTTGAATCATTTCATCTTCAATTTTCTCAAATAGATATTCGGGTGCGTTTATTTTGCAACCTGCTTGAAGCAAGTTTGTTTTACCGCCGTCGTTCCATTTATGAATATTGATATTTAATATTTTTTGAAGTTTTGCTGTAGTAAACGGCAGGAATGGTTCGCCCAGCACAGACAAACATGCACAAATTTGTAGTGACAGGTTTAAAATTGTTTTTACGCGCTCGGGGTCGGTTTTTACTACTTTCCATGGCTCTGTATCGGTTAAGTACTTATTGCCCAAACGCGCTAAGTTCATAAACTCGGATAGAGCTTCTCGGAAGCGATACTTCTCAATAGATGCTCCAATAGTGTTAGGAAACTCCAAAATTTGTGCCATTATTTCTTGCTCTTCGATTGTAAACGCACCGGCCTCCGGCACTATTCCTTCGTAGAATTTATGAATTAGAACAACCGTTCTGTTAACAAAATTTCCAAAAATTGCCAGTAACTCATTGTTGTTTTTCGCTTGAAAATCTGCCCATGTAAAATCAGAATCTTTGGTTTCCGGCGCAATGGTGGTTAGCGTATATCGCAACACATCTTGCTTGTCTTTGAAATCTTCTAAATATTCGTGCAACCATACTGCCCAATTTTTTGAAGTAGAGATTTTATCATTTTCCAAATTCAAAAACTCATTGGCAGGAACATTTTCGGGTACAATAAAAGAGCCTTCTGCTTTTAGCATTACAGGAAAGATGATACAGTGAAAAACGATATTATCTTTTCCAATAAAGTGTAACATTCTGGTATTTTCATCTTTCCACCATTTTTCATAATTATCCCCATTTTGTTCGCACCACTCTTTAGTAGCCGAAATATATCCAATAGGCGCATCGAACCACACGTACAACACTTTGCCTTCTGCTTCTTCTAAGGGCACTTTCACGCCCCAGTTTAAATCTCGGGTAACGGCTCGGGGCTGCAAGCCTTGTTCTATCCACGATTTACACTGCCCGTAAACATTGCTCTTCCAATCCTGCTGATGTTCTTCTAAAATCCACTCTTTCAGCCAGTTTTCATATTGGTCTAAGGGTAAGTACCAATGATGGGTTTCTTTCATAACAGGCACATTACCACTCAACACCGACTTTGGATTGAGCAAATCGGTGGCATTCAATGAGGTGCCGCACGATTCGCACTGGTCGCCGTAAGCATTTTCATTCGCGCAATGAGGACATGTTCCCTGAATATATCTGTCGGCTAAAAACTCGCCCGTTTCATTATCGAAATATTGTTCGGAGCTTTTTTCAATGAGTTTTCCATCCTCGTACAGTTTGCTAAAAAAATCGGAAGCAGTTTTGTGGTGAATGGGTTTTGATGTTCTGGAATAGATGTCGAAAGTGATACCAAATGCTTCGAACGATTTTTCTATCATGTCATGGTATCTATCCACAATTGCCTGCGGAGTCGTGTTTTCTTGTCGCGCTTTTATAGTTATGGGCACCCCGTGTTCATCTGAGCCGCCTACCATCAACACCTCTTCGCCTTTTGCACGTAAGTAGCGGCAGTAAATGTCGGCCGGAATATAAACGCCGGCTAAGTGTCCGATATGAATAGGCCCATTAGCATACGGTAATGCTGTTGTGATTAAATGTCGTTTTGCCATTTGTTTTTTTTAAAAAAGTGGTGGCGAAAGTATCTATTTTCTTGTTACATCCCAAAAACATCTGTATTGTTTTTTAACTTCAATACAATTAATACAAAAAAAAACGTTATTGTGTTACATTAACTAATACATAATATTTATGAATACTCCATTAATTATCACATTAGCAGTTATTGCTTTGATTGTTTTGTTGCTAATCGTTTTTTATAACAGATTGGTACAATTGCGTAACAATCGCGAAAACGCCTTTGCAGATATTGACGTACAGTTGAAACAACGCTACGACTTAATACCACAGTTGGTAGAAACCGTAAAAGGGTACGCCAAACACGAACAACAAACATTAACACGGGTAGTTGAGCTGAGAAATCAAGCAGTTTCTGCTACGTCAATGGACGAAAAAATCGCGATTGAGAATCAACTTTCCGGTGCGCTATCAGGACTAAAAATTACGTTGGAAGCGTATCCTGATTTAAAAGCTAATCAAAATTTCCTTCAATTACAGGAAGAGATGTCTGATATTGAGAACAAGCTGGCGGCTGTACGTCGTTTTTTCAATTCTGCTACGAAAGAGTTTAACAATGCTGTGCAAACATTCCCATCAAATTTAATTGCAGGGATGTTTAACTTTAAAAAAGCGCCTATGTTCGACTTGGGCAGCGAAAGAGCAACTCACGAAAAAACACCAACGGTAAACTTTAACTAATAGTAACCACTAATGAAATACATTGGAATTGAAACCCAGCAACGGCGCAATAATTTTAAAAGTATAGCCTTATTACTTATGTTTCCAGCTTTGTTGGTGGGATTGGTATATTTGTTTTTTTTAATTCTTTCTTCGCAGGATGTTGAAAATACCCCTTCTGCTTGGGAAGCTACTTTGCAGGCGTTGCCTATGGTTCTTATTGCGGTTTCTGTATGGTTTTTTATTGCCTACCTATTTAATACAATGATGATTAATAGTGCAACACGGTCGCAAACATTGGAGAGAAGATCGAACAAACGCGTGTATAATTTGGTGGAGAATTTGTGTTTGGCAAGCGGAATGGAAATGCCGAATGTTAATGTTATTGAAGAGGGTTCTTTGAATGCTTTTGCAAGCGGAATAAATAAAAAAACCTATACCGTTACGCTTACGCGAGGAATTATCAATACTTTAGATGACCAAGAGTTGGAAGGAGTAATAGCCCATGAACTTATGCACATACGCAACCGAGACGTTCGCTTACTGATTGTATCCATAATTTTTGTTGGGATTTTCACAATGATAGCCCAAATGGCTACTCGTATGGCATTTTACAGCAATATGGGAAGAAGTCGCGATAGCAAAAATGGAGCGAGTGTGTTGATCATGATGCTTATTATAGCGGCGTTGGGAGTGTTGGGATATATTTTCTCTTTGCTTATTCGATTATCTATTTCGCGCAAACGAGAATATATGGCAGATGCCGGTGCAGCCCAAATGACAAAAAACCCAAGGGCGTTAGCATCGGCGTTGCGTAAAATTTCACGCAATCCTGTAATTGCAGGCGTTAAGCGTGAAGATATTGCACAACTTTACATTGAGCACAAAGCGCAAGGCGCGTTTTCAGGCTTATTCGCCACCCACCCGCCAATAGAAAAAAGAATTTCCGTATTAGAGCAATTTTAATCTTATGGAACGAAATATATGAATAACTATAGGGAAAAACTTGCTAAAATAACGACATTTATATTCGATTTCGATGGTGTGCTTTCCGATGGAAAAATTTCGGTGCTACCCAATGGCGAGCAAGTGCGTGCTACAAATGTAAAAGATGGTTATGCCATGCAGTACGCTTTAAAGAAAGGTTACAAAGTAGCCATAATTTCCGGCGGATCCGGAGAGTCTATGCAACTAAGATACAAAAGCTTTAAAGGTATTGAAATATATCTTGAGGTATGTAATAAGGTGGAGGTTTTTGAAGGGTACATTAAAAAGCATAATATTAATCCCGATACAGTTTTGTATATGGGTGATGATATCCCTGATTACGAACTCATGAAAATTTGTGGGCTTAAATGCTGCCCTGCGGATGCTTGCACAGAAATTAAAGAGATTGCAGAATATATTTCGTATGCCAATGGCGGCAGTGGATGTGTGCGCGATGTAATAGAACAAACACTCCGTACGCAAAATAGGTGGATGGAGGAGGATGCCTGTATTTGGTAGGGAAACGTTTGGTAGTGCCGAACTTATTTCCTGACTTTGTCAATACGACACTTTAACGAAAAAAAAGGAGAGCCATAATATCTCAAAACTTTTATTATTTTTGCGCTTGTATAAAAAAGTCAATAAAACATCACAAAAATGAAAAAACTATCTTTATTTTTATCTTTGGCGCTTGTTGCGCTTATTTTTAGTAGCTGTGGATTAGGAAAAATGGTTCCCAACAACCGCATTACTATGAAACTCGAAAACCCTGATTTAGAAAACAAAGGCGGCAGAGTTGAATACACTGTTACCGGAGATGTTCCTCCTAAGTTTATGCAAAAAAAAGCTTCAGTTGAGATTCAAGTACCGGTATTTATGAACGAGGATGGTAGCGACCAAACCGTAATTAAAACCATCAAGTTGGTGGGTGAAAAATCGAAAGAGGAAGGAAAAGTGATTTCTTTTAAAAACGGAGGCTCATTTTCCGACAACGGCTCATTTCCCTACCAAGAAAAAATTGCCGACCAAGGTATCTACGCTATTGGCACGGCAAGAGCAGGAAAAAAAGAGTTTACTTATCCCGCACAAAAATTAGGACATGGCATCTCTAATACCTCTTCCCGTATCGCCATGAATCCAACGCTATCCGAAGAGTTCGCTAACGGAACAAACCTTATGTTTGCCCCCCATGAATATAAACCCGAATTTGAAACACAAAAAGGTAATATCTACTTTGAAGTAAACAGATTTGACATGAATTGGAATATTAAGTTGAACAAAGATGAAAATGCAAAAAAAGTAATAAAAGACTTCCAAACCTACCTTTTCAATGCCCTTGACGGTAATAAGAAAATTCAAAAAATAGAAATCTTTGGCTGGGCATCCCCCGAAGGTGAAGAATCGCTTAACCAAGGCCTCTCAGAAAAACGATTAGAACAAGGGAAAAAATGGTTAGATAAACAATTGAACGATTGGAAAAATCAATACGCCAAGAAAAATAAGATAAAAGTGAAAGATGTAAAAGTACCCGAAATTACATTTAGCAATAAAGCCAATGGCGAAGACTGGAGCGGCTTTGAAGTGGCAGTAGAAAAATCAAATATTGCTGAAAAAAACCAAATATTAAATGTGGTACGCTCACAAAAAGATTCAGAATCGAGAGAGCAAAAAATTAGACAGATGACCGATATCTATAACGAAATAGCTGAAAAAATACTCCCTCCGCTTCGTCGTGCCGAACTTGCGGTTACTTGCAACAAAAATAACTATACCGACGAAGAAATTTTTGAATTGGCAAAAACAGATATTTCTAAATTATCGCTCAACGAAAAATTGTATGCAGCCTCTCATACTAAAGATTTAAACGAAAAAGAAAGAATTAATAAAAACGTTATGAATACGGATGAAAACGATTGGAGGGCTTACAACAATCTTGGTATTTTAACAATTAATGAGTTTTTAACCACAGGAGATAAATCAAAACTGGGTGCAGCTCAAAACTTTTTAGATAAAGCCAAAGCAATCTCTCCGAGCAATGGTATCGTTCTCAATAATATTGGAATTTTACTTTTCTTGGAAGGAAAGCAAGCAGAGGCTAAAACAGCTTTTGAAAATTCACAAAAAGCACAAGTACAATCCGTAAAACAAGACTATAATTTAGGAATATTCAAAATTAAAGAAGGCGACTACTCCGGCGCTATTCAAGCTATGGGCAATCGTAGTTGCGACTACTCGGTAGCATTAGCCCAGCTTTTAAATAAAAACTATACCGGTGCAAAATCGAATATCGACTGTGTTCAACCCAAAGATGCAAAAGCATTCTACTTAGCTGCAATTATAGGAGCACGTCAAAATATTGAAAACGATGTGATTAACAACCTTCAAGAAGCTATCAAGCTTGATAATACCTATAAAGCGGAAGCAAAAAAAGATGCCGAATTTAAGAATTTCAAAAACAATGCTAAGTTTCAAAATTTGGTAAAATAGGTTGTGAAACTTCTTATTGACAAACTTTCTCAAAAATCCATTCTTAGCAAAGAGGAATGGATTTTTTTACTTTCTAATAGAGACAGCGAAACCGTAGCGTATGCCTGCGAAAAAGCACGTGAAATCTCATTACAACATTATGGAAACAAGGTTTTTGCAAGAGGACTGATTGAGTTTTCTAATTTTTGTAAAAACAACTGCTTCTATTGTGGGATTCGTGCAGGAAATAAAAAAGTAGTGCGGTACAGGCTTTCAAAAGAGGAGATATTAGCCTGTTGTAAAACAGGAAAGGAATTAGGTTTCAAAACTTTTGTATTGCAAAGCGGAGAGGATAAATTTTATACAGACAAGAAATTAGTTGAAATAATTGCTGCCATCAAGGAGCAATACCCCGATATTGCGCTAACCTTGTCGTTTGGAGAAAGGCATTACGATTCATATTTTGCATTTAAGGAAGCCGGAGCCAATCGTTATTTGTTGCGTCATGAAACAGCAAACCATGAACACTATAGCCGTTTGCATCCAAAAAACTTGTCCGATACAAGACGTAAACAGTGTTTGGTTGACTTAAAACATATTGGTTTTCAAACAGGCACAGGTTTTATGGTAGGTTCTCCGTTTCAAACGGTTGAAAATTTGGCAGAGGATATGTTATTTATTGCCGATTTCCAACCGGAGATGTTAGGCATTGGCCCTTTTATTCCTCATAAAGATACACCTTTCGCCGATTTTCCTGCGGGAAGTGTTACACTTACGCTCTATTTGTTGGCAATCTCGCGTTTGTTATTGCCCACTGTTTTGCTTCCTGCCACAACTGCCTTAGGCACTCTTGATCCGCAAGGACGGGAAAAGGCAGTGCTTGCAGGAGCTAATGTTGTGATGCCCAACTTGTCGCCGAGCTATGTAAGGGAACAGTATATGCTGTACAACAACAAAATAGCTACCGGTTTAGAAGCCGCTGAAGGACTTAAAATGTTGGAAGAAAGTATGGCGAAAATTGGATACGAGTTGGTGCATGAACGAGGGGACTCTGTTGGTTTTACATCCAAACAGAGATGACATGAAAGGAGATTTCGGCGCAACGAAGCAAGGATTTCCGAACCTAACACCTTAAACCAATTTTTAAACCCGATAATAAACAATATCATTACGTAAAAAAATCGTATTTTCGCACCCTTAAAAAAACGTGATGGTAACAAGAAGATTTTTACGGGTAAAAGTGTTGCAAGCACTTTATGCTGTAGAGAAAAATAGAATAGAAGATTTTAATACCAGCCAAAAAAATTTGGAACAAGCCGTTCATAATTGCCAAGTTCTATCTGTGTATTTTTTAACTTTACTCCCTGAAATAGTACGGTACCGCACACTACGCTTAGAAGAGTTTAAGGAGAAAATAAATCCTACCGAAGAAGACCTTAATCCAAATACAAAATTTATTGAAAATGAGATTATTAAGCAAATTGAGAACAACAGAAGTATTCGGCAGTTTTGTATAAACCACAAAGTGGACTGGAGTAACCGCTACGATTTTATTGCTCAAATGTATCACGAAATAGCTAATTCTGCTCTTTTTCTTAATTACATTAACACCCCTGAAAGAAGTTACAAGGAAGATAAAGACTTTGTACTCGGAGTTTTAGCAGCGCTGTTTGCGGAAAGCGAGCTCTTGCACTGGTTTTTAGAAGAAAAAAACGTGCACTGGTTTGATGACTACAACGATGCACTATTAGCAGCCTATAAAAATATTGAACGCTATAAAGAAAATCAAGCGGATACTGTTGCGCTCATACCGCTTTTTAAAGACGAAGAAGAAATTACATACTACAAAGAGCTTTTTCGCTTAACATATTTATATAGTGCTGAATATCAAAATCGTATTGATGAAAAATTGATACATTGGGAGTCTGAGCGGCTGATGGAAGTGGATACCATTCTAATGAAAATGGCGATATGCGAGCTAACACAATTCCCCACTATACCGGTTAAGGTAACAATAAATGAATACATTGAGTTGGCAAAATTATACAGCTCTCGTAAAAGCGGCGTTTTTATAAACGGAATTTTAGATAGTATCGTAACCGATTTAAAAAAAGAAGGTTTGTTGAATAAAACAGGAAGAGGACTTTTAGATTAACAATTTAAATAACAACATCTTAATAATAGTAAAAATGAAACATTCAAAACTCAACATTCAATCCACAAGTCTCTTTTTTCTTTTGGTTTTCTGCTTCATTCTATCGGGCTGCGGAAATAAACGTGCCAATGTGCCCACAGTTTCGGATATTAAAAACCCTGCGACACCCGATGGCGTAAATAAAAACCTACAATCGGATATGCCGGTAATTCAATTCGATAATTCTGTTTATAATTTTGGCAAGGTGATTAGAGGTGAAAAACTAAGTTATTCTTTTAATTTTAAGAATGTTGGGAAGTCGAGTTTGCTCATTTCTTGTATTGAGGCTTCTTGTGGGTGCACCACCTCTGTACCGCCCAAAGAGCCCATAAAACCCGGCGAAAAAGGAACCATCTCTATTACCTTCGATTCAAGCCAAAAAATTGGAGATGTTGTAAGTCTTTTAGTTGTAACAGCAAATACATATCCGGCACAAACAGTTCTCACGGTACAAGCCCAAGTAATAAACCCATAACCCGTTAATCATTAATCATTAATCACAAAATATTTATGAACTTATTAAATTTCCTTTTATTCGCTCAACCTAACCCCGAAGGCGAGGGAGGCTCCGGCGGAATGTCAATGTTCCTGATGCTCGGACTTATTATTTTAGCATTTTACTTCTTTATGATTCGTCCGCAACAAAAAAAACAAAAACAGATTCAAAACTTCCGCAATGAATTGAAACGTGGCGATAAAATTGTTACTATCGGAGGTATTCATGGCAAAATTACCGACGTACAAGAGGGCACTTTCACTATTGAAGTGGCAGATGGCATTAAACTTACTCTTGAAAAAGCAGCCGTTGCAGTTGACCCCAATGCTCCCAAAAAGAAAGACTAAAATTGCCCTAACCGGCGGCATCGGAACAGGAAAAACTTATATCTCAAAGCAGTTTTTAGATATAGGCATTCCCGTTTTTTATGCCGATGAAGAAGCAAAAAAAATATACACAAACGAAAAAATAATTGCCTCGCTAAGAGAAAAATACCAAAACAGGTTTTTTACCAATGAACAGTTAGACTTTTCGAAATTGCGATTGTTCATTTTTTCAGATATTAACCATCGGAAAGAGATAGAAGCTATTATTCATCCGTTAGTTATGCAACAATTTGAAGCGTGGATGTTGCAACAAGCTTCAGACATTGTGGTTCTTGAAAGTGCTATAATTTTTGAAGCAGGGTTAGAAAACTATTTTGATAAAATTTTTGTAGTGGATGCCCCTCATGAGGTTAGAATGGCACGTACTCGGAAGCGTAGCCCTAATATATCTGAGGAAGAGTTATCTACGATATTGAAAAGTCAAATACCTCAGGAAGAAAAGTGTAAACGCGCCCATTTGGTAATTTGGAACGGGTAAAACCATTCACTACAAACTTGAGCTCCGGATAAGAATTTGTTTGAGAGATTTCGCATTTCACTTCGTTCCATTCGAAATGACAGCGTTTTACGGAAGACAAAAAGGAATATTTATTAAAAAAGAGGCTGTTCCCAAAAGAACAACCCCCTTTAAATCTTTAAATTTTTAAATCTTTAAATGCTTCTTACTTCGTAATAACTAATCGTTTCACAAATGTTTGGTTATTTTCGGAATAGATTTTCACTAAGTAAACGCCGGCGGGTAAACTAGACACAGTAATAACCACCCCGTCAGCCTGCGGCTGCCACCCCTCCAATGAATTGGAGGGGAATTTCCCGTCTCCTTTCTGCGTTCTACGTTCTGCTTTCTGCTCTAAAAGCTTACGCCCATAAACATCATAAACCTCCACTTGGGCAATCCCTGCGCCTTCAATGGTTACTGTGTTGGTGGCGGGGTTGGGGAATAGCTGGAATGAGTCGGAATCTATCTCTTTTGTAGTAATAGTTTCATTTTGAATAGATTTTGGTGGAGGCGGCGGAGGTGGAGTTAATTGGTCGCAGCCTTCTAATGTTTCAATTAATGCATGAAAATTTGAGCCTGCTTTTGCATGGAAACCTTCTATGAGGTGTATATCATTTCCGGCTTTATAAACAATAGTGTGTTCGCTCTCTATTTTTTGTTTAGAGATGATGTTTTGCACGGCATGAAAAAAGGGTCTTGAAGCAGATAACATTTTATCTAGTTTAATAGTTTTTTGGCATCCTCCCCGCCCATCTAAAGTCATTTGGGTTGTATACCAAGGGGGTCGAGCCAATCGCGTAATCTAGTTGTTGGGGTAGTAGTAAAATTGGGATAATCCCAAGCTACGTCAAATCTACTATTCCTATATGCAGGTGCACCATTACTTCCCATTGGAATTGGACCTTGCACATGAATTCCAATAAGTTTATGATTATCATTTAAAAGAGGCGAGCCCGATGACCCAGATTGCATTATATAATTTGAGGAGTGATAGAACTCCCAACACCAAGAAGGAACATATAACCAATGCTTATAAAATGTTCCCGTTTGCATTATTTTCTTAATGTCGCCTTTAGGGTGATGTATTATTGTTGCAAAGTCTTGATCATCGCTTCTGTCCCAGCCCAAATAATAGGGCACTACGTCCCATGCCTCAGCTGGATCATCAAACAACTCAATCAATGCAAAGTCAACTTCTCTTGAACTTTGAATAATCGGATATTTTGCGACAATTTTTGCACCCGTAGTGTAAATATGTGGCGGTTCTGGATCCGTGCTAATAGAAACAGCACATTTTGGGGATTCATAATGCCAATAAAATTTCCAATCTTTTAGAGTCTCATTAGGGTAATAATAATTTTCCAAACAATGACCTGCAGTTAAAATGTAATGACGATTATCACTCCCATTTGCTGTAGTGTTAATTAATGCACCTGAAAAAAAATAACCTTCAGTATCTTCTATTCTTACAATTGCATCTTTCTCAATATGCCAATTAAGTCCCAATGGACAATTGATATTTCTATTATTATGTACGCTATGAGAGCATCCATAACCTCCTTTACTACAATTTGCCTTTTCACATTCCATTTCTTCCACATTATCTGTACTCACCTGCCCCTGCACCAAGCTAAAAAGCAAAAAGCAGAAGGCAGAAAGCAGAAGGGTATTTAAAAATTTAAAATTTAAAGATTTAAAGCCATATATAATCTGTTGCGATGGTATCGCGCTATGTGTAATATTTTTCATAACTCTTATATTATTATTCACTATTCACTATTCACTAATCACTAATCACTACATTCCTGTTCTCAAGCTCTGCCAAGCGCTTTTCCATTTGAATGATATAAAGCGTAAGCTCCTCTACTTTTAAAAGCAGTTTTGCGTTCATTTCGCCTATGTTTATGCCGTTTTCTTCTACTTCTGCCGCAGAAGGAATATGGGGAAGATGGTGGTTTTCGTTAATAAATTGCTCTACCTCGCTCAGGGGCAAAAGATTGTAATCTTTAGCAAACACATAATCGGGCCAGGTAGAATTAAGTTGCACTTTTATTTCCTTAGCACATAACAAATTGTTAACTCTTAAATTATGAGTCTTTGTCAAACCTTCAATGGTGGCATTTTGTGCATTTAATAAACCAGCAGTTAAAGTGGTTGTAATTGTAGCTTTTGAAGCACTTAACTCATTGACGGAAATAGTTTTAGAAATATTTGCACTGTTCACAGTCAATTCGTCGGCAGTTAAAGCGTTGTCAATGGTGGCACTTCGCGCAGTCAAAGTAGTGACACTAGCGTTGACAGCATAGAGTTCCCCAGCAGTGAATTCCTTTGCCAATAAAGCATTTACTGTAGCAGATCTTGCATACATTTGCCCATTCACGTTGAACAATGGGAGTTTTAAATTTCCGTATAAGTGATTAATTTCAACAGTACCATCAGGTGTAAAAACTAAGCAACTCACATTGTTGCCTGATCTATATTGCAAAGCTAATCCATTTTTCTAAAGAAAATAGACGTGCAGGAATTTTATCCGAAGTGCTATTTTGGAAACAAGTACATAAAGGAAAATTTTACGGAATAAATTTTAATCGGCAAAAGATTATTGGCAGATATATAGTTGATTTTTACGTGCCTTCATTAAGTTTAGTTATTGAAATTGAATTTGGGCTTGTTCGCTTATCGCGGATAAGCGAAATTGAAAGGTTTTGTTCTTTCTATAAGTATTTTAAAAATCTTCCGACCATGAGCAGGTTGTGAGGATTTTTTCTTCTGATAATCAAGAAAATAAAAATTTTCTCAAAAGAAACTCAGGTAATTACGTATGTGATTTTTATTTGTATGGGATGTTCGTAATAATATGCTTTTCTGGCTTTATTGTATTTTATAGGTGCACCCATCGATTTCATATACTCCAACAATCGATAAACCGATGCTCGCGATATACCCAAAATGGCTGCAAACTCGTGAGAGTTTCCGGTGGCTTTTAATCGTATTAATTGGTCGGCCCTTTCAATTAAGTTATGCAATTCCTCATATTTCTTCATAATTAAGAAGCGTGAAACGGTTCGTCTATCGCTTATTACAAACTAACTGGGCTCTACCAAAACCTAATGGATATATAAATAAGCTCGAAATTATTTCACGCTTGCGCGCGAACTCTCACAAGCCTACTCTCATATCCATTAGGATACGCATTTGCATTACAGCATTTGCTTTGAAATTGGTAGATTTCAGTTAATTTGAGAATAAGAGCAAAAGTTCTATTTAGTTGAAATAAGTTGTTTCTTTACATAGTTAATGTTTAATTGGGTTAATAATTATTTTTTGGTAATTAATTATGGCAAAAATAAAGAAAAAAGGGTTACGTTTTTCTAAAGTTCCTATATTTTCGAGATTCCTCCTCCGCTCTGCTCCGTCGGAATGACCTGCATTCGCACAAAATGAGGAGAAGTAGTGGCGGCGGCAGAGTGAGATTCCTCACTGCATTCGGAACGGGCTTGCCGCCGCCACATTTTCCCACGTGCCACCTGCGCGTCATTTCGAATGTAGCGATAGCGAAATGAGAAATCTCGAAAAAAAACAAAAAACTTTGCCGAAAAAAGTAATATTTACAAAAAAAAGGGGCTGTTCCCAAAAGAACAACCCTCGTTAAATCTTAAATTTTTAAATTTTTAAATCTTTAAATGCTTCTTACTTCGTAATAACTAATCGTTTCACAAATGTTTGGTTATTTTCAGAATAGATTTTCACCAAGTAAACGCCGGCTTGGAAACTTGAAACATTGAGTTCTTTCTGCGTTCTGCCTTCTGCGTTCTGCTCTAAAAGTTTACGCCCTTGAATATCGTATATCTCAACTTGGGCAATACCTGCCCCTTTTATGGTAACCGTGTTAGTGGCCGGATTCGGGAATAACTTGAATACATCAGTTTTAACCTCTTTAATCCCGATAATTTCTACGATAATTTCCGTTTCTGCCTCGCAGTGTGTGTAAACTGCGGCAACTTTGTAAGTGTGCGTTCCTTCGGGAAGTTCTATTTCATCTGTATATTCAAAAACATAGAAAGGCAAGGTTGCTAATTTTTCTTCATTACGATATACTTCGTATTCTAATATTTTCCCATCAATATTTACCGGCTCATTCCAAGTAACAATTACAGCCGTTTCGCCTGCGGTTACAGTAAGATTATCCGGCTCTTCGCAGAATTGCGGCGGCAGGATGTTACAAATTACATTCGACATCTCCGCAAACGATTCTTTATCGCCTGCGTAAACAGCGGTTACGAAATAAGCATAAATACCTTCTTCAGTAATATTCTCTTCTGTAAAAGTTAATACATTAAGAAGAGTAGAGTTTAACTTATTGTTATTACGATAAATGTTGTAGCCGAGTGGGGCTACATCTGAAGGTGCCTCCCAAGTAACTGTAATTTTTTCTTCTTGTAGTACAGCCGTTACATTTTGCACTCGAGCATACATTTCCGGAAGCGTAAAGGTATAGTCGTGTGTTTGCCCGTAGCTGCTATTGTTACATGCAGTAGGTGTTCCGCTAAATTTAGTAACAAGTCGGAAACGATTAGCACCCGGAACGATATTTTCTGTAGGAGGAATCGTGAAGTTTTGTTGGTATTCCACACCAGCAGTTGCACATGTGAGGCTAATTATTTGTTCGTTAGCATCAAAAGTATTATTACCATTCCAATCAAACCATCCTCTTACAGTGTTACTGCCATAACCTGTTTTTACCTTAATAGTATATTGTTCTCCGGGCTCTAATGGAATAACCATATTTGTAAGATCCACATATCCATTTGTACTACTATTTGTATTACTTAATAGCACAGTTGTTCCTTTTAGAATTTGCACAGATGTAAAATTATCACCTGAACTGGCATTTTGATTGCCATTTGAGCAATAAGTGCCAGAACCGGCAACAGTAATTGCTTTAAACGGTGTTGTAAACGAACGGTTATATAGCGCGATAAGTGATAAGCCAAAATCTACTTCATATTTATTAGGAATATTGGGGCTGTTAATGGCAGTAAAAGAATATTCTACGCTTTCTCCGGCAGGAATATGTTGTCGTGGTGTAATAATTTCGTTAGCACAAGGAAGCGTAACAAATGGGTTGTTTACTTCCAATTCTCCTTCTGCATAATACGCGTCTGCGCCGCCATCGTTTTTCACAATAGCGGTTAGGGTAACCAAACTACCCTTAGGCATGCTGCCGTTTTCTACGCCATTAACCAAAACTTTTTCCAATTTAAAATCGGGGGCGTAGGCTTTTAGCGCCATTCGGCTATCCCAAAACTGGGCTTTGCTTTCCTCTGTTACTCTTACATCAACGGGAAACGTTTTGTTGTTGGGAATATCGTTGGCCACGGTAACTTTAAGTCTTACCGATGCGGTTTCGCCAGGGGCAATGGCAGGGCATTGTGCGGTAGGTAGCGTAATGTTTAACTGCGGGTCGTCGGTGGAAATGGTAACAAACAACGGAGCGGAGGTTTCAATACCCACATTTTTTACGGTAACTTCAATCTCTGCGTTGGTAGAAATGTAGGTAAGCACATCTGCGCCTATTACCTCGTAGCTACTGTACACTACATAAGGACCTTCTTGTGCCGTAGCGGGAACTT
>Ga0209737_10001202_pt1 | contig 19012 bp, 15 predicted proteins | sample TergutCu122P3_FD_187284 | JGI IMG/M metagenome (GOLD analysis project Ga0209737, IMG submission 187284) | Cubitermes ugandensis P3 segment gut microbial communities from Kakamega Forest, Kenya - Cu122 P3 (SPAdes) (version 2) | ecosystem: Host-associated > Arthropoda: Insects > Digestive system...
CATTTTATATAGTCTATAAAAATTCAAACTGTTGCAAATAATATACCATCCGCAATGAAATGTGACTTCCCCGTTCATACGTTCAATCTTTTCCCCCGAATTGTTTCCGCACTTTGACAGGAGTAATTCTGTACAATCCGCAGCCAATTATCCCGCCCATCATATTTAGTATAACATCATCAATATCAACAGAGCGGTATCGGTATCCTATTTTAAGCCCAATAAGAAATTGGGCTGTTTCAATTGCAACTGAAAACAAAACTGTAAAAGCTAAACTTTTCAGAAATGACTTCTTTTTGAAAAGCAAAATAAAAAGTAAAAATAATACTTTCCTTTACCTACATTAGACCGCTTAATTTCATTAAAGCCATCTATCTTCACAGTCTTAGCACCTATAAAGGAAGAACCAATAAAATTCTTCCTATACAAGTTCACCGTGTATTCAGTACAGATTTTGTGTACAGGCTCATACATATTCACGCGCTGTTTCTGTACAGGTAACACTAAAATCCAGCGACGAAGTATAAGACGAAGCATATACTCCAGTAGCGAAAACCAAAGAACGAAAAAGAATAAAACAAAACGTATTTGCTGAAAATTATGTCGTTTGATTTAAGAGTATTATACCATAAATCTATAATTTATAAACACTCTCAAAATTTCTACTGTTCGTCAGAGTAAACAACCTCGTCACTCTCGCCAGCTTTATTTGAAGCCTCTTCAAGTGCCGCACGGATTGAAATGCTGACTCTTCTTGTATCCGTATCAATACCCAGTATCTTAACGGCAACGTCCTGTCCGACTGTAAGATGTTTAGAAATATCATTGACCTTGTTGAAAGAAATCTGTGATATGTGAATCAAACCGTCAACGCCTTCAGCAAGGCGGGCGAATGCACCGAATGCCGCAATTGAGACGATTGTAGCGTTAACAATATCGCCTACGCTGTTATTTGCCATAAAGAGCGTAAGAGGGTCGTCTTCGGTCTTTCTGTATCCGAGAGAGATTCTGTTATCTTCCTGACAGAGTTCCTTGATATAAACCTCAAGAATGTCGCCGACAGAAACAACGTCACGCGGATTTCTGATTTTCTTCCATGAAAGCTCAGTGACGTGAACCATACCGTCTATACCGCCCAAATCAACGAATACGCCGAAGTTTGTGATAGACTTGACTTTACCCTTGAAAACGTCGCCGACATTGGCAACAGCCCAAAATTTAGCTTTAGCTTCTTCTTTTTCAGCAGTAAAAGCCGCTCTGATTGAACCGATAAATCTCTTTCCGTTCTCGGAAGCCTCTATAATCTTAAACTTAACCTTCTTCTTGAGCAACACTTCAAGGTCTCCGCCTTTGGGAACGCCTGACTGTGAAGCTGGGATGAAAATCTTGAGACCGTAACAGTTGAGCGTCACACCGCCCTTAACAACGTGCTGAACAACACCTTCGAGTACTGTTCCCTCTTCTTTAGCGTTAACAACCTTTTCGAAACCTGCAAGCTCGTCAATTTTTCTCTTGGAAAGAATAACGGTTCCCTCTGCGTCGTTGACCTTGATAACAATCAGATCAATTTCATCACCTACAGAAACGATATCCGACGGTTTCTTAGTCGGATCATCCGTTAGGTCGTCCAACTTAACGTACCCTGTATGTTTAGTACCTAAGCTTACAGTAATCTCAGCGTCGGTTACTTTATCGACATAAGCGGTTACACGTTCTCCTGTATGTATTTTCTTAAAGGATTGCTCTAAAAGCTCCTCGAAGTTCATTTCTTCCTCAAAATTTTTCTGAATATCAGACATAATGGTTTGTACCTCCTTAATTATATACGCCGGAGTAGAAGCACCGGCAGTGATGCCGATAAGTTCGGCATCGGGAAGGTTTAAATTCAAAAGCTCTGCCCCGTTTTCGATATGATGCGTTTCGCAGTATTTGCTGCATACATCATAGAGCTTCACGGTATTAGAACTGTGTTTGCCACCTACAACAATCATAAGGTCAGCCTCAAGAGCCAGCCGTTCGGCATCCGACTGTCTGGTCTCTGTTGCGTTGCAAATCGTATCATAAATGACAATGTCGGGGTCATCTTTCGGAATTACATTAAAACACTTTTCCCATACTATTATATTATACGTTGTTTGAGCGACAATTGCAAGCTTTTTTGAAGATTTTTTTTGAAAAAAGTTCTTTAGCTCAGTTTCGTCACGAAAAACAAGGTAATTTTCGTCACAATGCCCAACGATGCCGATAACTTCTGCGTGGTTCTCATCTCCGGCGATAAGAATAAAATACCCCTCAGCCGTTTTCTCGGCAACAAGTTTGTGTATTCTTGACACAAACGGACACGTTGCGTCAATCACTTCATTACCGCTTTTCTCAATCTGCTGATAGACATCACGCCCGACGCCGTGAGAACGGATAACGACAGTTTCATCCTTTTCAAGCTCGCTGACGTCGTTGACAATGCGTATGCCTTTTGACAGCATATCGTTCACGACGTCCTGATTGTGTATAATGGGGCCGAGCGTCGCAACTTTCTTATGTTTCTCAATCTCGCTGTATACCATTTTAACGGCTCTGTCAACGCCGAAACAAAAACCCGCCGACTCCGCTACGGTAATCTTACTCATTCGCGTGTTCCCCTTCGACAATCAGTTTTATCTCAGCCATATAGCGGTTTTTCAGCTTAACAAGGTCACGTGCAGCAGGTTCCTCGCCGTCGGTGACAAATTCTGAAACGTCGATAGGCTTGCCGTAAACGACGCGTATTTTTGAGCGGAATTTCAATTTTTCATCCTTAAAAACAATTCCGACAGGGACAATTAACGTTCTTGCCTTTGAAGCGATAACAGCAGCACCGCCCTTGCCTCTGCCGACTTTTCCGTCTTTAGAACGTGTTCCTTCAGGAAAAATTACAAGATTATCGCCTTTTTTAAGTCTTTCAACAGCCGTTTCGATGACTTCCATATCGCCTTTTCCTCTGCTGACAGGGAATGCGCCGAGACGTGCAATCAATCCGCCAAAGAATTTTTTCTCAAAAAGCTCTTCTTTCGCCATAAATGAAAAACGTCGCTTTACTCCCAAAACAATCAGCGGCGGGTCGGCATAACTGCGGTGGTTCGAGGCATAAACGCACCCCTTGTTTTTAGGAATGTTTTCTTTCCCTTCAAATTTAATACTGAACCAAAAAGAAAAACCTATGCGTACCAAACCAACTATGAATCTATATAGCATTGACACCCTCCTCGACAGCTCTTTTTACAGCCAATACAGCCTCCTCAATATTCATCTCTGTCGTATCGATGAGCACGGCGTCATCAGCCTGTTTCAAAGGGGCGACAGGACGGTTCATGTCATTATAATCACGCTTAACAATATCATGCAAAACCTCGTCAAAAGTCGGACAGTCAGGCTTCTCCGACAGTTCGGCAAAGCGGCGTTTAGCACGTTCCTCAGCACTCGCTGTGAGGAAGATTTTAACCTGGGCATCAGGCAAAACCACTGTTCCTATGTCCCGTCCGTCCATGATTATATTGTTATTCAAAGCTATATTGCGTTGCAAATCGAATAAAAAATCCCTAACCGACGGTATAGCCGATACTGCAGACGCTTTCATAGAGATTTCAGGTTTGCGAATATCTTCAGAAACATCTCTGTTATTGAGAAAAACACGCTGCCGGCCGTTTTCATAGCCGAGAGAGACCTCAAATTTTCCGAGAGCAGACGTTATATTTTCTTTGCCCTCAATATAATTTTCTTCCATGTAAAGAGCGACAGCACGGTATAACGCCCCTGTGTCAACATAAATATATCCCATTTCCGCTGATACGCGGCGTGCTATTGAGCTTTTTCCTGCGCCCGCTGGACCGTCGATTGCAATATTTACCATACATAATCCCTCGTTTCACATATTAATTCCAGCAACGTATGCTGTTGAAAATGCAATTTGCAAATTGAATCCGCCTGTGTATGCGTCAACATCAATGACTTCTCCCGCAAAGTACAGCCCTTTTATAAGTTTTGATTCCATAGTTTTAGGATTGATTTCCTTGACCGATATACCGCCGCTTGTTATGATTGCTTCTTCAATTGAACGGAAATTTTTGACTGTAAGCGGAAAGTTTTTAAGCGTTTTTCCTAAATTCAACCGTTGTTCTTTGGTGATACTGTTCACTTTTTGCTCGCCTGAAATACTGGAAAGCTCCGCTATGACTGGCACAAGAGCAGACGGAACGAGCTTGCGGGCAACGTTGGCGAAATCACGGTTTTGATTTTCGCTGAAATCACGCTGTATTCGAATATCAAGCTTTTTTGCGTCAAGTGCGGGTTTCAAATCAATCAGGATTTTGTAACGGTTTGCGGCCATTTCACGAATGTGTGAACTTGCACTTAATACAAGAGGTCCCGATATTCCGAAATGAGTGAACAGCATTTCGCCAAGCTCGCCGAATATGACTTTTTCACCGTCATACAGCCGTAGTTCCACGTTTTTTAAAGACAGTCCCATGAGTGCTGCACAATATTTTTCATTACATACCAAAGGAACGAGTGACGGACGAAGAGGGGTCACCGTATGCCCCAGTTTTTCGGCAAATTTATAACCGTCACCAGTCGAACCCGTATTCGGATATGACTTGCCGCCTGTAGCAATCAGCACCGACTCGGCAGAATAATGCTTACCGTCAGCCCAAACACCTGTGCAACGCCCATCCTGCACTGTTATTTTGTCAACTTTTTTATTAAAAATCTTAACGTTATTATCATGCAATGCTTTGCTAAGAGAGTTAACTATATCTTCCGCATTGTCGCTTACAGGGAAGACCCTGTTACCGCGTTCAGTTTTCAGCGGAACACCGAGATTTTCAAAGAATTCTACGGTATCGCCTGTTCCGAAAGCCGAAAAAGCACTGTAAAGAAAGCGGGAATTAATCGGCGTATTGTCAAGAAGTTCCTGGAGCCCGCAATTATTGGTGACATTGCAACGCCCTTTACCTGTTATTCTCAACTTCCGTCCGATATATTCATTCTTTTCAAAAACGGCAACTTTGCGTTCGTTTCGGGCGGCAATCACCGCCGCCATTGCCCCGGCAGCACCGCCGCCGATTATTATTACATCAAACATTGGCGTAAGTACCTGCCTCTATTTCTAATCAGTTTTTAAATTTTCAACGGTGTCGCCGAACTTGACGCTCAAATGAGTACCGTCAGACTCGAATACTGTCGAACCCAATATATCGAGACGGAAAAGATGTTCGGAAGTTGTGTATTCGGAAATTCGGTCGAGAAAAATTTCGCTCGGATGCCCGTAAGAGTTGCCGATGCCGCACGTTACAACCGTATATTCAGGCAAAATCACGTCCAAAAACGGATGTGTTGAAGATGTGTTGCTCCCGTGATGCCCCGCCTTGTAAACGTCGCAATCAATCAGCAGACCGCTGTCAAGAAACGCCTTTTCCGACTTTGTCTCCGCATCTCCCGTGAAAACGAAACTGTTTTCACCGTGTTCAAAAATCACGCAGAGAGATGTTTCATTGAGACTGTCGGTGTCGAGTTCAGGTGAAATAAACGTAAATTCGGCACTTCCGATTTCTATAACCATTCCTGTTGCCGCAGCGGTAATTTCAATTCCTTTGCTGACTTCAAGGAATTTCTGGTAAAACCTGGTTGTTGGAATGTTTTTTTCTGAAACATTTGGCATAATAATGTTATCGACTTCCACATTTTCTATTAGTTCACTTATACAGCCCATATGGTCGGAATGCGGATGTGTTACGATAAAATAGTCCAGTTTAGCAATATTATTCCTATCCAAGTAATTTAAAACAGATGCTCCGTAGCTGACTTCACCGCAATCAATCATCACATTTTCACCGTTTACCGTGATTAGGGCACAGTCGCCCTGACCTACGTCAATGAAATGAACCTGCGCAATATCATCAGCTAAAAGCGTTCTGTCGTTTGAGCGGTTTTCTTTAAGACTGTCATATATATAAATCGCAGTCACGGCAATCGCAACCAACAGTATTTGCAGTGCAAAACCACGCCAAGTACGCCAAAAACTTACTTTCTTCTTTTTGGCATTTTTCCTTTTCTTTGCCAAGTAGTATCACCTCTTTTGACTTCCGGCTTATCTGCGTCAACAAGACATTTCGGGGATTTACCTATTAAATCGTGTCGTCCAACCTGCCGTAAAGCTTCGGTTACAAGCTCCCTGTTCTGCGGTTTGAAGTATTGAAGCAGGGCTCTTTGCATTTGTTTTTCTTTGGAAGTTTTAGGCACATAAATATTTTGCAGCGTGTACGGGTCGATACCCGTATAAAATATAGATGTTGAAATTGTCCCCGGCGTCGGATAAAAATCCTGAACCTGTTCGGGGCGGATTTTATTTTCTTTAAGAAACAACGCCAATTCCACGGCCTCTTTGAGTGTACTTCCAGGGTGTGAGGACATCAGATACGGAACGAGATACTGCTCTTTGCCGACACTTTTTGTCAGCTCATAAAACCTTTTCTGAAACCGCATATAGGCTTCAATACGAGGTTTTCCCATAACATCCAGCACCGCCGCACTGCAATGCTCAGGAGCAACTTTTAGCTGACCGCTGACATGGTGTTTGATTAATTCACGAATGAACGCATCGTTTTCGTCTTCCATCAAATAGTCGTACCGAATGCCTGAACGTATAAAAACACGCTTTACACCGTCTATTTTACGCAATTTATGCAGAATTGCAAGATATTCGCCGTGCTGTACCGTTAAAGCCTTACACGGCTCAGGTGCAAGACATTTCTTTCGTTTGCACAAGCCGTTTTCAAGCTGTTTCAGACACGAGGTATGGCGGAAATTTGCAGTCGGTCCTCCGACGTCGTGGATATATCCCTTGAAGTCTGGCATTTTTGTAAGCTTTTCAGCTTCAGCCAAAATTGAATTTTCGCTTCTGCACGTGATTTTACGTCCCTGATGTAAGGCTATGGAACAAAAATTACAGGCACCGAAACAACCTCTATTATGTGTGATAGAGTATTTGACTTCTTCTATTCCCGGAACACCGCCCAATTTTTCATAGGAAGGATGATAATTTCTCATGTATGGCAAATCATATACAGCGTCCAGCTCTTCCGTAGTTAGACTGAGCGCAGGGGGATTCTGCACAAGCATTCTGCTTCCGTGACGCTGTATGACGGTTTTTCCGTATATTTCGTCCTGTTGGTCGTATTGAATTGCCGTGGCTTTTGCATAAGAAATCTTGCTGTCGCAAACTTGTGCAAAACTTGGGCATTCCGCAGCTCCCAAAGGCGTATTTGACGGTTCAGTCATGTAGCAAGTGCCTCGAATATCATGAATTTCCCGTATATTCTCGCCATTTTTCAATCTCGCCGCCAGTTCCGTAATCTGATGTTCTCCCATGCCAAACATGAGCAAATCCGCCGTGCTGTCGATAAGGATTGACGGACGGACAGCATCGTCCCAATAGTCGTAGTGTGCAAAACGCCGCAAAGACGCTTCGAGACCGCCGATTGCAATAGAGATATTACCGTAAATTTCACGGATTTTCCGACAGTAAACGCTTACAGCTCTGTCAGGTCTCTTACCTGCAACACCCCCTGCCGTGTATGCGTCGTCTGAACGTTTACGCTTCGCCGCAGTGTAATGCGCAACCATGGAGTCTATATTCCCCGACGTCACCAGAAACGCAAGCTTAGGCATGCCAAATCGCTTGAAATCGTCGTTTTTACGCCAGTCAGGCTGGGATATAATTCCGATTGAATATCCCTGTGATTCAAGTAAACGCGATACTATTGCAACGCCAAAGCTTGGATGGTCAACATATGCGTCACCCGTTATATAAACAAAATCAAACTGCTTAATCCCGAGTTTATGCATTTCGGCTGCCGTAGTCGGCAGAAAACCGTTCATATCGCCGAAATAACAGTGTCAATCACTGTCTGGACGTCTGCTAAAGCCCCTTTGCCGACATATCCGCACGCAAGCATCGATTCGCGGGGTTCAATGAACTTAACCCCTCTTTTAGCCAGTTTTTCGATGTTCTCCGCAGTGGTTGGATTTTCATACATCCTCGTATTCATAGCTGGGGCAATATATATAGGAATATTATGTGTTGCGATAAATAATGAAGTTAGCATATCGTCTGCAATCCCATTGGCTAATTTGCCGATAATATTAGCCGTTGCCGGAGCAATCAACAGCAAATCCGCGTTCTGTGCAAGCGTAATATGCTTGACTTCCTCAGGGCAGTCCTCCTGAAAAACGTCGGTATATACACGGTTTTTGGACAGCGTTTGCATCGTTAAAGGCGTGATGAACTGCGTTCCCGCCTTTGTCATGACAACATTGACATTACAGCCGTTTTTGACAAGTCCGCTGACAATATCCGCCGCTTTATAGGCTGCGATACTTCCTGTTATTCCCAGAACTATATTTTTACTCATGAAGAAAATCCTCCAATTTTCCGTGCTTTTCATAGGTAGTGGTGCGAATAATTGCGTTGTTGTCATCCACAAAGACTACCTTGGGTTTGTAACCGTCAACTTCGTCTTGTTCAAGCTGCGCAAATGTCATTATTATGACCTTGTCGCCCGTACTGACGCACCGAGCGGCCGCACCGTTAAGGCACACAATCCCAGAGCCTGCATCTGCCTCAATTACGTACGTTTCAAAACGGTTGCCGTTGTTAACGTCGGCAATCAGGACCTTTTCATACTCAAAAACGCCCGCCGCTTTCATCAAATCGCTGTCGAGAGTGATGCTCCCGACATAATTAAGCTCGGATTGGGTAACGGTTGCACGGTGAATCTTGCTTTTCAAAAGAGTTACTTGCATTAATTTCTATCTCCTATTTTCCATAAAAAATTATCAATAAGCCGTGTTTTTCCAATAAAAACAGCCACAGCTCCGACTATGTCACCGCAGATTTCAGAAACTCTCTTCATCGACGTCGCATCCACAACGTCAACGTAATCAATCCTTGCAATAGGCTCTGTTTCAATAATTTTACGCATTGCAACAATGATTTCCAAAGCGTCCCGCATACCTTCGTTAAGTAACTTTTCTCCCGCAAGAACCGCCTTGCTCAGAACAGTTGCCGCCTGTCGCTCGGCGTCGCTCAAATAACTGTTTCTGGAACTTTTAGCCAGTCCGTCGGTCTCGCGTATAATAGGGCAGCCGACAATCTTAACGTTCATATTTAAGTCACGGACCATTCTCTTGATAACGGCAAGCTGCTGTGCGTCCTTTTGTCCAAAATATGCAATATCAGGCTGTACAATGTTGAACAGTTTGCTGACAACCGTACAAACTCCGCGGAAATGGGTCGGACGGCTTTTACCGCACAATTCTTGCGTAACACCGTCGCATTCGACATAAGTTGTGAAATCACTGCAATACATTTCACTGTTCTCAGGAGCAAAAATGAGGTCTGCGCCGCATTCTTCGCAAAGTGCCTTGTCCGCTTCAAAATCACGTGGATACGTACTCAAATCCTCATTCGGCGAAAATTGTGTAGGATTGACAAAAATACTTACAACCGTAACATCGCACTCCCGAACCGAACGCTTGATTAAGCTTCCATGTCCCTCGTGCAAATAGCCCATAGTCGGTACGAAACCGACTGTAGCCCCTGATTTTCGCCGTTCAGTCACATACTGCCTAACTTCTTTAACAGTTTTTGCTATAGTTAACATTTATATCACCTAATAAAGTTTATTTATTACATCGTCGGAAACATCGAATTCATGTTCTTCCGACGGGAAATTTCCATTCTTGACTTCCTCGCAGTAACCCGTAAAAGCTTCTGCCATAATATCGCCGATGTTGGCATATTGTTTAACAAATTTCGGCGAAAAATCACGATACATTCCAAGCATATCCTGATAAACAAGAACCTGTCCGTCGCAATGATTTCCTGCGCCGATGCCGATTGTAGGAATTACTAATTTTTCGCTGATAATTTTTGCTAATTTTGACGGAACACACTCCATAACAACTGCAAAAGCGCCAGCCTCCTGAACAGCAAGCGCGTCTTCCAAAAGTTTACGGGCTGCTTCCTCGTCTTTGCCCTGAACCTTGAAACCTCCGAACGCCTTTACCGATTGCGGAGTCAGACCGATATGGGCAACTACAGGAATCGAAGCATCGACAATCGCCTTGATTTGCGGACAAACGACAGTTCCGCCCTCAAGCTTGACCGCTCCGCAACCTGTTTCTTTCATTAAACGCCCCGCATTAAAAACAGCGTCATAAACCGATGTTTGGTATGACATAAACGGCATATCGACAACAACCAGGGCATTTTCGGCACCACGCACGACGGCTTTGCCGTGATGAATCATATCATCCATTGTTACAGCTAAAGTATCTTTATAACCAAGCATTGTGTTGCCCAGCGAATCGCCGACCAAAATGCTGTCAACACCCGCCTTATCCATAATTTTCGCCGTAGAATAGTCATAAGCGGTCAGCATTGTGAGCTTTCGGCCTTCATTTTTATACTTTTGAAAAGTTGTCACCGTTTTTTTCATAGCATTTTCCTCATTTCTGTATAATCATTGTTATTTTTCCTGCCTGCCACCTCAATAAGTCTGCGTGAAAGAGCTGTATACAGCGTTTTTTCCTCATCGGCTAAACACTCCAAATGCTTTTGAACCGTCAGTGCGTCGTTCCGCTCAACGGGCCCCGAAAGCGACTCAATTACGCCGTTTCGGACAATATTGCCCGCTTGCCCGAGAAAAATAGAGTTCAGCACATTTTGAATGAAATCTTCACCGAGACCGCACTCTTTCAAAATATTTCCGCCTGTATAAGCTATGCTGTTTAGGAAATTACTGAGGAAAACTGCCGCCGCATGATACTTCACTTTGTTTTTCTCTTCTATATAATGCAAACTAATATTCGTTTTCTGTAAAGTTCTCCTAAATTCGCAGTCTTGGCCCTCATATGTGAAGCAAGTTTCACTGGGAATAACAGTTTCTTTTGTGCCGACTGCACAAAACGGATGTAACGAACAGCCGACAGCTCCAAGTTCAGTTATTCCGTCAAATATATCAGACGTTAAAGCGCCGCTGCAATGGCATACTGTTTTACCTTTTATATTGAACTGTTTCAAGGTTTTCCAGACTTCTCCGATTGCGGCGTCTGTAACGGACAGCATGAGCACATCGCTGGTTTCCACAAGTTTTTCAAGCCCGCCATAACACTGTGTTTTAGTGAATTCTGCGGCGTTTTGTGCATTTTGACGGGTACGGCTGAAGTATCCTGTAACATTAATCCCCCTGTCAATAAAATATCTGCCCAGTGCACAGCCGATTCTTCCCGCCCCAACGAATCCGATTTTCAAATCTGTAGTACGTATCATTTTAGCAGTAACAGCTTTCACAATGCCTTGAGCAATGCCGATTTTGTTTGAAAAACTCGGGTACGGCGTCTCGCCGCCTACAAGGATTCCAAAATGTTTATCATCAGTTATACGCTGAATATCATTCGCCAAAACAAAATCGCAGCGATTCTTCACAAGTAAATCATGTGCAACCTGCACAAGTTTGCCGTCATCAACCCCTGAAAGAAGTTTAAATCCGACAAGAACGGTTTCAGGCTGCAAGTCTTTTATCATACCAATAATCTTAGGCGTTTTTTCGAGAATTATAGCCAAAGTCTCTATATCAGAGCCGATTTTTCCGCTGTTCAAAGGTTCGTTGATACTGTCGGCGTTTGCAACATGACGTACCGTGTAATCGCTGACTGCCATTGAATGAATTACGGCGTCATAATTATTCAATGAAAATAATTGTTCAAGCTTGGTTTTAAGGCTATTCACAGAAGTGATTTTATGGGTGCTTAGGCGGTTGCTTTCTGTAGGGATTACGGCATTTTCTCCGCACACATATGTCAGTTCAACATTGGGAAGCTGCAGAAATTCCTCGGCAATCAGACTTCCGAGTTTTCCTGTAGAACTGTTTGTAATCCTACGCACATCATCAATTTTTTCCGAAGTACCGCCGGCGGTAACAAGAATTTTCATTCAAAAACCTCCATAATAATCACCGAAAAGCCTATCCAAAATGAACAGGCTTTTACATTTTAGAGTTTTTTCTTCTCGTTTTCAATATGCATGAGCAAATCGTCAACAGACATAGCTGAAATCGCATCGCTGCTCTTTGGTCTCGACGGGGCAGCCGACCGTTTAACAAGCTCGTCAATATCAGAATTTTTGTTGCTTACCGTCGATTTTTGCGGCGTAATAACCGGTTTTTTAGGAAGTGGAGCGACCTCGTTTTCCACATCGGCTGCCGAAATAATCAACGTGTTGTCATGTGCGGTAACCGACGGTTTTTTCACATCTCTCGCCGCTTTTTCGGCGTCGGCATTCCGCTTCAGCATCTCGCTTCTGAGTACATTAGCAGCAGGGCTGACTGGCGGCTGTGAATTTTGATTTCTCGCCGCAAATGCCGATTCCGCAGAACTTTGCTTTCTAAACTGTGCCGTATCCTCTTTAGCTTTAGGAGGTGTTTTCTCAGAATTACTGTCGTTATATCCGAAGTTCTCATCCAGTTTTTTTCGTACAAGCGGTCTTTTTGGGGCGTCCTTTGCTGGATCGAAAAGGGGATTTTTCGTTCTTTTCGATGTATTAACAGGTCTGTCGCCGTCTAAAGGAGCTTTTACTTTTGTCTTTGGAACAGGAATTTCTTCTGCGTTATCTTCATCGTCATAATCGTCTTCTTTTTCACCGACAAAACGCTTAATAATAACTGTCATAAAGTACAAACACGGCAAAATCAACTGGACAAGAAGTCCGGGAAAACTTGTTGTGAATGTGATATATCCGCCTATTCCTTCACTTTGTGGGTATCCGTTACAAATCGCTATGATATTTTCTCGGTGAATAGCCGATTCAACGTTTACCGCCTTGTTTGTTGACGGATAGTAAATAGTCTTTCCGTTTTCATCCATGTCGATTTTTGAAATAAATCTGATTGAAACAACATTGCCAGATGGGGATTTGCACAGCACAACGTCGTTAACGTTTACAGACAAATTCTTGCTGTCTCTTGCAAAAACAGCTGAACCCTTGGGAATAGGCGGATTCGTATCATCGCTTTGTGCGATATGCACATAGCTGCCAAATAATTTCGGCGTCTTTCCTTTTGCAAAAAGTGCATTCAATGTGATTGCTGATAAAATCATAAGCAGCAGAATAACCGTGATAACAATTTTCAAGATCGACTTCGTTTTATTTTCTCTCAATATTCTCATTCCTTTAATTTAATTCTCTATCTATACCCAATTATTATACCACAAATTCCTATAAATTACAAGCATTTTCATGATTTTCTGAAAAATTTCACTTATTGCTTAAAAGTTACCCCTATTTTCTCTCCTAATTTAACTATAGTTTCAAATCCGTGTATAGAATTATAAAGTATGTCGTCGTCTACTACGGCTTTGTCTTTTTCAAGCATAAGAACAACGGTGGACCCGCCGAAAAGAAACATTCCTTTCTCCTCGCCTCTTAAAAAGTTGCAGGCGCCGTCATGATTTTTTATGCGTCCGACCATCATTGCACCGACTTCGATTTGTGCTGCAATTCCGAAATTCTCAGTGTTCATCAGCGTGTATTCACGGGAATTTCGCTTATAAATATTGACATGACGCAGAGCTATCGGGTTAACAGTATGAAGCACGCCTTTGACGAAGTGGTTGTCGCCTTTTATGCCGCTGTCGAAATATATATAGCGGTGATAGTCATCAACTTCAAGCCGGAAAATCAGGCACAGTCCGCCTTCAAATTTGCGTGCAAGACTCGAATTGCCGAGCAAATCGTTAACGCTGTAACAACTGCCTTTAATCCTGAAAAGACTTTTCTTGCATATTTTATAAACAGAAAGTTTTGCGTCACAGGGGCTTATCAGGCTATGCCTGTCCATATTGATATTGCGTTTGCCTTTTTTGATTTTTCTTGTAAAAAACTCGTTGTAAGTGCGGATACCCTCTGTTTCATAATCCGCAACGTTGATGCGGTTCTTGCGTACAAACGGTTCAATAAGCGGCTTTGACAGCGGAGAGTCCATATATGCACCGACAATTTTTGAAAGCGTCGGAACTGTCAGAATTTTCAGTAAAATACGACCGCCGACTGAACCGTATAGCTTCTTCAGAATACGGTTCTGATTCTCGTTCGTGTAAATTATCGCGCCCTTCCGGTCTCTAATCATAACAGTTCCTACTTTCGTTTCGCATTTGCAAGCATGAGCTTAATTCTATTTTCCTGATTAACACGGGTTGCTCCTGGGTCATAATCAATAGCAACAAAGTTTGCGTTCGGGAAATCCTTTTTAATCGACCTGGTTACGCCTTTCGCCACTATATGATTAGGCAAACATCCGAAAGGCTGAGCCGTAATGACATTTTCAACCCCAGATTCAACAAGAGCCGCCATTTCTGCGGGAATCAGCCAGCCTTCGCCCATTGAAACACCCTGATTGATATACCTGTCCGCAAGTTTCCGCAAATGTTCAAAGTCATGGAGCGGAGCGAAAACTCCATGCTCTTTCATAACCTTAATGAGCGTTTTTTGCATGCCGTAAATCAGCTTGTAACCTATCTTATTAAAGAATGTCGTTTTATTTCTGTAACCGTAAAGCCTTCCGTCAACAACTATACTTACAGCGCAATACATTATGAATTCAATCAATGATGGAACAACAGGTTCGCATCCCTCGGAAATTAGGAAGTCTTCCAAATGATTGTTTGCAAGCGGCGAGTATTTTACAAAAATTTCACCGACAATGCCAACCTGAATTTTCTTTTCGCCGCTACGTTCTATTTTAGCGAAATCCTCTAAAATCGCTTTGTACAACTTTTTTGTCTTAGTATAGTTCTTGCCTTCTCTGAAATAGCTCTGAAGCGTCATTTCCCACTTTTTCAGCGTTTTTTCTGACGAACCTTTGACAACTTCATATGCACGGCACTGATTGTATACTGTCATAAGCAAATCGCCGTACATAACAGCATATATAAATTTTATGAACATCGTTGTCGTAACCCTGAATCCGCTGTCTTTTTCAAGACCGCTAAAGTTGAGGGAAACAACGGGAACCTGAGGGAATTTGTCGGCCATACACTTTCTGAGAAGATGAATATAATTCGACGCGCGGCATCCTCCGCCTGTCTGCGTAATCATTAATGCCGTCCTGTTAAGGTCGTATTTTCCGCTTTTAAGAGCGTCCATAAACTGTCCTATAACTAAAAGTGCAGGATAGCACGTATCATTATGAACATTTTTCAGACCCTCGTCAACAACCGCACGCGAATCATTCCTGAGAAGTTCCATTTTATATCCGTTTGCCTCGAAAACACTGACAATCAGCTCAAAATGAATAGGAAGCATATCGGGAATTAAAATTGTATGTGTTGATTTCATTTCTTCCGTAAATTTTGCGAATTCCATCAAATACCCCTCTCTTCTTTAACGCCGCCGTCAATTGCCGCCGCCAAACTTCTAATTCTGATTTTAGCGGCGCCGAGATTGTTAATCTCATCTATTTTCAGCTGTGTATAGAGCTTTCCGCCTCTTTCTAGAATGTTTCGGACTTCATCGGTCGTAATCGAATCGATTCCGCAGCCGAACGACACAAGCTGAACAAGCTGCATATCTTCCTGTGAAACGACATACTGAGCCGCCTTAAACAGCCTCGCATGGTAAGTCCACTGGTTTAAAACGCTGAGTTTCGGCGTTTCTGCCAAAGGTGCGACGCTGTCTTCCGTAACGACAGCCATGCCTAAACTCGTAATCAGTTTATGAACGCCATGATTAATTTCCTTATCAATGTGATAGGGCCGTCCTGCCAAAACTACGATTTTACGTCCCTCTGCACGTGCGTTGCGAATAATCTCATCAGCCTTTTTAGCTATATCGCTGTTGAAAGAATCCATTGCATCATAAGCCTTAGCAACGGCATTCTTAATCTTCCCTTTAACATTGTATGTTTTCAAGCAGTCAGCGATAACCTTTTCCACATTTTTGCGGCGGTTTAAGTCCATATAAGGGTACATCAGCTTCCCGCCGTCAAGACGGGTATTGTTTGCCGTCAAAAGTTCGGGATAATACGCAACCACAGGACAGTTGAAATGATTGTCACTCCCGCCCTCGTTAATGTTGTAACTCATACAGGGATAGAAAATGAAATCGACGCCTTTATCAAGTAGACTCTCAATATGACCGTGTGCAAGTTTAGCGGGGTAACACACAGTATCGGACGGAATAGTATGCTGTCCCAAATAATAAAGTTCGCGGGAGCTCTCCTCCGAAATGACGGTTTCAAAGCCAAGCTCGGTGAAAAGAGTATGCCAAAACGGTAACTGGTCATAAAAATTCAAAGCAAGCGGAAGACCTACCCTTGCAAGAGGATTCTTGGGTTGGTTATTTTTTGTGATGTTAAGGAAACTCGTGTATTTGTAGTCATAAAGATTTGGTACTGAGACGGTCTTCATGCCACCGCCCTTTTCGCAGCGGTTTCCCGAAATAAACCTTCCGCCGTCCTTAAATGTGATAATGTTAAGCGAACAGTTCGCCGTACACCTTCCGCAGGTAACCGTTTTGGACGTATATGCGAAGTTTTGAAGCTGCTCCGCCGTTATAAGTCCTGATTTCCCCGTGCTCTGTTCTTTCGCATATAATGCACAGCCGAAAGCTCCCATAAGCCCTGAAATAGCAGGACGGATTACGTTTCTTCCGAGTTCTTTTTCGAAAGAACGCAGAACCGCGTCATTAAGAAAAGTTCCGCCCTGAACAACAATGTTCTGCCCCAGTTCCTCAGGAGAACGAGCCCGTATGACCTTATATATCGCATTTTTTATTATTGACATAGACAAGCCCGCCGAAATATCCTCAACGGTTGCGCCGTCTTTTTGCGCCTGTTTAACGCTGCTGTTCATAAAAACGGTACACCGTGAGCCCAAATCGACGGGATTTTCAGCGAAAACCCCAAGTTGGGAAAAATCGGCAATATCATAATTTAAAGCCATTGCAAACGTTTGGATAAATGAACCGCATCCCGACGAACACGCTTCGTTAAGCATAATATTATCGATACTGCTGTTTTTGATTTTAAAACATTTAATATCCTGTCCGCCTATGTCAATAATAAAATCAACATTCGGGCAGAAATATGCGGCTGCCTTGAAGTGTGCGACCGTTTCGACTATTCCGAAATCAACGGATAGCCCCGCCTTAATCAAGTCTTCTCCGTAGCCTGTAACCGCCGCTCCCGCAATATGCATTCCCAGATTCATTTCGCTGTATATATCACGTATTGTTCCCGCTATTTTGTCAAGAGGCTGCCCAAGATTAGATGAATAATGACTATAAAGCAGACCGCCGTTCTCTGAAATGAGAACGAGTTTTGTGGTTGTAGAGCCCGCATCAATGCCCAAATATGCATTCCCATGGTACGTATGAATATCTTCATATTTAAGGTCGTGCTTTTTGTGACGGTCGATGAAATCGTCATATTGTGCCTGAGAGGCGAAAAGAGGCTCGCTTGTTACTATATTTGAACTGGCACGTGAGACGGACAGTTTTTTCAGTACATCCGCGATTGTTGTCCTGTCTTCGGATTTAGCCGCAAACAAAGCACATCCGTAAGCCACAAAAACAGGTGCGTTTTCAGAGAAAACCGCATTTTCTTCAGACAAAGCCAGCGTTTTGACAAATGCCTGACGCAGACCTTTTAAAAATGAAAGCGGACCGCCGAGAAACAGAACTCTGCCCTCAATAGAGCGACCCTGTGAAAGCCCTGAAACGGTTTGGTCAACAACCGCCTGAAAAATGCTTGCGGCAATATCTTCTCTAGCCGCACCCTGATTAAGAAGCGGCTGGATGTCTGATTTTGCAAACACGCCGCAGCGTGAGGCGATTGGATAAACTTTTTCAGCTCGGAGAGCCATCTCGTCAAGCTCGTCTGCCGTGATACCCAAAAGCGTCGCCATTTGGTCGATAAAAGCACCTGTCCCGCCTGCACAAGAACCGTTCATCCGCTGTTCAACACCGCCGCTGAAGAAGATAATTTTCGCATCCTCGCCGCCCAGTTCTATCACAACATCGGTTTCAGGCTCCTTTTCGGACACAGCGATAAAAGCCGCATGAACCTCCTGAACAAAAGGGATTCCTGCGCTTTCCGCCAGTCCGAGACCTGCCGAACCCGTTATGCAAACAGTAAATTCGCAGTCGCGAAACTGACTGTCAATAAGCAAAAGCTGCTCACCAACAGTTTCCTTTACCTTTGAAAGGTGTCTTTGATATTGCGAGTACACTATATCGCCTATATTATCTGTTATAACAGTTTTCACTGTAGTTGACCCGACATCAATGCCGAGAGAATAAGTTTTATTCAAAAAAAGCACCTCGAAAATTATACTACTTAATATTATTATACTACATTTCAAGACAAAATAAAAGCTTTTTTGCAATATTTTTCACAGAACAATTTCACGGCGTTTTCAATCACTAAATTGTGCACTATGCCGAAAAAATTTTTTTATAAATAAACACTTGACAAAAACTCCTAGATATGATATAATTATTCTGTTAAGACATGATGCGGGTGTAGTTCAATGGTAGAATGTCAGCCTTCCAAGCTGAACACGTGGGTTCGATTCCCATCACCCGCTCCACAGCAGTTAACCGTCAACCGTTAACAGTTAAACGGGAGCTTACTGCCCGTTTTTTTATATGCGCTATTAACTCAGTTGGATAGAGTAACTGCCTTCTAAGCAGTAAGTCGCTGGTTCGAATCCAGCATAGCGTGCCAACGATGGTGGGGATAGCTCAGTCGGTTAGAGCGTCGGATTGTGGTCCCGAAGGTCGTGGGTTCGATTCCCATTCTCCACCCCATGTTATGTTAAGCCGAGCACTCAATTAATTTTGAGTGTTTTCCTTTATATTAATCTTAAATCTTGTGATCTTAGGCAAAGCCTAAGATCACGTTCGCCGACTATGTCGGCG
>Ga0209737_10001203_pt1 | contig 19009 bp, 12 predicted proteins | sample TergutCu122P3_FD_187284 | JGI IMG/M metagenome (GOLD analysis project Ga0209737, IMG submission 187284) | Cubitermes ugandensis P3 segment gut microbial communities from Kakamega Forest, Kenya - Cu122 P3 (SPAdes) (version 2) | ecosystem: Host-associated > Arthropoda: Insects > Digestive system...
GATAGTACATCAGCTCAGGCTACAAGCACTTCCATATCCCTTCCAATTCATTACTTGCTAATTACTCTTATCACTCAACACTGTACATTGTGAGCTACTGACAGGATCGTTAAATAAACCATAAACAAATAACTAAATTGGTAAATACATCAATGTCCTGTGTATTTATGGTTTTGCAAAATTCTTCATTAGTATAAAATACAACAAAATTCTCTTTTCCTGTTTGACCAGATCTGATTATATAAGTGTTTCCTCTGTCAAAGGCTTCTTGGCTAATACAGTAACTAAATTAAAATGTTGCTAAAGTTTAATTTAAAATAATGTGAATTAGGAATTTGAACCTCATTTAACAAGTATTGTTCAGCTAATGTTAGGAGGATGATTTTAAGAATGTTATTCAATTTATGCAGTCAAAGCTGGTCTGCAACTTAGAACAATACCAGGTACCATTTCCAGTTAAGGTAACATTTGTTTTGGGGCTTGAAATTTTCTAACTGGAATAAAACAAGGTGTAAGACACGTTAATATTGCCACTGTTTTCATATTTCTAAATGAACATTTTGTAGTGAGACTGTGAAGTGATTCCATATATATTTGGTACAATGAGCAATGTATATATTTTTATAGAACAAGATTGAAAACCAGATTTATATTTTTATATTTTGTACAGTTTTCAGTTAATATTAAGTTTTATTGTACAGTACTTGCTGTAAATGACAACTTTATGTATAATATTAACATCTTTTATTGACAGCAGCACAGTTCAGAATAAAATGGCCGCTGATTTGCCAAATTCTGCTGTATAGTTGAAGTGTTATACAGAATGGATTAAAAAGCACAATTTTCTCCAAAACAAACATATGTTGGATTCTTTACAGACAATGTGACTATAGTATAATTTGTTTTCAGAGTTCCACATAATAATAACAGGCAGTTACAGTGAAATTCATATAAATTGTAATGATTGAATCCAAAGAAAATATTGTATGAAACCAAGATAGACCATCCTTGTTTAGACAGTGCATTATGTGTAAAACAACTGAAATCAAGGGTAGTAGAACTGTACAGGGTCGTTACTTTATTTGACTACTATAAATTCTCACATCTTGTCGGTTCATTAATCTTGTGAACACGGTCCACTCAGCTGACTGCCCACGTGCATGTTGAAGCAGCAGAGGGACGTGACAAACAGTAATTGTCAGATAAAGTAAGGACCCAGCACAACAGTCCTAAATGAAATGTGTTAACATTTGTTGTTCGTTGCCATTGTTGTGATGGCTGGGTAGTTCATTTGATAAAGCAGTAGGCTATGGACTGCCTAACTGAGGCTTGAGTCCTCACAGAGATGAGGGTTTTTTCTTTGTCACCCAAACCATTTCTGGGGTCCAGTTAGCCTTATGTGCAGTGGGACCAGGGATTTCCCTAAGGGTTAAGTAACTAAAGCATAAAGCTAGCCACTCCAGTTGTGTTTAGTGCTGAGGGTAAGAATGCACAGCACATCACTAATGAGTCCCTTTATATGTCCTCATGGCATGAGGCTTGGGCTCAGAGGTAACACTACATATTATTTGTCTGGTATTGTATTTAGATGATCCTGAATATGAAGTGACCTGTTTTCTCCCATTCCTACTCACGAAGTGGCATAAAAAGATACTGTACTTTAAATAAGGGGGTATGACATGGAAGAGAACCCTGTCTAATTTAAAGTGAAATATGGGGAAAACAAAGCTCATTGATAAAAGAATCATATATATATATATATATATATATATATATAGTCTGACCTTAGCTTGTATAAGAATCATCTTAATCCAGTAGCCTGCAATTTCAGTTTTTAGACACTATAAAATCTGTGCAATAATATGCAGAATGACAGTTAGTATATCAACCAACAAATGCACTTAATGAAATACAGTTCATGATGAGTATTAAACTCCTACAGCACCGGGATGCCATCCTCAGGGAGTCCTATGGAACAAAGGAATAAAGTCCAACAGCTAATATGATATTTCATCACCCTCATGGGAATGATTAAAATATTAACATTCTAAATACTTAAAACTGACAAGCAAAAAATTACAAGTATACCACATCACCCGAGACGATACACTTCACATGCTTCATCGGAATTAAATCTCTTCATATCACAGATCGAGAGAGATGTTTGTATGCATACTCTACACAGAATATAAGTGGCTGTGAGCTCGTACTTGAAGCAGCTCACTATCACATAGTTTTAACATCACAACATTGTAATTTATGCTTGTCAACTTTATGTATTTTAGAATTTTAATATTTTCATCATTGAAGTGGGGGCAACACAGTACACAGCGTGTTGAATTTATTGTAGAAGACTGTCCGAGAATGGCACCCCAGAGCCAAAACATGTAGGGGTTTGATGCTTGTCATGAATTGTATTTTATTAAGGGCATTTGTTGGTTGATATATTGAGTGTAAGAATATGCATGGTATGAAAAACATAAAATATGCAGGATGGCATGTACTTAAAATGTTGCATAATATGCATATTTTTTAACATGCAGTATGTATTTCATGTATGTATACTATCATCTTCATAAGCATCACAGAATGTGTTGGTTATTATTCCTGTTTAGAAACTATGTAACACTAAATGAGTGTACCTGTTGCATGGTAATGTTGATAAAGAGCTCAATACATACGTATTTCAGAATGTATTAAATTCTTTAGATCATATGAAGCACAAACTAACTAGGTAAAAACATGTTAATATGCTGCCTAAAGCAGGGCTGCACAAATTTTCCAAAAATCTGGGAGCCACCTGAAAATTTTAGGTGCCAGATCACAGACATGGAGCAAGTTCCGTACTGACGACACACAATTATTTTGCACCACTGTTCAAAATATAGTCACCTGGATGACCTGGCACCTGGGATTTTTGCAGTGCTGGCCTAAGTATTTAAGTGGCAAATGTTAAATAATTTTGTTTTGCCTGGAGTTCATTATAGAACATTGCATTCATATGGTCATTGCCTTTTACACTGTGAAGCATGGCAGTTTTTTATGTTTGATTATATTGTGGAAGTAACATTTCATTAATACACACAAAAATATATACATTCTGTACCATTTAACAGTAACAGAAAAAAGAAATCTGTGCCCTCGCCTTTGGAAGTTAAAACAAGTGTGCAGGTTTAGAACAACGGAAAACTTGAGTAACCACAGAAACACAGAAATTCTTAATTCTTTCCTCAAAGAAGTTCTGCTTGGAAAGGGTTAAGGTCCGGCCACACAGAATGCAGTCTGCCGAGGCAGACCACGTTCTGTGTGGCCGGACCTTTAGATATTCATTTAAAAACTGCATATAAGCAGTATTCACTTAGAAGGTGGACATGAATCTATCATAGTCATTACAGTAACTAGGTTATTGGCTGGACATCCAAGGAATGGCATTTGATTTCTGGCAGGAACAAGCAATCTTTCCAGAGCATCCAGAAAAGCTCTGGGGCCAACCCAGCTTCCCATTCAATGGGTGTGAGAGGTAAAGTGGCCAGACTATGGATTTCACCACTCACCTCAGGTGCCAAGGTTTAGAATGGGTGAAGCTGTACCGTCACTTGCTGTGTGTCTGCTGTCCTAAAGCATTTTGCGTGCATGTGTGTGTGCATGGGTGAATGGTCAAGGAACTCATCAATCTGGATGAGCAGAAACTAATACTTCACATTACAGCTGCTGGAAAGAATCATAATGTTTATTAATATGAACACTTTCACACACATACACACATCTGCACTCTCTCTCCCTCCCTCCCTCCCTCCCCCTCCCCCTCCCCTTCTTCCTCCTATCAAAGACAAGACTGGAAAAGGTGCTCTCTTTTTACTTGTCAGGAATGCATAAATAGTGCATTACATGTTATGTCTGAATTCTACACATTTTTTTTTTCTTAGTTTTCAGTTTTATAAATATTAAGTTAAGTGGTTTAAAGGTTTATATGCTTCCCTTTTTCACCATCCAATTTGGATTTAGGTTTAGTAGTATCCATTCTTCACTGGAGTATGGTTACTTTCCTTCTTACTCTTGTAGTACCTTGTATATGTCGTAAACATTTCTCTAATTCTGGCATTAATAATGCTGTAGAGTATAATCCAATTTCAAGATTGGGATATGATATAAAGAAGGTGTGCAATTAATTTTTAAAAAATTGAGCATGATGCAACCCTATAATGTGTACTGCAGTACACACCACCTGGACTTTTAAAACGCAGTGGTTGCTATTTGTGCTACCTGTTTTAACATTTAATAAACTCTGCATTTTACCCACAGAGTGTATTTACGGGCTTTGTTTGGCTGTTAGAATAAACAGCGATTATTTCACTGAACACTCTTAACCAATAACCTTTGTAATGGAGACATAATATCTTCCCTGTGATGTAGGAACTGAAAATGCGGGTAAATGCCATAATATCATCACATGTTCTCTGTTAATTCTGCAGAAGGAAGCAGGAAAAGTAAAAGTTATGTTATATACATTAAATGTAAAAAATTGTACTTCTTTATTTCCTATTCCCTACTGTGGACCTAACACAGCAGCGTTTCTAAGGCTTCCTAGAATCATGGTTCCAATCCTAAATATTGTTTCAATTCATGGACCCCTTAGGTACAACTCATGGTAACATTTAGAGTTAGAATATTTACAGACTGTAATAATCTTACTAAGGCAATGTCAAGGTCTATTACATAACGTAGCAAGGTTCTTAGCAGTAATGATAAAAGTGGGAAAACTCTAGAGCATAAAGCTTTGTTCTACTAAATAGAATCCACTCAACTCAGGCCTGTTGGGCAGAATACACAGACTCCTGATGGAAAACAGTTTAACAGAGAATGCCTAATGATATTCACTCTACATTCTCGGTGTTTGCCTCATAGAGAACAAATTACATCCATTACAAAGACCAGTCAGGTAATGCTGTTGAGGGAAACAATCACTGTTTATTCTAAGGATCATACAAGACCCATTACAACAGAATGGGAAGAATGCGACTCCTGATATTAAAAAGAGTTACGGTGATGTATATTACGATAATGTTTCTGGAATTTCTTTTGTCCTGTTTGTTCTAACTTATATGTTAGATACCAAAGTTCATTTCTCATATTACATTAATAAGTTTTGAGTCCAAATGCCATAATTAGGGAAAAATTTGTTTACCATTTATATAAGTTATGATCTCAATGACAATAGCAACCACATTCTGGGTGAAGGATGGGACACGTGTTAGTTTTAAAATGGAATACCGGGCATGTATGCCTTTCTGTTCCCCATAATAACCACTGAACAAGAAGTGATGGATTATCATGAAGCTGTGTGTGAATATCATGCAACTACCTCTATTCTTCTAGCTACTTTTACCACCCCACCCGCCCCCAAATCCACTATTCTGTGGTCATAGTACGAACATGACAGGCATGTAAACTTCCAATGGGGAGTGACACTAGCTGCACTTAATGTACTAGTACCATCTTCAAATATGGTGTGATAACAGTTCTTTGACAAATAAGCAATTTTAAGTAAAGCCTGATGTCAAATCCTAAAATTTGGTGTGATAATAGGTCTTAATAATATATGCAGTTTTTAAGTAATGTCTTTTATTTTTAGCATAGAATGTAAAATGGTACCATGATGGTTGCACAAAATATGTATGTAACTTTTGATAATGGTTGTAACTAAAGAACTGTGTGAAATATTCCATTTGATTATAAGATACTAAAAATTTGTATGAGAGATTGTTTACTTGTCAGTGATTACAGTCATGTAAGTGGTCCAGAATGTCAGCTTGTATCTGACAGATTTAATATAAAATTTGTACCAATGGTAACTATGAACAGAAGTGGATTGCCAGATGGTACAATTTAGAATTTATAGTTCATGATCGCCTCAAAACATAGAGTGAAACAAACATATAAAGGGAAGTAGGACTCATAAGTACCTCCAAAATATCTTTTTTTTTAAAGCATGTCAGTACCAAATTTCATACAGCCCTATTCGTGGAGAGTGAATATGACATTTGCAAACTGACATTTTTCACTTCTTAAATCAATATGCAGTAAATAAGAATTTCATATAAATGCTACTGAAAGACAGGAGTCTCGTTTTGTCATTTCACCCTCCATGAAAACTGCTGATCCCTAAGTATACCACTGATTTCTTCATTTGTAACAGTTCGTATGTTTCATCCTGATCCAAAATTAGTGTGTTACATGTGAGTGGTTATAACCATTCAACAAAGAATTTGGTGCATAGAAAACTAGTCATGATTGTTTAATTTTTCGGAAATAAGTTTAAGTCACTGTAGTGTATTTAGAGTATTCAGACAGTAACCTAATTGAAGCTCAAGGATGGTGTTTTTTGATAGTCTGGTCTCATGTCCATTTTATACTTGTGTACATAGTTATTAATGGATGATGAAGGCTAAAATATTGGCTCAAAATAGAGATGTTCGGTTATTCTTTGTCATGCAGCTTTAGAATTAACAAAATATGTAGTTATGATACATACAGTGCTGTTTTCTGCTGATGTGCATGTAGGTTAAAAACAGGCTTAAAAGTCATCTCATTTACTTTGTGAATACCTTTGTCTCCCTCTGCCAAGAAAAGAAGCACTGTGTGCATATATATTGTTAGAAGATGATTATTGTGTCATAAAGTTCAAGAGAACGCATCTACTAGTTTTATTGACTTATACTGTATTGCATGTTGGTGCCAAATATTATTATTATATAGTTTATGTTTTAGAATAAAGACAAAGTATTTTACACTCTGCTTTTTTATTTATATATCCTTATTTACAGATTATTTATTGGGACCACATTTTAAGTGGGTCTCATGTCAACACAGCATAGTGCAGGTTTAAGATTGCATATGGAGAATACCGCATCCATATATATAGGATAACTACAGATGTGCTGAATAAGCAGTCACTGATATTTCACAGAAAATAACTGTCTAGCTTGAGGGTTGTGGCAGGAGGCAAAGAACTCCTCACCTCAGAAATATACAACAAAATACAAAATGTTATACAGAGCCTAAGGCAGACTGCTGTGACCTTTGTGATGAAACTTAAAAGTTCCATATCAATCAAATCAGAATTTCTCCCCTAGAAGAGCTACTAGCTTCTCAAGAAGGAATGTGGTCCATGGAATTAGTTTACTGGCAACTGCTTTCCAGTTGGTAACCATGCTGTAGGACAATGATAAGCAGCATGCAGTCTGCAGGTGTCATGCTGCCCTTCTACTTTTGCAATGTAGCCAATGACATAATGTCACACACACAAAACAAAAACTTGAAATTTAGCAAATAACTGTTTTATATGCATCCATACAACAACCCTAGAAATAAATATCATGATAGAGCATTTCTCGACTTCTATAAACTCAGCTCGTAGTAAGTTTCCAGTGCTCAGTAACCATGCCTGACAAATGATAAGCCTTTTTTGAAGTAGTTATGTTTATGAACAGTTGTTTGTAAAGATTAATATTATGAAGAACCCAACAGCAATCGAGTCGATGATGAAAGATCAGACAGCTGTCTTCACCTTGCTACTTTTCAAATATCTCCAGATATTAACATTGTAGTGACAAATAAGTAGTGTCAATTTTCTCAGTAAAGTACTTTTTTCTTGAATAGTGGTGTACAATGCATTATTAAGTACAAGAGAAAGGACAAATGGAATACAAATAAAATTATGTGTGTTGTGTTCAGTTTTTGCAGTGTTTAATTTATTCCGTATCTACAGCAGCAGCAGGCAAAGTTGAAATTGGTGTTACAGTGGGTGGTTCTCGTACTAGTGTCAGAAGTTTCTCCAATTTCATTAGTTCCAACTCTCTGTCAGTATAAACAGGTCCTTTCTTTGGTGGTTTCACTTTCTTACGTAGATTTGGTGATAGTTTGAGAGCAGTGATACAGCCTCTGTTAGTCAAAAGAATCATATCAGTGAACAACAGGATAAATAATGTCATTTGGTCCGTTTGTTTGGATAACATAATGTAAAGTAGATATTATGGTTACAAGTAACAGAGATATATCATTTCGAGGATAATCATAATTAGGTTGCGTAGTGTGAACGTTGTACAAAACACTGGTAATGTCCAACACAAACTATTTAATGATATGTCTTACACTGTGCAGAAACATACACTGGTTGTGATATTTTCATGGAATGTGCTACCTCAACCTACAGCATGACTGAATTAGGTTCAGGTGAACAGTGAAAAGGGAAGCGAAAACAGATCTTGCGCAGAGCCAACAGAAACTAAAAGTTTCAAGTGAGAAAAAAGGGATAACAAATGTCCCTTTTTTGGTCTAGGATGGTGAGAAAGTGAATGGAGTTTGGGATGTTCAAAATGGCAATAGGGAAAAATTCCAGAGTTTGTGCGTGCGCGTGTGTGTGTGCGTGCGTGTGTGTGTTACTCCGCAGACTAACATAACTTCAGCTACAGACAACACTGGACAGAGAACTGAATCTTGTAGCACACTTACCTGTCATCACCAACAATTATGAATGGAAGTTTATGGTTAAACGCTATGCGTGTCAGTCTGTTGCGCTTCTTATTGACTACACCTTGCACACATATGGGTCTGTACTTGTTCACGTTCAAGTCAAAGACGTGAACTTTCCCATCATTGGTTACAGCAGCAAACACAGTGCTAGAATATGGGGCCCATTCCACATCTCCTACTTCACATCCCAAGTCAAACACAAAAAGTGGGTCACTGGAAGAGGGAAACAGAACTTTTGTACATGGAGGGTACATAAAATGAATTATGGAAAATGAAAACTTTCTTTTACCATTTATTATTAAATATTCCCCTTAAATATTTCATCTCGTACATTTCCTCAGTCACAAAATTTTACCTCTTTGCAGGAGCAGGTTTGGTTTTAATACATTGTCTGTCTAAACAATTGTGTGAGGGATATTGTTCTAGAATGATGTTTAGGAATTAAAATTCATGTTCCAAAAAAGGTTTTTATATTTCAAATTCTAAAATTAAATCTGAAATCAGTCATTCCATTTCTACTATTAAATGCAGTAAAAATACAGCCTTTTTCAAACAACCAAAAGCATTTTCATTAAAATCTCACTGCATAATGTCCTAATTGTTTTGACAAGAAAATAAAGCTATAAAAAATATGTATATGTGTTAGAAACTAAAGCCTCTAAGCTTTTAAAATGCATACAGCATGTAGGCATGGATATGACAGAAAGTGTTCTGGTGTTAACAGTGAAATAAATGCTAACTGAAAAGCATGTTAATAAACCCTGTACTTTATGAACACCTTTACAATGAATTCTGTTTATTGAAGCCAAATGTATGTACACAGATTACTTCCTCTGGATAAGGAACTCTTAATAACAAAACCCCTCATCCCTATACAGTGGCATTTCATAAAATTTCCACACAGTGACATACAAATATACTGCTCAGTCACTCACAAAACACCAGATTGTACATTATGTCACTCTTATACTTGAATGTATAAACTATGCTCACATTATTCTACCAGTGTATTTCATTATGTTTCTCACATATATAAATTTTTGAGATGTGCACTGCAGTCCATAAACAAGCATTTTAACAGTTAAGCAAGAGTTTGTGAGTCAGTAAAAACAATAAGAGTGATGTACAAATAAATACATTAGAAATAAACAGGACTACTAATGGTGCACCCCATATTGTAGCACACAGGCTTTGCCAGTGGAGTCTTTACTTTCACAATTGCACAAGCTTTCATGGGACACACATAATTTGATATGAGTTACATATATAAGAAAAGTAATGCCTTTCCTGCAACGATTTTCACAAAACCTGCCAATGCTCAGCAGCATTATGTGTGTATATATATAGTACCAAATTTTGTGATAATTGGAAAATAAATATGGAAAGTACAGATAGAAATTCATTTGTTTCATTAAAAAAGGTATGGCTTAAACTGCCAACTTTCACGAAGCTGACCATTACTTAATAAATTTTTGTGGACACCTATGCCAAATGTATTCCAAAACAGATAAAAATACGTAGAAAGGAAGTGCAAACTTTCATTTACACCCATAAGTGAAGTGTGGCTTACAGAGTTCCAAATTTCAATGCTCAATGGCATTAATTGGAGATCACCTGCACCAAATTTTATCCAGATCAGTGGGAAATGATGGTAAGTGCACGTAAAAATGCATTTACGTCCTTATGTACAGTATGACCGTTACATGGCCAGTTGTCATGAAACTCACATTTGAGTGATAACTTTTTGCCAAGAACTCCTACACCAAATTTCATGAAAATCTAACAGACCATTTAGTCACTTATAATAGGTCACTGATAGATGGACAGGTGGGTGGTCATGGCTTGTTTTTACTTCATAAAGAACATCTAAAATTGCTGTACCATACAAAAAGTTCTCTAACTGTGCAGGAATATGAAGAATGGTAACAAACAACAACTGGACAACAAAACTTCAGCTTAGAATAGAATAGAATAGAATAGAACAGAACACAGAAGTGTGGGCAATGAGTGATCCATGCACTTCAACGTGGTCAATCTTTTGTTCAACCCCTAAACTCATTCATTCCGCAGTCCCACACCTTGAGCAAAGGCATCTCTGTCAGTAGCATCTTGCTGACAGAGATGTCGTCAAAGTCACCTGGTTTCATAAAATGACAACTCAGGTGCCTGTATCTCAATGTAGCCAAAACCTCACAGTCACAAAGAATGCATGTGGCCGCTTCAGATGCCTGCTTGCATCTATCACCCAGGACTATTTACTAGCCCCACTTCAAATAGGTGTCCTTTTAAATGACAGTGTCCTGTTAGCAGTCCTGTCAATATTCTTACGTGGTTTCTGCTCAGGTTGAGCAATTCCCCAGCTCTTTTTACAGAAGGTTTTGTAAGAAAGCCCTTAGCTTGCCTTTACCCATGTATGGACTGCCAGTGCTCCTCATTGTTTCCTACTTGTCCAGTCCCTGCTCATTCCTCTGGTAACCTTTGCAGATATACCAAGTGCAGGCTCAGGTCCTATTAGTGGATGTGAGGAGCTTGTCTGGCAAATTCGTCAACTATCTCATTTCCATCAAATCCTTTGTGTTCTGGCACCTATACCAGTGGGATCTTGTTGTTTTCTGTCAGTTTCAGGAGGAATTGATGGTAGTTACAGACTGATGTGGAATTTATCTGGAAGCTGTCAAGGGCCTTGATGGCTGCCTGACAGTCAGAATGAATATGGATGTTCCTACCTGTGTAGCCTTTTCTATGTTCTCCATTATGTGAGACTTGATGGCATACATTTCAGCCTGGTATATGAGGTTTGTTCAAAAAGTATCCGTACTGACCACAGTACATGAAGTAGATAAAGCTTGCGGGGTTTTACCCCTAATTGTCTTCAACAGAGCTCCCTTCCGCAGCTACACACTTTGCCCAACGTTGCTGGCACTGTTGGAAACATTTTGCAAACTCCTCTTTCGGGATGTCTGATAGTGTCTTCATCGAATTTTGTTTGATGTCCTCCGTTGCCTCAAATCACTGTCCTTTCAGAACTTTCTTAAGCCTTGGAAATAGGAAAAAGTCACACGGTGCGAGATCTGGTGAGTATGGCGGCTGCTGCAATTGAGCGGTGCTGTGTTTGGCCAAAACCTGCTGCACAAGATGTGAAGTGTGTGCGGGCGCATTGTCATGGTGCAGGATCCAGTCGCCATCCCGCCATTTTTCCGGTCGTTTTCGGAGAACTGATTCACGCAAACGTTGCACAGTCATCCGCTATCTCTCGTACTGTCAATCTCCTGTTATTTCGAACGATTGTTCTAACTTTAGCAATCATTTCCTCATTTGTCGATGTTGACGGTCGTCCCAAGCGGGGGTCGCTTTCAACAGAGGTTCTACCCCCTTTAAATCGACGGAACCAGTCAAACACTTGTGTACGACCCATTGCATCTTCGCCGTATGCTTGCTGCAATAATTGATACGTTTCCGTTGCGGTTTTTCCGATTTTAAAACAAAACTTGATGCAAATGCGTTGTTCGGTACTTTCACACATCGTAAAAATCGCTATGATATAAACCCACATGTTACTTCCGCGACCTACTACAGCCAACTGAGCAAACGCAGCCTCTTGCAACTTGTGCCATGAGTTGCTAAGACATGTATGAACATGTCAAGACTGGTTGCAAACACATCCCACCCAGTGAACAACCACTACAATTCCAATCCGGATACTTTTTGAACAAACCTCGTATAGTGGTGTGGGGCCCAAGACTGAAGCTGTGCCCCCTTCTCAAGCCCTATCTGTACACCCCAGTACCAGTGCCTTCATTAGTCTTGGACCCATCCGTGTACCAGACCAGGCTCCCTTTTTTGTCTGGGTTAAACCTGTTGTGCCATTTAAATTTGTTAGCGAACTTGTCCGTGAATGTCTTGTGGTACACATACCTCAGAAGCATATTGTCAGACCCCATCTGAAGGATGGGTTCTGCTCCGTTTCCCCGAGACTTTTTGGTGTAACCGAAGCTAGTGGATTAAGTCTCTACGGCTGGGTACAATTAGTCTGTAGGTCCCCGCCTGTACCTCCACCTTGATCATCACATGAAGAGCAAAAAGTCCCAGAAGGGCTTCCATTGCAGCTGTTGGGGTCATCTTCATCGTCCCTGTTGTAGCCAGACAGGCTAATCTCTGTAAGTCACTGAGCTCTGTCCTGTTGACATTATATCTGACCCTTGGCCACCAAACCCTGGAGCCATAGGTCAATACAGGTCTGATCACCATGGTGTAGATCCTATGCACCACACTGGGTTTCTGACCCCAGGTTTTAACAAATGTGCCCTTAGAGATCCAAAAAGCCCTTTAGGCCTTGTTCATCACATTTTTCAGCTGTACCTTCCTCATTAATCCCTTGTCCAGAATAAGTCCAAGGTATTGGACTTCAGTATTTAGCTGCAATGTGTGTCCAGAGAGAGTTGGTTCCTTCAGCCACCTTAAATCTCTCTTCCGTATGAATGGTGTTATCACCATCTTTTGTGAACTGATAGAGAGCTGAGCCCTATCAAACCACTGTTGTGCCATACTCAAAGCCTCCTGCAGAAGCTCTGAGACGATGTTTGGGAATTTTCCACGGATGAGGATAGCAATGTCATCTGCATACCCAATGTGTTTAAGAGTCATTCTGACATTCTGAGTTTGTCCACAACCAGGCTGCACAGCAGAGGTGATAGAATGCCACCCCCTGCAGACAGCCCCTAGTCACAGACCCCTCCATAGTTTCTCCTGCAAGTGTGGCCATAATTTTCCTGCCACCCAGCATACAGCCAATCTGCCAAAAAATTGTGTCTCCAAGCCCATTGATTGATTGATTGATTGATTAGCAACTGGGTTCAAGCCCTTATGGTCCCAGTGCACCTGGGTTGTACAAATGGGCCCTTCTGCAAGCCCATACCGTTTGGCAGCCTTTGTTATGATGTCAAATAAGGTGCTATCAAAAGCTCTCTCAATATCTAGGAAAACTTGAAGTGTAAATTCTCTGTTTTCCACTGTTTCCTCAATATTTGTGTAATCACATGATTCAATGCAGTTTCAGTAGACTTCAAAAACTTCAGCATAAGATGATTAGATGACATAACAGAGCTACACAAGATTTCACGACCATTATCACATTCTGTTAACTGTCATATAATATGTAGAAAGAAGTCACAGACACATTAGTCACAGTTCTGTGAATGTGAGTCAGGAAATTGAAATCATATACTCAAAAGCTTCAGACCTACCCTAGGAATTCGAAGTCACTTCTTGGAATATGGACACATTAGTCGCGTTTCTGTGTGTGTTTTGAAGGAAATTGAAAAGAATCATTCAGAAGCTTTGGACCTATCCTAGGAAGGACAAAGTCACTTACTGGGATACGGAGACATTAGTCGAAGTTCTGTGTATGTTTTGAAAGAAACTGAAATGAAACACTCTTTATTTGAAAGCCACATTTTGTCATGGCATATGTCTTGGTAACCTCCTATTAGTATGCTTTAATAAGATCTAGATTTTCTCTATAAAATGTTACTGAATCCTTCTTAATATAATAAGCCTTCAAAGTATCCATAAAACCAAGATACTGACCATGCTGTGAAGGCAATAAAGAGGGTGTAAAAGTACAGTTCCACTGACTCTTGATCTCAGCATCAGCTATATGTGAGTGATTTACTACCCCAGCCCCTCTATCCTTGGGAAAGAACCCAAATACCCATTTAACAGGAGGCTAGTTTGCCCCCAGAGCTGGTCTGAATGTTTTTGAGAAGAAAGAAGTATCTTGCCACTGCCGGGATTCGAATCCCAGATCATCCAGTCCATAGCCTAGTCATTATACCAATTGAGCTACCGGTATCCTAAAAATAGAAATATTGTGAACTTCACCTTCTTTTATCTTCCCATACTTTTACTCTCCAATCTGCACTGCATGAAATGAATATATCAGGACAGAACTTATTGTAGTCCACTTTGTACACAGCCATGTGATGTGCTTCATACGTAGTGAGGTAAAGGGAGGCATAGGCTGTGCTGCATTTATAAATATTGCCTTCCTCTGTGCCAACCAAGAAGATAAGGCAGTCAGTTGGATGGAATGTAATGGTTGTTCCACATCCTGTAAAATAAATCAGAAACACCTATTTCTGTTTATATACACTGTTTTGATGTACTGACCTGTTCCTGTTTTGATACCTTCATAATGCAAACCAATAATCCATTTGCTCCTATGTCTGCTGTCTGTAAATGCATTAAATTTGTATCGATTGTTACTTCTGTAAAAATGCAATAAGTCATCTCAGTTTATATGGCTAGTTGCAGGTAACTAAGGTCTTACTACTATGACAGTTATTAAAATCAAAATGTAATAACACTTCCATTTTTGTGCTTCTATCAACTACTGTATCATAGATACAAGCCAGTACAGTCTCTTAGATATAAAACTCTAGTACATACTATCACACATGCAACACACTGAAACTACATGCAGAAAATATAAAAATTTATGGTATAAGAATGGAGTAAATACAATTAAAAGGTCAGGTTCCATCTTTAGTCTTGAAATGACGAAGGTATGATTTTCAAAAAAGAAATGTATTTTACTAATCAGTGGGTTATGAAATGTGTTTTCTTTTCAAGTGACACATCCCCATTGTGTTGAATATAAGCTAAAATATAATATAAAATATATATTATATAGTCATACACAGAACTTTGTGTATGACTATATTTTATATATTTTATATTATATTTTAGCTCATGAAATGTGCATCCAGTATATCCACTTATTTTACGCATTCCCTTACTTTAATTTTTACATACTATCAAATAATATTCCTCATGAAAAAATGATCTAATGAACTCAACATTATGTAATTGCATTACATTAAATCTATAACAAATCAAAAGAACCACAATTATAAAACAGTATGAAAAGACCACGAACATAACAAACCTGTCAGTGGAATTGCAGTTCCATCAGGGCCAGGTATGGGATCAGAAGAAAGAGATAATGTAATAATTAATGTGTGTGAAAGGTCACGTTGTGTAAGTACCCAGTTGTATACATTGCCATCTGCAGACACAGAGAAGAAGTTCACCTCACCATCAGGCATGTCAAGTCCCCATCGCACCTGTATAATACATGTGTATCATCAACTTAACTGTAAATGGGATGGTTAGCTGTTCAAGGCTAAAACTTGGGTTGCTCTGTGGGTTTATAGCTGAAAATCTGTTTGTGTCCCTGTCACTCTGGACTCTTCGGTGGTGAATAGAGTACATACACAACTGGTTTACAGGTTCTCACTTATGTGAGTTCCTCCCTGCCACAAACTTCTCGCTGTTCCTGGTGCCTCTTCTTGGCTATTGTTTTTTCCCTCAAATGTGCACACACTGATCCTGATGACTCACTGATTCCAGCATCAAAGAATTTACTTTTTTAATATGGAAAAAACATTTGTTTGTGTTACATTCATATTGATGACAAGGATCTTGCATATTGTTTGTGCAATATCCATGGAGCTGAATAATGTGACTATTGTGCATACACAGAGCAGTGGCTAAGAATAATATTTAAATACACTAACTGGTCATTAGTGTTATTTTCTGCATACTTACTTACCATTCTTTGTTTTATTAAGGTGAAAAGATGGGGAGGACATATAATATGTATGTAAGGCATGAGAAAGTATGCGTACACAATTTTGTTCTGAAAACCTCAAGGAAGATGCATATTTGTGTATGTAGAGATAGTTGAGAGGATAATATTAAAGAGGATCTTGCAGAATCATGATGTAAACTGGAATAAAGTGGCCCAGAATAAACACTGGGATATTACGCAAATATGCGATAAAATGCTTATACTCATATAATGTAAAAAAAAAAATCTGTCTTTGGAATAAGAATTTGGACCTTGCCCATAAACTCTAACACAATCTGAACAGTCTTTTCTACTGCATATTCAGGAAAGATTTTGGAATAAATGTCTAAGTATGTTCAAGTGTTCTCTATTAGGTTCACGGTAGGAAGCAGAAAACAGAGAGGACACAATGAGAAAACAGAAATCTGTTTTAATATTACCTGCCAAACAGTACCACAGTGTTTATTGGTCACTGAGTTGCTCTCATACTGTGGTACCTTCTCTGGTGACTGCACATTATAAACAGCTACGTTTCCATCATATTTCCCAATGCAAACAAGAAAGGAATGCATTGGATGGATATCCACGCACATCACTCCAGTTTCAGTGATGCAGACATATTCCGGAAATGAGGGATTCTTCAGTGTGAACAGGCACATTGCACCCTCAGGCTGAGGCTTCATGAAGTCAACTGTGAATTATCAACAATTATAAATGCATGATGATGAAAGCAAACATTAAGAATAAATTATATTGCTTATGAGGCTTTTACTTCCAATGGCATGAACCACATGAATTAGAACTGTCAGTCTGCTTTCCAACACAGGGCTGTTATCATTTATTTTCTATTAAAAAAATGTTTAAAGAAATTTATGGCTTCTCATTTGGACATGAGCTGTAAATTTTGCTATAATAACAATATTTTTTGGCTAATCATTGGACTGTATAGTCTGAACTACTGACAGTGTTGTTAAATAAAGGAATCATTAGATTATCACTGCCTTGTGTCACATTGTCTTGCCTCCTAATTATTGTAGTGTGTCCAGAAAATTGTTAAAAGCTTTAGTTCTTTTGTTTCATCATAATGATGTGAATACTGTGACAGTTGAACTGGGTAATGTAGGTTTAGGTGTCATAAGTGTTGTAAGATGGACAAGCACTGAAAAGAAAGACACAACAGATTGTTCTCAACATGTCTAAAACTACAAACACCTTCATAAATACAAATCATCATAAAGAAATTTTAAGCGCTTCATTTACAGGATGAGACATCTCCATGATACATTGTGCAGATAAATTTCCTACCCAGGAGTATTTCCACTTACACTGTCAGAGTGGGGAGACATGAAAGTTGCAAAGAATGCAACAGCTATTACAGTACAAGCACTCAAGCAAGACAGCTCAAAGGACAGGAACGAGAATAAGGGAAAAACCAGTCATCCATTCTTGAGGACAGTGGCAACTTGTTAAAGAAAACTTACCACTTTGACCTTCAACATAGTAAAAGAAAATTTAAAAGAAATATTGTTATAAACATTCTGATGCCATGAACATAATTTTGATTTCAATGTATGCATTATGCATGGGTAGCAGATGATATGTACCAGACCACTATGTAGTCACCATTGACATTGACAGTCTTCTGTGGCACCAAGGCATACATGAAATCAGTGTCAAACGGCTGTAGCAGAAAGATGACAGGTTGCTTCACATCTGCATCTGTTTCAAATAACTTACCTACCAGGGGGCCCAAAGATGTGGGAAAATACTCAGCCCCACACTGTAAATTCAGACTTGTGACTGGATATGATACTATGACTGGAAGTTCACGGACCATGGTCTCTTCAGGCTTAATCTCATATCAAGTACACTATGACACAATTTTTCATACTTTCATACTTCCTTACCAGTATCTCTCTGTCTCTGAGTTATGTAAATTCGCACAAAATTTGGCACATATATTAGGTAGAACAAACGCAAGTGAACAGGATTTTTCACGTATAAAACAAAATTAATCAAATGCCATTCACAAATCAATGATGTGCACTTACATGACATAATTCAAACTGACATTTCAAAATGAAGAAGAACAGTGGTACGTCCAGCACAACTATTTTATTGTCTTATTACATAAGCAACATGTTTCGACCTATATACAGGTCATCTTCAGGCCTTCTTTTACAGATAAGTTTACCACTGTTCTACTTCATTAGTACTATCTAAGCACAACATGATGTATTCCATCAAGTCATGACATTTCAAAAGTTTAAATTAATGTTAATTCTGTTACAGAGCAATGGCAGGCCTAAGTTTTGCATAACTACATGACTGTATGTCATTTTCATTGTAATGTTGAGCTTTGTGTTGTTGTGTTGATTATGGTTGAAACATTTGAATGCTCAGTCACTCACAGCATCCTTCAATTTGGCCCACCTGCCTAAAAGTTTGATGTTAATAACAACAAATTTATTTTACAGAATCAGTCCTGTCATTTAATTGGCAGACCCTTAATCCTATTTATCAACCTTCAACATTTGACATTGACCATCACTGTTATATTCAATGGTACAAAAGATATGGAGTTGAGAAATTAACATTAAATAAACCAAAAAATGGCATATTTATCTCCTTCTAATAAAATATGGTACATTATCCTACAGTGAAATGTGTCACACAAGGAAGATTTTGTATAATGCCAGTGCATCACAGCCACTAACATGAAGCATTCCCTCTTGTGGTAGGCTGTATGCTTTTATTAACGACATGAAAAACTGTTAGACTTACAGGAGCCAAAAGACACTGCAAAAAGGTCATAGTAACGTGGACTCCAAACCAGGGCTGTCACAT
>Ga0209737_10001204_pt1 | contig 19006 bp, 14 predicted proteins | sample TergutCu122P3_FD_187284 | JGI IMG/M metagenome (GOLD analysis project Ga0209737, IMG submission 187284) | Cubitermes ugandensis P3 segment gut microbial communities from Kakamega Forest, Kenya - Cu122 P3 (SPAdes) (version 2) | ecosystem: Host-associated > Arthropoda: Insects > Digestive system...
AATCGCCCAAAGTGTGCAGGACAGGTTAAAAGAGCAGGCGTTCAAAATCGTTGAATCCGTAAATGTTATCGGCGGCTGTAATGTCCAATATGCTTACGACCCCAAAAGTGACCGGATAATCGTTATTGAGATTAATCCCCGTACCTCCCGCTCATCAGCCCTTGCATCCAAAGCAACCGGTTTCCCGATTGCGATGGTCTCAGCAATGCTCGCCTGTGGGCTTACCCTTAGTGAAATCCCGTGCGGAAAACACGGTTCATTGGATAAATACGTTCCCAATGATGACTATATGGTTATCAAATTTGCCCGTTGGGCGTTTGAAAAATTTAAGGGTGTCGAGGACAAACTTGGTACCCAGATGCGTGCTGTCGGTGAAGTAATGAGCATTGGCAAAACTTACAAAGAAACCTTGCAAAAAGCCATCCGTAGCTTGGAAACCGGCCGTTATGGCATGGGTAATATCAATGAATTTACCAAACTAAGCAAAGATGAACTACTGAAAATGCTCACCGTTCCCTCAAGTGAGCGCCACTTTGTCATGTTCGAAGCCCTTGTCAAAGGTGCTACTATCGAGGAAATATATGACCGTACCTATGTAAAACCATATTTCATCGAGCAGATGAAAGAGCTAGTCGAGGAGGAAAAAGCCCTCAAAGCAGTTGCCGGAAACCTTCCCAGCGATGAAGCACTACGCACTGCCAAGAAAAACGGTTTTTCCGACAAATACTTAAGTACCCTATTGCAAATTCCCGAAAAAAATATCCGCGAACGCCGTCTGGCACTTGGTGTCACCGAAACCTGGGATACCATCCATGTCTGCAGCTCACAGGACCGGGTATACTATTATTCAACATATAATGGCACATCACCCGTTGATGTCGCAGCCGAATCACCTGACTCCAAAGGCAAAATTATGATCCTTGGTGGCGGTCCCAACCGTATCGGACAAGGAATCGAATTCGACTACTGTTGCGTCCATGCTTCTCTTGCCCTTCGGAAACTCGGATTTGAAACTATTATCATCAACTGTAACCCCGAAACTGTTTCAACTGACTCCGATACCTCCAACCGGCTTTACTTTGAACCCCTGACCCTTGAAGATGTCCTAAGCATATATGAAAAAGAAAAACCGCTCGGTGTTATCGCCCAATTCGGCGGACAGACCCCACTTAACCTTGCTTCCGAACTAGAAAAAAGCGGTGTCAAAATCCTGGGAACCCAGCCATCAGTAATCGACATGGCGGAAGACCGCGACCTTTTCAAAGCAATGATGGAAAAATTAGATATCCCGATGCCGGAATCCGGTATGGCAACCACCGTTTCCGAAGCTGTCGCCATCGCGAAAAAAATCGGTTATCCCGTCATGGTCCGCCCTTCATATGTACTGGGTGGCCGGGGAATGGAAGTTGTATATGACGATGAAAGTATGGAAGGATACATGAATGCCGCTGTCGGTGTAACCCCTGACCGTCCGATATTGATTGACCGTTTCTTAAATCATGCCCTCGAATGTGAAGCCGACGCAATCAGTGACGGCACACTGGCTTTCGTTCCGGCGGTTATGGAACATATCGAGCTTGCCGGGATTCACTCCGGTGACTCTGCGTGTATCATTCCTCCGCGCCATATTTCAGCAGAAAATGTAGAGAAAATCCGTAATTATACCCGCAAAATAGCCGAAGAAATGCACGTCAAAGGTCTGATGAATATCCAGTATGCGATAGAAAATGATACTGTTTACGTCCTTGAAGCCAATCCCCGTGCTTCCCGGACTGTCCCAATAGTTTCCAAAGTATGTAATATCCGCATGGTGCCGCTGGCAATTGATATCATCACTGCCGATATTACCGGAAGCCCTTCACCGGTACCAACACTCAAAAATGTCGAAATCCCTTATTACGGTGTAAAAGAATCGGTCTTCCCCTTCAATATGTTCCACGAAGTTGACCCCATCCTCGGTCCGGAAATGCGCTCCACCGGAGAAGTACTCGGCCTCTCCGCTTCTGATGGCGAAGCCTTTGCCCGCGCCCAGGAAGCTGCTGGTGGTGCCCTGCCACTATCCGGCACAGTACTGATAACCGTCAACCACCGTGATAAACCCGCTGTTGTCGAAGTGGCAAAAGATTACGCTGCCGCCGGTTACCAAATCCTTGCAACCGGAAGCACATACGATACCATCGTAAAAGCGGACATCCCTGCCACCAAAGTCAAAAAGCTTTATGAAGGCCGTCCAAATATCATGGATATGATTACCAACGGCGAAGTAAATATCGTCATCAATACCCCCGCCGGAAAAGACGCAAAACATGACGACAGCTACCTCCGCAAGGCCGCCATTAAAGCCAAAATACCATACATGACCACCCTCGCCGCCGCTGCCGCCGCCATTAAAGGCATCCTCTACATGAAAGAAAACGGCGCCGGCGAAGTGAATTCATTGCAAAGTTTGCATAAGTTGATTAAGTAACACTAATGGGCGACCATTGGTTGCCCATTAATTTACGTCATTGCGGGCTTGACCCGCAATCTCACAAAATTGACCCTTGACTTTTACATCATGAAATGATATCATCTTTTTCGTGGCTAGTGATAACTATCATTAGCCACACACGCGGAGATGTCGGAACTGGCAGACGAGCAAGACTAAGGATCTTGTGGGCATTAGCTCGTGAGGGTTCAAGTCCCTTTCTCCGCATAAGCCAGAAATGGCGTAAAATAAGGCTTTCTAATACACGGCGAAGCCGTGTTATGGAATCAGGGAGTCTTGTTTTTTGTGACGATATTGTCATTTTGGGGTGAAAATAGTTAATGTCTAAAATTTCGTTCTATTTAAATAATTATTTCTGTGTAAGCGATACGGCGGTTACAGTTACATACCGTTTTCGCTTCTCCAACCTCATAACGATTCAGTTTCTCATTAAGGCTTTCCGCAATACCCATCTTTGCGGTCATGTCCAAATGCTTGTAAATATTCATCGTTGCTTGAATATCCGCATGACGCAGCCAAACTTGAATCTCTTTTATATTGAACCCTAATGAAAATAGAAAACTGGCTGAACTATGTAGAATGAATCTATATCAAGATATTGTTCTTTACCCTCGTTAAGTAGTTCTTGTCGGCGTGCTTCAAATCTATCGCTTGCAAATTTCAAGAAAAAATGCGAAGTACGACATGCTTGTACTCAGCAGACTCAACCGAGCCTCTTAGCTTGTCCGCCGCCTTCCCTAATGCTTCTTCCATGTTAATTCTTTTTTGCTTTCGTAACTGCCATTTTTTTCTTGTCTTGTTTTGTGACACTTCCATCAAATACCCATCAAATAAATTTCACTAACAAAACCGCGTGTTTTCAACGTTTTTCCTCGTTCGAGGCATATATTTTCGTCATTCCATCAAATAACCATCAAATAAATTCATGCCCAATAAGGTAAATATTTTCTGTTTTTGCGAGCGGTATTTCCTTCGTGAATCTTGATAAAATCAGCGTCCAATGTTTCTTTAATTATTCTGGAGATGATTGCCATATTCTTTTCTTCTACCCCAAACCGCTCACGCATAACTGAATTTGAAACTTCTATTCCATTAACATAACAATAACAAGTAGCAAGATAGCAGGTTCGTATCCGCTCTTCTTTCTTCCAGCTATTCAAATCGGGATACCAGAATAACTTGACCCTTGTAAAATCATCGGTCGTTTCAACTTTTGGTGCCGGTATCTTCAATTCACTCATTCCTTCTTCCATGCGGTCAAATCCACTGCCACGCTCCTCACATATCTGTATGATTCGCAGAAATGAAGCCATCGCCTCATTACGGCAATTCGGTGTGGTATCAATGATACGATCAATATCAACCAGCATATTACCCGGGTTTGATGATTCAACTCTCGCCTCGAATATTTCAAGCATCGGTCCGGCCCCCCTTACAGTCAAATCCTGATGAATCATCAGATTTCCCACCAACTCCCGGATTGATTTTTCTGAAAAAGTTACATGTAGTTTTCGGAAACTACCATTTATCTCTTCTCTTTGTGGAAGTAATGTCATAATATACTTGCAGATTTCTTCATATGCAATAGCATAACCCTTTGTAAATATTTCTTCGCGGATTGCATTTGTCCTTCCTGTACCTTTGTATTGGATTACTCTTATGGCTTTTCTCTTTAATCGCTGAAACTTGTCCAAATTCTTCGCAAATAATAATGCTCCCATATTCGTTATTGCGTAATTGCCGTTAACCATTTCATTGATGAATTTTTCATCACTCATTTTTTCGATGATTGCTTTACGGTTGCTTGGTAGTGGTAAATTCATTAAAGTGAAATATGCCGAACAGTCTAAAAATTCCGTAACATTTGCTTCTGATAAATCCTCCATTGCCAATGACATCTCAAACGGTACTTTTTCAAAACGCCGCCATAGTGTACGCTCTTTTTCCTTAAACTCTTTGAGTTTCTTGTTGTAAGAGCCAACCCTAATATACTCAATATCTTTAAAACTTGTTGGATAATCAGATGCACATGGAATTTCAAGAATCACGACTTTTTTATCATTAATCAGCGACTCGACAAATTTAATATCTAATCGCGGATTTGTCTGAGTAATAAGCCAATTTTCTAATTCTTCATTCCCGATTTTCGTTGTCGATGGATTGAATTTTGTGCCTTTTACCTCATGACTGTTATTATCAACTCCCCAAATCAAATACCCATTTTCTTTTCCGGCAAGAGTTGCAGAATTGCTCAGTGATGAAATGTATTGACCGATTAAATCCGGTTTCTCATTATTCATCTTAAAATCAAACCAACTGGTTTCAGATGGCAGTTTTCGCAATCTTTCAATTAAACTTATGTAAAAACTATTTTCAGCTTTTATCATTTTCGCCTCCACAGTCATGAAAACTACAATCAGTATAATGCAAAATTACGATTAGTACAAGCTTTTCCACGCCAGCATTAGACAAATACTTTTAATCATGTTTTATTTGATGGGTATTTGATGGAATGAGGGTTTTACCAATCTGAATATGCAAGAAACGTTGTAAATAGGCGATTCCTGCACATTACTTTTATTTGACGGGTATTTGATGGAGAGCGACTCGATTTAGTAACATCGAATGTCTAAATGAAATCTATCAACTACACATCAACTAAAATTCATTAGAAGAATGTTGATTTTTCAACGTTTCATCACTTTTCCCAGTATGATTTTCATTAAACCATCAACTACCCATCAACTAAATTATCGTAAATCGGGAATGACTAAGCATCTATATTTCTCAATTTACTTGATGGGTACTTGATGAAATCGCGAAAATAGATGTATATGAAGTGCAAAAATGCCGTAAATAATAGCTGTCACGAAAACTGTACAATTATCGTGACAGTATGCTATCCCCCGCGTCTAAAATCCGTCTAAAATTTCTTCTCCCCAATTCACCCTTTTATTCCCTCGCTTCCCAAAAATAAACGCCGACCCCATACTCATAATCCGCATAAAATCAACGTTTATCTTTATTTATCCAATTCCATCTTAGGTTAACTACAGTATAAGTATCAAGACTAAGGATCTTGTGGGCATTAGCTCGTGAGGGTTCAAGTCCCTTTCTCCGCATACCTAAACCCTTGAAAATCAAGGGTTTTTTGCTTGCTAGGATTCAAAAGGTATTTTATTTCAAGCTTGGGCTAGCTTTTTTCGAAAAAACAAGTATATGCATATCCCTCATGTTGACTAACGCTTGTTAGTCTCCAACCTAATTGAGCTAATTCATTGATTTCGTTATTCATGTTAAGCATTCCTTGTTCATTAATGTATGAAACTCTAAATACTACAACGAAATAATGCTCTATTCTTAATGATTGATATCTTTACTCATTTTTCGCAACATGGTTTTTATATATTTTCTGAGCTAAAAGGATATTGAATACTGAATTGAAATATGTTTAATATCCGCATTATTATTTAACAACCCATTTTCCATTTTTATCAGAACCAACTCGCTCAATCAAACCTATATCTTTTAGTTTTTTAATGTTCTTTTTTACATTACGTTCATTAATGCTTAATTCATCTGAGATTATTTTTGTTGTAATTCTTGGATTTGAAACCATCAAATCTAGCAATAATTTTTGAATATCATTTACAGTGTCTTTTACAGTGTCTTTTACAGTGTCTTTTACAGTGTCTTTTACGGTGACACTCATATCATTTATTGGCTCACTATTTGTTATCCCCGCTTCATATGAATACCCATCATCAAGTGGAACAATCACTCTAAATATGTCGCCATCAATCATTTCCGGCGGTTTGCCTGAATATTTAGGAACATAGTAATGCAATTTCCTCACCCCGGAACCTAGTTCGTCTGCCAAACCGATATTACGGAAAAAAGCGGCTATTCGAGGGTTCTTAGGATTAGGGGTAAAATTATCAGGTGTAATAACACCACCCGTTACCGCACGATTAGCATTTTCGGTATACATTTTGTCTTTTTCGATGATGAATCTTGCATAATGAGCACTTGTAAATTCACGGTGCATAAGGGTATTATTAAGCATTTCGCGAGCGATGATATTCCGTAGGCTAACACTGATATCACCTTCAAGGTGAAACTTGTCCCATAAATGCTTCTCTGCAAACTGAAGTAATTGGTAATAACTTTCAATTAAATTCGTCTGGACAATCACCCGATCATCATAACGGTCAACATTAACTTTACGTAAAAGAGCATCTGTACGATATACCGAAGTAACTGATAAAATCACATCATCACGACCAAGTAACATAACAGCGGCTAAGTTATACCCTGTTTTTCCTGTTTCAGCATCTTCGCCTATCAGACCTGCACTTTGGATAAGCTCTGAATCGGTCATATCTTTCCACGGGTGGTCATTTTGCTTGTTAATAGCCATTTGACGGATACGGGGGAGTAAATCAAACCGTAAATCCTCATCTTTTACATATGGGTATACCTTCTTTTCTGTGAATATATTTTGCTTGCGTATATAAAGCAAAGCAATCTGTCCAGTTGCCTTTACCTTAACATCTGCATCGTCAACACGATCATAGATTATCTTCTTGCAACTATGTACTTCAGAGCTTAGGGGAACATGAATGTGAATTATCGTTTTATTTTCATATTTAATTATTTCCGGTGAAAGGTAAACTGTAGGTGATAATATATCAGGATTGCTTATCATCTTGATAAAATTTTTAATTAAATCCTTGGCGGCTTTTTCTGGTACGCCGATAACTGTACCGTCATTTTCGACACCGAGAAAAATATCTCCACCAAAACGATTCAGAAATGAGCATACTGTTTCATATGTATCTGCTTCGATGCCATTTCCGCAACGTTTAAATTCAACCGCTATTGTTTCACCAACATCAAAGATAAGTTTTAGTTTTTCATAGTTCATTTTGCTATTTCTCCCTGTTACAATTATATATTTTATCAATGCTAATTACAAGTTATATAAGTTGATTCTCTGAAACCCTATATTATAAACGTTTCCACTACAATCAGTATAAATGTTATGATGTCCAATAAACCTCCCTCTCTATATTTTTCTGTTAGCTTTTCTGTTAGGCGTTTCGCAAACGCCTATTGCTTTCCATAGTAGAGCGGTATATAATAAACTTTCAAGGAGGCAGGCAATATGGCGGAATACTCAGCACCGGGCGCGTATATGGAGGAGTTTGAATCAGGTCTTCGCCCTATGGACGGGGTTGGAACAAACACGGCGGGTTTTATTGGAATGGCTGTGCGTGGTCCTGTGGTGGGAACACCACAACTAGTTACCAACACGGCTATTTTCAAGAGCATATATGGCGAATATCTTTCTCAGGCTGAATACGGGAATTATCGCTATCTCGCATATGCTGTAGAGCAGTTTTTCTTTAACGGCGGTGCACGCGCTTTTATCATGCGTGTCTGTTTGCCGGATGCGGTCGCCGCCTCAAGTGTGTTGGTAGCAAGAAACAAAAACCCTATCGTATCTGTTTCAGCCGCAAATCCGGGTACTTGGGGTAATGACATCAGTATTACGTTTCAGGCTTCCAGCAAAGCCAAAACCCCTATCCTTGATGTTTTGGATAAAACAGCGGGTTTATACCAAGTCAAAAGCTCCTCCGGGTTTAATGTTGGAGACGTGGTCGTATACAAAAAAGAGAGTGGCGAAAGTGATGCTCGGAAATATGAACTTGTCTACAACCGGGTCATCAAGAGCCGGGACAATACTTTGCAATTTGAAAAACCCTTTGCGGACGACGATATTACCGATACAAATTTGCTTCCGACAAAACTCCTCTGCACCTGCGAGTTTGATATGACAGTCGCTTTTGAATACATAACTGAAACATATGAAAAACTATCTTTCAACTCAGAATCCACTGATTTTATTGAAAAGAAAGTTTCAAATTCCAGCTTAATTTCTGTTACATACAATAGCGGGCAAAGCCTTGATTTACTGCCGCCATTTGATCTTCTAACGGGTGTGGCAGAGGCGGCAACCGAAGAGCCTTTGGGTGCAAAACCGGTTCAGCATAAAATATCCCTGTCGGGTGGTTCGGACGGAGATACATCGGTTTGCTTAAAAGATGAGGGAATGGTAGATATTTTCACAGGCAAAAATGGTTCCACAGAAGCTGGGAAGCGTAGCGGTTTGGCGGCGTTTTTGGACAATGATATAGTAAACCTCATGCTGGTTCCAGGTGTGACCAATGTAAGTATTCAGTCAAATTTGGTCGCTCATTGCGAAAGCTTGGCAAGCCGGTTCGCCATACTCGACATACCTAGGGATGCAAATAAAATAAACGAGATACTCGCACACCGAGATACTATAAATTCCCCTTACGCAGCTATGTATCATCCGTGGATGGAGGCTTATGACCACTTAAAAAGGAAAAACAATATATTCCCACCTTCCGGGTTTATTGCGGGCATCTACGCTAGAAGTGACCAAGAGCGGGGAGTGCATAAAGCACCCGCCAATGAGGTTGTCAGAGGGGTGACGGCTTTAGATATTGTGTTCAACACAGGTGAGCAGGATATTCTTGGACCCAAGGGTATCAACCCCATCCGCTCTTTTCCCGGACAAGGCATTCGCGTATGGGGCGCACGGACATGCAGTTCCGACCCCCTGTGGCGGTATATTAATGTCCGGCGTCTGTTTATTTACTTGGAAGAATCCATCAAATTGTGTACCAACTGGGTGGCATCTGAACCTAATAACGAAATGCTTTGGGCAAAAGTTAAACGGACGATTGATAATTTCCTTGGTGACGTCTGGCGCAGTGGCGCTCTGTTCGGTTACAGCAAAGACGAGGCATATTTTATAGACATCGGACGTTTCACTATGAACCAAGATGATATTGATAACGGACGCTTAATTTGCGTAATCGGTGCCGCTCCTGTAAAACCCGGCGAGTATGTTGTTTTTAGGATCACGAAGAAGACTCTTTGTGATAAATAAGGATAGCTATTCCACCTCACCGTAACGTCGCAAGTATTTCATCATACAGCCGCCGTGTATCCCCACTGCTGTCAAGGCTCAAATAGACATCCCTCAAGTTTTCGCTGGTAATAAGAATGGTCGGGGATGATTTTGCTTTCACAAACAACAGTACCCTTCCTAGTCTTTCGGACTGAAATTTTCCTTTAAGTGACATCCCGGTTACACAATATCCATTTTTCCGCACAGGGATGCCAATTCCTTCCATGCTTTTTTCTATGAGGGTAACAGATGTAATTTCTGATACATCAATGCTTACCCCAAAACTACCATGAATCCGGATACTATCTTCATTAATGCTTACCCTCGGTTCTTGTTCACCAAAATAAAACATCAGGCTAACAACAACCAGGGTTATTGCCAATATAATATGGGGCATAATCCTTAATCTGTTTGGAATCTTCCTAATACCCTCATTTGCATTGGAACTACAATCGGCTCTGCATATAGTGAATGCCAAAATAATAATGATTGCGACCGGTACCAAAATTCCCCACGGAATAAGCCATTCGATAACCACCGGCAGTTCAAAATCAAACCAAGCTGAAATTATCAAAACAACTGTAACAATACTTAAACCACCGCCTACTACCCGGTAAAGCTTTTTTTCATTGAAAAACCGGTTTCTTATAAAACCTGCCGCGCCTTTTCCCATTAAAAGTGTTATTGACGAAAGCCCTGATAAAGTTATCAAACCCCATAAAATTATACTTGCACCATTCATTTTTTGCCTCCTTGGTTTATGTGATTAAATAGAGTATAAAGAATAAATCTCAACTTTTTCTCAAGATTTGAAAAAAAATGTTGCGGTTACTTTTGCCCCACCCAAATGATTTTCCAGCTTCAATAAACCGCCATGTTTTTGACATAATAAACTGCATATATAAAGTCCCATACCAAAATGCGCATCCTGCCCATTATTATCATCACGCAGAAACGGTATAATTCCTTTATTTAAAATTAAATCGGAAAATCCCTGACCATCATCGGTAACGACCATTGTGATTTTTTCATTATCATAAGTCAAAGAGATACCTATTTTACTTCTTGCATAACGAAGCGCATTACCTGCCAAATTTTCTGCTGTATTGAAAATCATGAATTTATCAACTTCCACTTGCTTATTTTTTCCGTCAAAGTGGAAATTCATTTCCAACCCCATGTCTGCTCCTAATACAAGTAAGCTGTTTTCAAGCTCTTTAAGCAACTCTTCCCAGTAAATAGCTTGCCGGTTGCATATTAAATCTTCCAGCTTTTGCACACTAGCCATTACTTCGATATATTTTTCAATCCGTTCTGTATATTGCTTTATTAATAACAAATTTTCATCATTCCCCAGTTTTTTTTCCAGAATGGCGGCTGAACCTTTTAGGACAGTCACAGGGTTTCGTAAATCATGTGAAAAAGCCACATTTAGGCGTTTACGCTCTTCCACTTGCCGCCACAATTCGCGATTGCTTTTTATTAATTCGAGGCGCATGGTTTCAAAAGCGGCACACAATCTGCCCAGCTCATCATCATTTTGTTTTTCGATTGAAAAATCCAAGTCTTGATTCTGTATTTTTTCGATGCCATCTTGTAAAGCATCAAGCGGTTTCTTAAGTTTTAACCGGTAAAATAATACCGCTGAAATTAAAAGCGCACCGATATTCAACAAAGTAGGTAATAGTGCATGAAAATTGTACATATCCACCAACAAAAACGAGAGCATATTCGCCAACCATATCGCCAATATTGTGATAATAAAGAATGTTTTGATTAGACTCCTATTTTTTATCCATTCCATTTGTACCCCACCCCCCAAACTGTTTCGATATAATTATGTGATGATAAGGCAGCAAACTTTACCCTGATTTTGCGGATATGTTCCATAATCGTATCACTGCTTCCGTCTCCTTCCAACCCCCAGACCTTAACATAAATCCGTTCACGGTCAAAAATCTGTCCGGCATTGATGGAAAGTAACTCGATGATGTCAAATTCTTTTTTGGAAAGTGATGCCAAAGATGATCCAATCTTTACTTCCCGCTTCGTATAGTTTATCACCATATCGCCAAAAAAGCGTAATACTGTCTGCTCCTTTCGGCGGTTTTCGCGGCGCAGATGCGCCTCCACCCTCGCACCTAATTCTTCTATATTAAATGGCTTAACAATATAATCATCTGCACCAATATTAAAAGCGTTAATTTTGTCGCTTACATCAATTCTAGCAGTCAAAAAAAGAACCGGGCATGAAATATGTTCGCGGATGTGTTCTAAAACCGTCAGACCATCCATGTCCGGCATATTTATATCAAGCAAAATTATGTCCGGTTGCTGGGAAATTTTACTTAATGCTTCATTGCCACTATAAGCTGAAAAAACCTGATAGCCCTCTGCTTCAAAGTAATTTTTCAGGATACTGACAATGCCCTTTTCATCATCTACAACCAATATCCGCTTCTTCATTTCATACATGCTTTTAATACTAACGCATTGTTTCTGCTAATTCAAGATTTATGTTTAAATTCCAATCAGTTATTGACATATATGCTTTTGTTTCATATATTATTTCATGGAGGTATTTTATGATATACGCGAACATCCTTGAAGCCATCGGGCATACCCCCATGGTGAGAATAAATAATTTAAATCCAAATCCTGCGGTTGAGTTGTATGCCAAACTGGAGGGTTTTAATCCTACCGGCAGCATCAAAGACCGCATCGCCCTCAAGATGATTGAGCAGGCTGAAACAGAAGGACTTTTGACTCCCGGCAAAATTATTATCGAAGCCACATCGGGAAATACCGGTATAGGACTGGCGATGATTGGAATCGTAAAAGGTTACCGGGTGCAGATAGTCATGAGTGCGGTCGTATCGGTCGAGCGTCAAAAAATGATTAAAGCTTTTGGTGCCGAGGTTATTTTAACTGCTGCCGAGCTTGGTACTGACGGAGCTATCATTAAATGCAAGGAGCTTATCGAAGCAGACCCTGATAAATACTTTAATCCTAACCAATTTTCCAATGAGTATAATAAACTTGCGCATTATAAAACGACCGCCGAAGAGATCTGGGAGCAGACGGAAGGGCGTTTAACCCATTTCGTTTCATCGCTTGGTACATCGGGTACTTTGATGGGTGTCGGCAAAATGCTCAAAGAACGAAATCCCAAGATCGAAATTATCGAAGCACAACCGGTGATGGGGCATTACATACAAGGTCTAAAAAGTCTCGCCGAAGCAATTGTCCCCGAAATTTATGATATCAATGCCATTGACGAAAGTATTTTGATTGATACCGAGGAAGCATATGAAATGGCACGGCAGATAGTCCGTGAAGAAGGGATTTTCGTCGGTATGTCCAGCGGGGCAGCGATGTTGGCCGCCCTTAGGAAGATAGAGCAGTTAAAAAGTGGCGTGATTGTGGTTATCCTGCCAGACAGAGGGGAGAAATATTTGAGTACAGACTTATTTTAAATTTATAATGATATCAAATAACTTTCCAACTCTTCCAACGAACCATGCCGGAATGTAGAGATATCAATGTCTGCTTCATTTTCGAGACAATCTGTCACTAAGTAAAGCTCGCAACCCAACTTTCCGGTTACCATATCCTCAACCGGATTATTTCCGATCATCATGCATTGCTTAGGTGTTTTCTTTATGATATCAAAGATTTCCCGATAATACCCCAGGTTAGGTTTACAAAATGAACTGTTTTTGTAATGGGTAATATGGATGAAATCATTTGGTTTTAATCCTATCCAATTGAGCCGGGACTCTATGGCACACTCCGGAAACACTGGGTTTGTTGCTAGAACTAGCTCATATCCTTTACGCTGCATTTCCTTTATAAGCCTTTGTGGTATGTCCGTCGGCTCCATCAATTCTTTAAGTTTGTTAAAATCATTTGCGTAAAACTTGTCACATACAGCTTCAATATCGACTATATCCGCTTCTGATAAATGCAAGCATCTTGCAAATACCTGCCAAAACTTTTTTGCGTTTGATTCTGTACCATCATTGGTAAGCATTGCTTTCGTTCCTGCCCATACTGCGGAAACGGCTGCGTCCCCATCCATTCCGATGTTGGCAAAAACCTTCCCTATTTCAGCGAAATATTTTTTTATAAAGGTTTCTTGGGAACATCTGATCAATGTTCCGTCAAGGTCAAATAAAATTGTGTTAATCATCGTGTAGCTCCTTTTATCATGAGTTGCTCGTTATCGGCGGGGGCAAGCCCCCGCCCTACAGTATTTTACTATTATATCAAAAAATATTTTTACTTGCAATTTAATCCAAAACATATTACAATGTACAAGGCATAAAAAATGCCGCGATTTCATATGGAAGAAACTAATGGAAAACGAACAGAGAAAAGTTAAGATAAAAACTGAAAACATCAACCTCTATTACGGCACAAGTCACGCCCTCGGCGATATTTGTGCTGATATTTATGAGAATACCATAACGGCTGTTATTGGACCATCCGGTTGTGGTAAGTCAACCTTCCTCCGGCTTTTTAACCGCATGAACGATTTGATTCCCAGTGTCACGATAGATGGTTGTGTTTTTCTTAACGGTGAAGACATTTACAGTAAGGATACTTATGTGGTTGACTTACGCAAAAAAGTCGGCATGGTTTTCCAAAAGCCCAATATTTTCCCCATGAGTATCCGCGAAAACATTATTGTCGGACCGAGGCAACATGGAATCAAGAAAAAACAAGACCTCGATATCATCGTTGAGCGGAGCTTGAAACAAGCTGCTCTTTGGGATGACTTTAAAGATAATCTCCACAAACCCGGCTTAAGCCTCTCCGCCGGTGAGCAACAGCGTTTATGTATCGCCCGCGCCCTTGCGGTAGAGCCGGATGTTATACTATTTGACGAATCATGTAGTGCCCTCGACCCCGAATCAACAATGCGGATTGAGGATTTGATGAGCGAACTGGCAAAGAAGTATACGATTATTATCGTGACCCACAATATGGAGCAAGCAGCGCGGGTTTCCGATATGTCGGCATTTTTTATGATTGATGATGAAAAAATCGGACGTTTGGTCGAATATGCCCCCACCGGTGATATGTTCGCCCATCCCAAGGACAAACGTACCGAGGATTATATTACAGGGAGGTACGGGTGATGAAGAAACTTATTATTTTAGTAACCCTCATCTTAATATGCTCCCTACTCTCCGCCTGCAACAATTCCAGCCGCGGAAGTGTTGTTGTCGCGGGCTCGACTTCGGTTCAACCCTATGTCGAATTTCTTGTCGAAGAATATTCACGTATTTATCCCGACCGCCATATTGAAGTCCAAGGTGGTGGTTCGGCAGTTGGCAAAAATGCCGTTGAAACCGGGGTTGCCGACATCGGGATGATGTCGCGGGCATTAAAAGATAATGAAAAACACCTGGACGCAACCATAATAGCCAGAGATGGTCTTGCCATCATCCTCCATCCTGACAATCCGGTTACCAACCTGACCTGCGATCAAATCCGTGCCATCTATGCGGCTGAAATCACCAACTGGAGTGAAGTTGGCGGAAAAGATACCCGGATTCATGTCATGGCGCGGGAGGAAGGCAGCGGAACGAGAGGTCAGTTTACTGATTTGGTAATGGATGGTTTCCGTATTACCCCCAAAGCGATTGTCCAGAATTCAAATGGGGCAATCCGGCAATTAGTCGCCAATGATCGTGATTCAATTGGTTTTATCTCCTTGGGTCTGGTTGACAATACCGTTAAAGCAATTGCCATCGATGGTGTTGATGCTTCCTACGAAAACGTCAGAAATTCGACTTATGCTTTATACCGCCCATTTATTTTCCTTGTAAATGAACCCAGCGAAGAGACAATCCATTTTATAGATTTTGTTTTATCAGATAAAGGAAAAGAACTATTAACCAGCGAAGGATTGATTCCATAAGATGAAGAAATTCAAAGAAAAACTATCAGGACGGATATTTCTACTGCTCGCTTTGTCGTCAATCTCGGCATTGGCGCTGATTACAATTTTTATCCTTGTGCAGGGTCTTCCGATTATCAAGGATGTCGGTATTAAGGATTTCGTCTTTGGCATGAGCTGGGCGCCCAGTGAAAAAGAATACGGTATTTTCCCGATGATAGTCGGCACGGTTTTGGTTTCGCTCGGTGCTGCTTTGATTGGTGTCCCGGTTGGAATCTGCTGCGCCGTTTTCCTTTCTGAATTTGCCCCGCCTTTTATCACCAACATTTTCCGCCCGGCGATTCAACTATTAGCCGGGATTCCGTCTGTTGTTTATGGTTTCTGGGGTCTTATCTTTATAGTCCCTTTTATCCGCGATTACCTTGGTGGTCCCGGACTTAGCATCCTAGCGGCTTCGATTATCTTGGGGATTATGATTTTGCCGACCATTATCAGTATCTCCGAAGTATCAATCCTAGCCCTGCCCCGCCAGTACAAGGAAGGAGCGCTTGCTCTTGGTCTTACCCACTGGCAGACCATCCGCGTGGTAATGTTACCAGCCGCAAAATCAGGGATAGTCGCTGCCGTTATCTTGGGAATCGGACGGGCGATTGGCGAAACGATGGCCGTTATCATGATAGTTGGTAATGCGGTCGCGATGCCGGAATCAATTCTTGACCCGGTCAGGACACTGACAACCAATATCGGGATTGAGATGGGTTATGCCACAGGTGTGCATCAGGAAGCACTTTTTGCCACCGGAATCATTTTGTTTATCGTAATCATGATACTTAATGCAACAGCACAGTATCTTACCAGAAAGAAGACAAAAAAAGGTCGTTAGCCCGACCCTATAAAGGATAAATATGAAACTTAACGCACGCAAACGTGAATATATCGCCAAAAGCATTATCTGGGCGGCAGCAATGTCGGTCATTATCGTGCTTGTCGCGATTATCGTATATATATTAATCAAAGGACTTCCGGTTATTAATTGGGGGTTCCTGACCCAAAATCCATACAACATGGGACGGGCGGGCGGAATTGCCCCAACCATCGTCGGTACATTTTATATCACCGTCGTCGCCATTATTATCGCAGTCCCCTTCGGTATCGGTACCGCCTTTTATCTGGCTGAATATACCCGCGACAATATTATCACCCGCATTATCCGCTTCAGTGCCGAGTCACTTGCCGGGATTCCTTCTATTATATATGGGTTGTTTGGTTACATCTTTTTCGTTATTTACCTAGGTATGGGTTGGTCTATCCTCGCGGGTGGATTGACACTGGCTTTTATGATATTACCGACGATTATCCGTACCTCGGAAGAGGCCATCCTTGCCGTTCCCCAGATGTACCGCGAGGCAAGTTATTCGCTTGGCGCGACCAAATGGCAGACGATATACAAAACCGTCTTCTCTTCCGCCATCCAAGGAATCGTAAACGGGATAATCCTTAGTATCGGACGTTGTATCGCCGAAACCGCTGCCGTTATTTTTACCGCCGGTTCAGTGCTTAGTATGCCGTTTTCAATTTTTGACTCAACCAGGACAATGGCAGTCCACTTTTTTATCCTCGCCAGCGAGGGTGTTTCAATGGAAAATGCTTACGGCACGGCAGCGTTACTTATTATCCTGATATTCATCATCAATGTCGGGCTCAATTCGCTGGTGAACCGCTTTATAAACAAAAACCAAGTAAAAATAAAGAAGAAAAAATAATCCCCCGTCATTGCGGGCTTGACAAAATCTCGTTAAAGCGAGCTACGCAATCTCAACAGGAGCAAACAAGTGTCCGAAAATATCAAAATCGAGATTAAAAACTTCAACTTCTTTTACCACCAAAAGCAAGTTATTTACGACCTTAATCTCAAAATCCATAAAAACGAAATCACCTCCTTCTTCGGCCCGGCAAACGGTGGAGTGACAACCTTGTTGCGCTCACTCAACCGCTTATTTGAGCTGACCCACGATACCCGTACCGAAGGTGACATATTAATCGATGGCAAAAGCATCTTTGACCCGGAATTAAGTGTAACTGAGCTTCGCCGCAAAGTCGGTATGGTTTTTGAGATTCCAACACCACTGCCATTCTCCATTTTTGATAATATTGCATATGGTCCAAGACTTAAAAATAATAAAAGCAAAAGCGAAATCGCCGAGGTTGTCGAACAGGCACTAAAACAAGCCGCTTTATGGGATGAGGTAAAAGAACGTTTGAAAGCCCCGGCAATAAGCCTTTCCGGTGGCCAGCAGCAACGTCTTTGCATTGCCCGCGTCCTTGCTCTCGAACCGGAAGTGGTCATGCTTGACCGCGCCTGCTCCGGACTTGACCCGGTTTCAACTGCCAAAATTGAAGAATCCTTGATTCAACTCAAAGATAAGTATACAATAGTAATAGCTCCGCATAATGTACAACAGGCAGTACGTGTTTCCGACCGGGCCGCCTTTATGCTGATGGGGCACTTAATTGAAGCTGGGACTAATGATGAAGTGTTCGGGAATCCAAAAGATCAGCGTACTGATGATTATATAACGGGAAGATTTGGTTGATTAGTAATGTTATAGTCAAACACGGCGGGGGCAAGCACCCGCCCTACGGAGGTAATAAAATGAGGAAAAAATTTGACGAGCAACTGGCACATCTAAATGCACAACTGGTCGAAATGAGCGAGCTTGTTGAACAAGCAATAGCCAATGTCAATACCGCTTTAATCACGCGGGACTTAACGCTTGCCAAGCAAATCATCGCTTCCGATGACAATATCGACCATATGGAAAAGGAAGTCGAAAGCCTCTGTCTCAAGCTGATTATCCAGCAACAACCGGTCGCTTCCGATTTACGCTTGGTTTCGGCGGTACTCAAGATTCTGACCGATATTGAACGTATCGGCGACCACGCATCCGACATATCCGAAATCATTTGCTTTATAAATGGCAAAGAGTACATCAAAAAAATGGAAGACATTCCCCAGATGGCAAAAATCACTCAGGAGATGGTCAAAAAAAGTATCACCGCTTTCGTAAATAAAGATATCGAACTGGCAAAAAAAGTTATCGCCACCGATGACGAAGTTGATGACTTATTTGTTGCCGTAAAAAATGAACTGATTACTTTAATTAATGCCAATCAGGAAAATGGCGACCAAGCAATGGATTTGATAATGATTGCCAAATATTTTGAGCGCATTGGCGACCACGCGGTTAATGTTGCCGAGTGGGTTATCTTCTCCCTGACCGGTTTCCATAAAGATATCCAGATTATGTAAACCTATGCGTCATTGCGGACCCGATCCGCAATCTCACAAGGAGCCACCCATGAAAACCATTTTCGTCATAGACGACAATATTTCCGTCCTCGCGGAAGTCGAGGAATACTTAGAGAAATATTATAGCGTGGTTACCCTTCAATCGGCTGAAAGTATGTTCGTAGTGCTTGAAAAAGTAACCCCCGATTTGATTCTGCTTGATATAGTCCTTGAAGGAATGAGTGGAATGGAAGCATTGCAAATCCTCAAATCAAGCGAGAAGTATAAAGATATCCCCGTTGTTTTCCTGAGCGGCCT
>Ga0209737_10001205_pt1 | contig 19003 bp, 26 predicted proteins | sample TergutCu122P3_FD_187284 | JGI IMG/M metagenome (GOLD analysis project Ga0209737, IMG submission 187284) | Cubitermes ugandensis P3 segment gut microbial communities from Kakamega Forest, Kenya - Cu122 P3 (SPAdes) (version 2) | ecosystem: Host-associated > Arthropoda: Insects > Digestive system...
CAAGACGTGCTGCAACGCGCGCGAACAGTGCCGGAGCCACAGGTTCCATTCCCGCAGGCGGACAGCTTTGAACGCGTGATAAATATTTGCGAGTTGCTAAGCGATCAGGAATTAAGCCGCAATGACGTTACAGGGCAATACGCGTTTGATGTACGGCAAACGAATTATTATACCGACGCCGCGCGTTATCTTGGATTGCTTAATAAGCGAAAGGCCGGAGCAGCGCCCGTTTACTCATTGAGTGACACGGGCAGGCGCATTCTTAGGCTGAATTTCAAGCAGCGCCAGTTGGCATACTGCAATTGCATATTATCGCATAAAGCCTTTGCCGATACGTTACGCGAATACTTTGAAAACAGGCGTATGCCGCCAATGGAGGCTATTGTCCGGATTATGAAGCAGTCAAGCCTTTATAACGTAGGCAGCGACAGCACTTTTGTACGGCGCTCATCCACAATTAAAGGATGGCTGAATTGGATAGTTGGCTTGAGTCAATAGGGATTTGTGGGGAAGCATTATAGTAATGTAATACAGTTAGTATTTTCATTTATACAAGAATGGTGTGATTATGTGGAAGTTAGCCCTATCGGCAAAATACTTGGAGAACGCAGGAGAGCGCAAGGGTTAAGGATGGAGGAAATTGCTGAAAAAGCTGGAATTACGCTTACAAAAGTGTTTCATATTGAGACCGGCGGCCTTCGCTACCCGTCGAAAAAAGACTTGATTGCTATTGGGGACGTGCTTGGAATATCAGAAGATGAGGTTATGCGTTTAGCTGGATATGATAATGGTGTCCCGCTTTTGTATAAAAATTTCCCTGAGTTGCAAATTGAACAAGAAGCTCCAATTGTCACATCAGACCCACATATAAACGAAATGTTGCGCGACACAGATCCTGAAGAGTTGAAGAAAATGGTTAGTATGCTTGTAGATTTCGCAAAGAATAAAAAAGGCTCCAATAAGCTTGGTTTTTAGGCGCCACAGACGTCAGAAGCAAAGAGCCGCAATTTTCCCCAGCCTGTTAAAGCACCGCCGAGGCCAAGGGCAACAAGAAAGACCGCGGCCGAAAAAGCGGCTGAAGCAGCTGCCGCTGCGGAAACGAATTAGAAGATTGTGACATTAAAAAAAACGACTATGTCAAGTATTTAGGGTATCTATACGACATTGTGAAAGGCGCAGGGGAAACAATCGCCGCCAATGAGGAAAAGCGGGAGCAGGAACTCAACGATAAGCTTGCTTCGAAAGACGATTTGATAATAACGCTGCAGCAACAGATTGAATCTTTGAAACATGACCGGGTTGAGGATGAAGAACGCGTAGCCCTACTTATCTCCGAGCGGGAAGCGGCCGAAAGTAAAGCCGCCGAACTACAGCAACGAATAGGGCAACTAAAGGACGCTACAGCCGATAAAGACGATCTAATCGCTAAGTACAAAGAAAAAACCGATAGCCTGGGCGATATTGTGGCTGAATATAAAGACGCAGCGGGGAAAAGCGGGGAACTGGAAAAGGCCATAAACGATTTGACGCAAGCGAATGAACGCTTGCAAAGGCAGATAGACGAATTGACGCGCGACCGCCAACGGCAATTGGAAGCATCCAAGGTTGAACAGGATAATTTGCGCACCAGTATCCTATTGCAAAAAGACAAGGAATTGCTGGAACAAAGACAACAGTTTCAAGCCGAGGCCGAGGAGCGCCATGCCAAATATATAGCAGAGCTTACGGGGTATCAAGGCATGGTTAAAGATTTATTAGAGCGGGAAAAAGCAGCGACAGCAACCCCATCCACTAAAGCGCCACCAAAGCCAAGAGCGCCGCGGGGTGGTTCAGCCAAAAAAGAAGTGGCAACAGAAACGAATGCCATTACAGACGATTGACAAACAAACCCTATGCTTTACGCATGGGGTTTGTTTTTATCTATTGTTTTACCTCAGGTTCCCTTAGAGTATATTTCGGACAAAATGCCGTCGTTACCCCATCTTAAAATAAGATCTGCTTTGGGCTGGCGCGCTGACAAATGCCTTCGATTTGCGGAATAGGCCGCGTACGTTTTCCTGACTGTCCGAAACCAGCGTTTCCCGCGCCATCAGCTCAAACACGGCGCCCCCCAGGTATGCAAGGTTTAACGGAGAATATTCCTCCGGTCTCACTTAAACGACCACCGCACGCCGTCGGGCCTATCCTCCAGCACGACGCCCATTTCCGTCAATGTATTGCGTATGGCGTCCGCCGTTTGAAAATCCTTTGCCTTTCGCGCTTCCTGGCGTTTGGCGATCAAGCCTTCAACCTCGTTGTTGCCGTCCGCGTCGGATGGCGCCTCTTTCAACATTTCCAACCCTAAAACACCGGTCAGTTTAAGCAAAACGTTAAGCAGCGAAGCCGCGCCAACGCTGGAAATGGGTTTAGAGATCTGTTTATTCGCGTATTTGACGAATTCAAATATAGCAGCAATAGCGTTGGCGGTATTCAAATCGTCTTCCATGCTCGCTTCGAAATCGCTGACATATGCTGAGGCTTCGCGTATGATGTCATCCTCGTTGCCTATAAGCGCCTTGCTGCTGTTGTCAGCCGCGAACTTGATCAGCCCCGCACTGTTTTTTATGCGCTCAAGCCCGCTTTGGGCGGCCTTCAGCAATTCGTCGCTGAAGTTGACAGGGCTGCGGTAATGTGCCATAAGGATGAAGAAACGAACCACTTCGTACGAAAAGGCTTCCGCAACCTCGCGCAGGGTAAAAAAATTACCCAGCGACTTAGACATTTTTTCATTATTAATGTTGATCAGACCCACATGCATCCAATAACGGGCAAAGGGTTTCCCGTTGGCAGCTTCACTTTGGGCAATTTCGTTTTCATGGTGCGGAAAAATAATATCCATACCGCCAGCGTGAATATCAAACGTATCCCCCAGATACTTTTTTGTCATGGCCGAGCATTCGATATGCCAGCCCGGGCGGCCGTCACTCCAGGGGGAAGGCCACTTCGGCTCACCCGGCTTGTTGGGCTTCCACAGGACAAAGTCAAGGGGATCGTTTTTTTCGTCATTTACATCCACACGGGCACCCGCGTTTAAGTCGTCTATATTTTTACCTGACAGGCAGCCGTAATGTTCAAACGATCGGGTGCTGTAGTATACGGAGCCATTCTTTTCGTAAGCGAAACCCTTATCGATCAGCGTTTGGATCATAGAGATAATCTCTCCCATCTCCTGGGTGACCCGAGGCATCGTCGTCGCGTCCAGGCAGTTCAGCCCCCGGATATCCGCTAACGCTTCCTTAACGTATATCTCGGCCACGGCTTCGAAGGTAGAGCCCAGCTCATTGGCTCTGACTATTATTTTATCGTCGACATCGGTTAGGTTTTGGACAAAGTTTACATTATAGCCTTTATACATAAGATAACGGCGTAATGTGTCAAATATTACCAGGGGACGTGCGTTGCCCACATGCATCAAATCGTAAACGGTCGGGCCGCAGACATATATGTCGGCTTTGTTTTCTATCATCGGAATAAATTCTTCTTTTTTTCTGGTTAATGTGTTATATACCCTCATAAATACCCCCATATATTAAAAGCCGCCTCGTTCAACAGAGACGGCTGTCAGTCATTCGCGTAATCCAAAAGGCAGACAACCCAGGCCGAAATGCCTTCCCTTGCTCCGGTAAACCCAAGGCCTTCCTCGGTGGTCGCTTTGATGTTAACCCGCGATTCATCTATATTAAGGCATATTTAAGGCATATGGAGATATTACTGCACATTTCAGGTATATAAGGCGCCAGCTTAGGGCGTTCGGCTACAACAATACAGTCTATGTTGATTATTGACAGGTGTTTCGCGGTTAGTTTGGCCATCGTTTGGGAAAGCAACGTCAAACTGGATATGCCCTTATAGGCGGGATCGCTGACAGGGAAGTGCGTGCTTATATCGCCTAAGCCCGCGGCACCCAGGCAAGCGTCCATTATAGCGTGAACAAGCACATCCGCGTCGGAGTGGCTCAGCAAACCCGTTTCATGCGGGACTTCGACGCCGCCCAGTATCAGCTTGCGCCCGGGGGTTAGCTTTTGAACGTCATATCCGTTGCCGATTCGCATAAAGACATCCTTATATTACATGTTGGTTACAGTTTAGCGCACTCGAATGAGACACACAAACCCCATAAAAGTCGTTTTGACTGGCTGCATTAATCTAAAAGCGGCGTTAAGAAACACCCGAAATGCTAAAAGCTTTAAACACTGAGATCGACCCTCATGCCTAATTTGCATGGGGGCTATTTTATTTTCCAGTTGACAATGCAAATGTATCAATGTACTATAAGCACATGTATATGTACATCAAGTAGATAAAGGAGGAAATATTCATTGACCAAAGACCTTTATACTGTGCGTGACATTGCGGAGCAGCTGCAGGTAAATGAAAAAGCGGTAAGAAACCTTGTAACAAGCGGAGAACTCAAGGCGCGTAAAACCTGTGACAAATGGATCGTATCGGCAGAAAACTTAAAGGCGTTCATTGATTCCGACCGGAATACCGTATCTGTGTTTGACGCAATCCCTGTGCAACGGCAAGGAGGTGTTGTTTACGGAAACGGAGTTAGATAAAAGGATTAGCCGCCACTACACAAAGAACATTAAGCCAGGCCAGAGCGTTTACGATCTATTCCGGTGGAAGACAGTCAATGTCAGGCTGACCAATCATGCAACCGGGGATGTCATCGTAGACATGGAGGGCCTGGAGTTTCCGGAAGATTATTCCCAGAGTGCGTGTGACATAATAGCCAGTAAGTTTTTTCGGAAAAAGGGAGTGCCCAATGACCGCGGCTGCGAATATTCTATGCGGCAACTGGTTCACCGTATGGTCAGTTTTTGGGTAGCTGCGTTGCACGATGAGGGGGTTGTGTCGGCAGCTCAAAAGCAGATCCTTTACGATGAACTGGCATACATGATGTTGGCGCAAATCTGGGCGCCGAACAGCCCGCAGTTTTTTAACACCGGTTTAAAGCTGGCGTATGGCATTGAGGGAACACCGCAAGGGCATTACTACTACGATGAAGAAAACAAGCGCGTTGTTCCATCTGCTGACGCCTACACGCGCACCCAAGGTTCGGCCTGTTTTATCCTAAGCGTGGAGGACAAGCTGATAGGCGATAAGTCGCTGACAGATCAGCTGACCACGGAAACGCTTTTATTCAAGTATGGTTCGGGCGCTGGTTCTAACTGGTCGGCAATCCGGGCAAAGGATGAAATGCTGTCGGGCGGCGGCAAGTCATCCGGTTTATTGAGCTTCCTAAAGGTTTCAGACCGTAACGCCGGGGCGATAAAATCCGGAGGTACGACGCGCAGGGCCGCTAAAATGAACATCCTTGACTTAGACCATCCGGAAATACTAGATTTTATCACTTGGAAATCACGCGAAGAAGCCAAGGCAAAAGCACTCGGCAAGATGGGATACGCGACGGATATTGACGGCGAAGCATACGAAACGGTTTCCGGGCAGAACGCAAACAATTCCATCCGAGTTCCGAATGACTTTATGGACAAGCTGAATGTGACTGATTCAACATGGACACTTTACGGCCGCGTTGATAGAAGTGCGGATAAAGAGATCCTTGTATCCGAAATCTGGGACAAGGCTGCTGAATCAGCCTGGGCCTGCGGCGATCCGGGTATTCAATTCGACGATACGATAAATGCTTGGCATACCTGCCCATATGGTGAAGATGGGAAATTAAGCGAAAGCAATCGGATTAATGCGTCAAACCCTTGCTCTGAATATATGTTTTTAAACGATACGGCATGTAATCTGGCAAGCATTAATATCCTAAAGTTTTATGATACGGACAAGGATAAATTTGATTTAGACGCATACCTGCATACAATACGTTTAATCCAACTGATATTAGAAGCGACGATCCATTGGGGCCAATTCCCGACAGAAGACATTGCCCGGCGTTCATATCTCTTTCGTACTACGGGCTTAGGGCTAACCAATCTGGGCGCGTTATTCATGTGTATGGGCATACCCTACGACTCGCCGCTTGCGCGTCATATCGGCGCGGCTTTATGCAGTCTGATGACGGGTTACTCATATTATACCTCCGCGTTAATGGCTGAAAAAGTTGGGCCTTTCCCTTGCTACAAGTTAAACGAAAAAGCAATGAAACGCGTGATACACAATCACGCCAGCGCGGCATCCAGTAACAAAGAACTAAGCTGCAAGGAATTGCCTTATGTCCCTGTTTACATAGACACTGGCTTTATTAATACAATGGGCTATTCCGACATCACGATAAAGCTAAGGCAAGTTTGGGATAAAGCAATAACGTCCGGAAACAAACACGGATACCGCAACGCGCAAGTTACGGCCTTAGCTCCGACCGGAACTATCGCGTTCGCAATGGACTGCGCAACAACATCCTCCGAACCGTTCTTTAGCCACGTCGCGTACAAGAAGTTAGTCGGCGGCAATCACATGGCTATCGTCAACCCCGCGATCCCTACGGCCTTACAGCGGTTAGGTTATAGCGCAAAGCAGGCCAAAGATATAACGGACTATGTAATGCGGAGTGACGAAAACGGAATTGTGCCGGACGGGAAAATCGAAGGCGCCCCACACTTGAAAGCGGAACATTACGCCATCTTTGACACGGCTAATAAATGCGGAACAGGGAGCCGCGCTATATCATCGGAAGGGCATGTAAGGATGATGGGCGCATTAACGCCGCATATAACCGGCGCTATCAGTAAAACCGTAAACTTGAACAAGGACGCGACTGTCAACGACATCAAGGAAATATATAGGCTTGCATGGAAAACGGGCTTGAAGTCTATCACTGTTTATCGTGACGGCTGTAAGGATTCACAGCCGCTTAACTCATTTAAGGCAAGCCAACACACGGAAGCGCCGCCGGGACATTGCCTTAAACGTATCAAACCAGACGGCATCCGTAATGCCAGGGTGCATGAAGCAAACATAAGCGGGGTGAAGCTTTATATTACTACATCCTTCTATGAAGATGGGCGCTTGGGCGAGATATACGTTTCTTCCGGGCGGCAAGGGACACTGACTAAAGGGCTTTTGGAAAGCGTTTCAACCACTATTTCAGAAATGCTGCAGTACGGAATATCCGCGACGGAGATCGCAAAAATGTATCGCAGACAAAAATACGAGCCAAGCGGTATAGTGACCGGGCATCCGTACATCAAGTTTGTGGATTCAATATCGGATTTAATCAGCAAGATTATCGACATAGAACTAGGCGACTATCGTTATTGTCAAGTTAAGCCGGATGGTTATAACCCCGAAGGGATCACAAAAGAACTGCCGAACGACAGCGATTATACGGGGGAGATATGCGCCAACTGTCAAGGCAGCAAGATAGCCAAAAATGGTACATGCAAGGTCTGTGCCGAATGCGGCGAGACGACAGGTTGTAGTTAGAAAAAACTAACCATAGCCGGGAACGAAACCCGGCGCCGGTTAGTCTATGCAGATCCATTCGCCCTTCCTTGACTTTTCTCTAGTCACAGTAACTACTTCCCTGCCGCGGCCATCCCCTACAACCTTTACGGCGAGATCGCCATATTGCTCTTTCATAGCGTTTAGTTTTTCTATAAGGCTGCTTAACCTTAACGGCTGTGGTTTAACATCTTCTTTTACTTCGGGTACAGCAGTTGATACCCCGCTCTGACGTCTTAATTCCTCCAAGCTGGGGAGCTGCTGTTTACTCCCCCGGTTGACTAAACGGATTGCGCGGGTTAATGAACCGGCTTCATCAATTAAGGCGGCTACTTCCTCTTGTTTATCCGGTGACATGCGCGACAGCTGTAACGCATCCTTTTTTGACGCGGATTGCTGTTTTATTATTTCCTTGGCTGTATCGGTAAGCCTATCGTTTAACTGGATGTCCTCCCAGATTTTACGCTCTGAATGCCCGGTCTTTGAGGATGTGTCCGCCACAAAGGATTTCGGGATAACCTCCGTTACGCTTTCATCCGCGCTTGCGGTTTCAGACTGCGCGCGGCGCGTTTTGGATTCCTCGCTTCTCCTGTCGCCGCCTTGCTTTGTTTCCGGATACAGCATTTCATAGATTTCCTTGCGGCGCGCCAACGCCTTCCCGTTTTCTAAGAAATGCAGATTATTACGAACTATATTTTCGTCTATCTCGGCAAGCTCAATAAGCGCGCTGTTGTCATTGTTCAGGAAGGTTACCGGTATCTCTGTCCGGCCCATATCTATATAAGCCTGTAACCTGTGCGCGCCAGCTACTAACCTGTTATCCGCCGTCAGGGTAATCGGATTTATAAGCCCTATCTCGCGGATACTCTCGACTAAATCCTTTACTTTTTCTTTGTCTACTGGCCGACGGCCCGGCATAACTTTAATATCATGTACGCTGATCATAGACTGCATAATTTTCTCCGGTTCTTCCTCCAATAACATGCCTGCCACTGATGCGTCATGGTCATATATTCCAATCTCAAGCTGCTTTGTGAAGCTCTTAGCCATAACCATATTATCCTTTCTACGCTTCTAAATATTCCGTTATAAAATCCAGGTAGTCATTCGCCGGCTTGGACTTAATAAGCGTCTTGTATGGCTGATAGTGCTGTATAACTGTTTTAAACCCTGTAACGCCAATATATCGGCTGTGATCGGGATTATAAATAAGACAGGCTGCCCTGTGGATCTAAGTCAATCGCAAGGGTTTTATATTTCTTATAAGACAAGCCTGTCGCGGTACAATGGGCAGTCGTTGTCTTTGCGACGCCGCCCTTTTGGTTTGCTACCACTATGATTTTTGACATGGCTGGATCCCCCCTCAAGTCTACCAGATAAATTGTACTAACAGTATATCTCATTTATACACCCATCACAATGCATATTGTAAACAAAAACAAATTCATTGCTCACCGGAGGAAAGCGAGATCGGTATATCGTTGCTCGCCAGTGGAAACTGTATCGGTACTTGCTTTTGGCTAACTGGCACCGGAGAAAATTCTATCGTCAAGCGCGAATAACAGTGTCGGCAGCTCAAAGGTATTGGCCGCGTTTTAAGTAAATCGGTAATTTGAGGTTTTAAACCCTGCGTTTTTACATATAGACTATTTTTATAGTGTATAAAGCTTACTAATAAATTTCGTTAGCGCTATTTAATTTGTGTATATTTCCGATATTTACTATACACTTATTATATAGTATAATGGTACTAATAAATCAGTGTTTGAAAGGGGTTTAAATGTCTTTTTTATACTTACAGGATTACATAAATGACGCAAAATGCGCACAAAAAGATGAAAACTACAGTGAAGCGGCTGCAGCATTGGAATTAGCGGAACCGTTATATGATGAAGCGGTTTTGCGTGTAAAGTACCTTGCTGAAAGTGTAAGTACATGGTCGTTTGCTATTGTGGAAAATATTACAGTAGAAAATGACTGTTATGTGTACACTGAATATATAAAAGCTGATAGTAAGGAAATGTTGAAAATAGTTGGGTTAGTTGAAGAATACGCCGAATTTAAAAAGCAACTTGAAAACGATAAGGGTTATCAGGAATACCGGCAACTGTTGGAAGCGTTTACGAACGCGGTTGCTTGATAAAAGGATGGTATTATGAACAAAGTAACATACCTGAATTTAAGTATCGGGAAATATGACTGTTGCGGCAACCTCTTTTTTGAGGTTGCTGGGGAAACGAAAGGATTTGATGAAACGGCACAAATAGAATTTCTGGAAACATTGCAGGATAGCTTGCTAAACCTGTCAATAGCCGAAAATCAAGCGTTTAATACCATTATTGAAATGCTGTATATGCGCCAAATTAAAAAGCCAGCAGCCTCGTAAGGAATTAGGGGTACCTGAAATAAGGGATTAACAGCGTGAAGCCGAACCGGGCGGTTAAACCCGGTAGAGTTACCATTGAAACCGAGCCGGGTTTTAATGCCCGGCTTCGATCATAAATGGTACAGTGGCGCTGGTTTCCAAGGGAGGAAAGGACATGAATAGATTTGACTGGTTAAAGGAGCGGCGTACAGGTATTGGCGGGAGCGACGTTCCGGGCGTACTTGGTATCAGCCCTTATTCAACGCCTTACACCGTATGGGCTGACAAGATTGGTTTATTACCAGAGAAAGAATATACCGAAGCAATGCGCCAAGGAACTGATTTAGAAGCGTATGTTACAAGGCGTTTCTGTGAGGAAACCGGTTTAAAAGCCCATGGGAAAAATCAAATTATCAGGAATCCAAATTACCCTTATGCACTGGCGAACATTGATCGCCGCATTGTAGGGGAACGGGCAGGGTTAGAGGTTAAGACTTGTTCACCGTTCCGGCTTCCAGACTTCGAAGGGGATGACTACCCACCGGAATATCTCGCCCAATGCCTGCATTACCTTGGCGTTACAGATTGGGATCGCTGGTATCTCGCGGTATTGATACTGGGCACAGAGTTTAGGGTATACAAGATTGAGCGAACAGACTACATAAGCGAAATAGAGGACATCCAAAAACAGGTTAACGATTTCTGGACAACTTATGTTATACCAAAGGTTTCGCCGCCAGTAGACGGGACAGCGGCAACGGGCGCCGCGATTGCAAATATTTATAATACCGCGGTTGACAGAAGTGTGGAGCTGCCTGAACTTGAACAAGCATTTGTTGAAATAGCTGTTTTGAGCGAACAACAAAAGGAGCTTGAACAGGAAAAGGAAAGGCATAAACAAAGCATTAAGTTAGCAATGGGTGAAAATACACGCGCCGAATGTTCTTGTTATGTGGCAAGCTGGAAACCGCGCAAGGACGGCGTTAGAGTATTTCAAATAAAAGAAAAAAGGGGAGCTTAGGATGGCAGTAAAACAGAGCGTACAAAATGAGGTTGTTGTAGTACAGGAAAGCAAATTGGCGTTGTTCGGCCGCAAGCGGGCCGAACTCGCGGAGGTTGGGATCGATCTGGATTCAATCGTGGAAACTTACGAATATTTCCGCGAAATGCAGAAGGAAGATCCCGAACTCAAGATCCCGACATACCGCGCAAAGATTCCACCTGGCGGCGGTAAAATATTCGAGATATTGACCGGGGATGATGAATTTGATTTTACTGTAAAAAGTATACGGGGCGTTGTCGCGAACTTCCATAACTGTAATGCGCTATTCACAAATCCAGAATCGACAAAGGAACCGCCGGTCTGCTCGTCGCCGGATGGGATTAAAGGGTTTTTACTGTTTATCATAATAACTTAAAATAAGCATATATGATACAAATTAATACAAGTCATCATTGCATTTTAAGACATGACATGATAGAATAACATAAGAAAGGGGCGCGTGTATTGGGTTGAGGGAAAAATCCTTCCCTGTGTAAAACACAAAGGTAAATGATCCATAATTCTGACTCTTGTAGTATCGTCCTGTAGGAGAGACCGGCGACTGTATACAAGCAGCAAAGTCCGGGAGCGGATTTCACCGCACATGTTGCGTAAGATGACGCTGGTAGGACTCCATGGGGCAACAAAAAAACGGCTATCTGTACGGTGTATGAAGCATGTTTGAATGTGGAGCGCCGGCAGTGGAAATCTTAGTATATTCTATCTAGGTCGCATATCCGTAAGTGTGGGGATGTTTAGTAGGAAGTCGGCTAACCTACTTTACTACATTCTGAATTACGGTAGCAGTAATAATGGCACAAAACGAGGTAAAGCGTGTAAGAATATGCGCCGTTTGTATATCCTAGTGGAAGGCTCAGATATGCCAATTGTTATGACATTGCCGCCGACATCTATAGCCAGTTGGGAAAAATATAAGTCCGCGGTTCTTGCTGTCCAGCGGATAACGCCAAAGGAGGTTGTAACTGAATTTACACTTGGCGTTGAAGTTAATGCCGCCGGGACCAAGTATTCGGCTGTAATGTTCAAGGCGATAGGCGTAATAGGAACGGAAACAAAAGACACGGTTAAGCTTCTAAGTACCGGCGCTGATTACGATAAAGCAGTAATAGCGGATGATTACAATACACAGAAGCCAGCTGCGGAAGTAGAAGTTTCAGCATAGGCGTAACAGGCAAAATACCGCTATGCAATTAACGCATGGCGGTATTAACATTTTAACTATACCCTTTCCTTGATGCCTGCGTCCCTTAACGTTGCGTTTGCTGTAGCCTTATCTTTTCCACCTACATCAACGGAAACATTACGGTTGGTTATCGGGCTATACCATATCTGATGATCGCCTTTTCCCACGCGCACAAATGTACATTTATATTTTTGCATCAACCTTAATACTCGCTTACCTAACCTTTCCGGCATATCCTTATGACCTCTCTGCCAAAGTGTCCCGTATGGTGTTGCTTCGTTCCGATACATAATTAAACGTAATCGGACCGACATACCCGTCGTTAAGCTCTAACAAATCCGGCGCCACCATTTGCACTTTTTCAATGAGTGCGTCATATGAACCAGAACTTAACGACATTCCTTGTACATCATCTGTAACAGCGTACCAATATCCGATTTCATCATCCCAGAGAATTTTAACATTGCACACTTTTCCCATTTTTCGTACAACTCCTTGTATTCTTATACTTATTATTAAATTTTTAACATAAATCGTAAACCTTTTCAAATTACTATATCATAACCAACACAAAACCGAACAGAAAATTTCCCTGCCCACAAGAGTTCCTCTTGACACCATGCCCAACGGCACCATTAAACGTGCCGTCAAAGGGCTGCAAACGTTCATTCCGGTACATATTCTAAGATGTCGCCAGGCTGACATTTAAGGAGCTTGCAAAAAATATTGAGGTTTACCCATGAAATCCTTTCGCCATCTCTAACGCTCTGTAATGTCGCCTCACCTAGAATCTTCTCTTTCCGTAGCCGATACGTTGAATAACCGGCTGCTTTTAAGCTTGCGATCACGTCAATTTTGTATTTAAGCAAGCTCAGCCCCCTTTGGAATTTAAATTTAAGTCAATGCAGTAAATTATATCACACAATATACACCGCTTACAAGTGTGTAAAAATTTACCGCAATTATATCCAGTTTCTGTGCAAGGCTGTATTCTCAGCGCAGGGGAAAGAGAAAAAAGGAAATGATATTAGAGGTTATCGAAAAGGACGATTAGGATGTTCAAAACCATCAAATTAGAAACAAGCCCAAATATAGGCAAGATGGAAAAGGCATATGAGTTAGTCAAGCCTTTTCAGAATACCTTATCTGAAATGATAGTTTTCATGGACAAACGCCTTAAAATGCGTGGTGAATTGCCGAAGGCGCATAAATGCCCGTTTAAAGCCGAAGATGTATCCGAACCTATATCCGCAAGGCAAGTTCAAACTTTATGGTCCCAAGCTGCCGAATCCTTTAATTCCTGGCTTGGGTGGCTGGAACGGCAAAGCAGGGACTATATCGTAGATTCCACTCTTGACGATGGTACAAAAGTAAAACTTCTACATATCAATAAAAAAAATGATTGGTTCAAAAAAGATACAAGTTACGAATACAAGCTGATTCGCAGCATTGTCAAGCAGGCAGAAAAAAGAAGGGGCCGCCCTAACTTGCTTAAATGCCGCACATTTAAGCTTGACGCAAAAGTGGCGGATTTGCAGCCAAGCTCAAATTCATATGATTTTTGGCTAAAATTATCGGCCATGTAAAAAGGCAGCCCCATCTATCTCCCTGTAACCGCATCGAGTTATTTTTATGAAGAAGCAGCAAAAGGGGCACTTAAAATATTTGTTCAAATAGAGTTTAAGGATGGGATAATCCGCGTTAACCCAATTATAGAAATTGAAGATGCCCCTAATAGGGAAGAAGGCAAAGAAATTGGCTTGGATTGGGGCGTCAGCAAGCTTGCCAAAGAAGATATAGCTAACATGGTTGTTGAAAGGCTATATTTTCGCCACCGGAATTTTTCAAAAAGGATGAACCGCATCCTGTCAAAAGCAGGCCGTGCCGAAGTTGAAAAAAAGCTAGAACGCTTGAGGGAAGAGTATGGCATCACGATAATAAAAATCAATGCCGCATACACATCCCAAGAGTGCTCCAGCTGTGGGCATGTTGAGAAATCAAACCGTAAATCGCAAAGCTGGTTTATTTGCATGTGCTGTGGGTTTAGCTCCAATGCAGATATAAATGCGGCAAAAAACATATTGTCGAGACGTTCTCGACAATTTTTAGCCAATGAATCAGCAGCAAAACAACGTAAGACCCTCTTAGATGTATTGCAAGAGGAGCATCTGAAACGGTGTCCCTCGAGTAAGCATCCAGCGAAACAGGAAGTTGTAGGCTCCTGTTGTATGGCTTAAAGTTATACGGGTATCAGATAAAATTATAGATTATGTATAAATTTATAATTTATTTGTAACTATACCGATCTCGCTTTCCTCCGGCGAGTAACGATATACCGATCTCGCTTAGCTACAGCCAAGACACTGCTTTTCCGTTGTGTGAAAGGTTTTGTTTTTCTCTGACCAGCCAAATTTCAAAATGCGCCGCGCGCGGGCTGATATTCTTCCTCTTCACCCATTTCATCCATAAATTTCTTTAGATTCTCAAGCTCCAAACGTTCCAGTTCGGCAAAATCTATATCGCGCTGATTGAAGTTTACAAAGCGGCTCTTTTGTGGTTCACGCTTCACTTCGACCGGAGTATCTACCCGGCCGGCCATGTATTCACCGACCATATATATCATATAACCGGCAAGGTTTTTTATATTCCCCTGTTGCTTTGCCAAGGTATAAATATAACGGATAGGTACTATATTTCCATGTGTGATTTCCAGCAATTGTGCTTTAACATTTTCGGATAATTCCGTAATAAAAGATAGTGCCGTTACATCCGTCATTGCCTGTTTCGCTTCCTGCTCCACTTCTTGTTTCATCTCTGCAATGCTTGTCCCAAGAAACTCGTCAAGGTTTAGCTGGCATTTATAATCTTGATTTTTTGTTATTACAAAACGCAAGGATTGAATTTTTCCACCCAGGCCGCCTCTTGAATATGGTTCGTATGTAAAGGAGATGTCGGTCTTTAACTTAAGGGCTTTCTGGCAAGAGTTTAGCACTCTTACTTTGAAATTGTTAAAATGCGGGTACTCGCTGTCGTCGAGGCCTAACAGTTCCTTCAATTCCTTGACGGCTATAATGCGTTCACCGCGCCATTCATTTTGTTTTAACAATTCATACATACGCAAGTGATTGACAGATTCCAAATTAAGAACATTCCATAGTTCATAGTTAAAATAATCTCTTTTGTAATCAAACATAAGCTGTAACGCATCGTCATGTGCGTCAATTTCAAAATACCATTCACCATTATCACTTTTATCCACTCGGCATCTTTTAAAGAGTTGAAATGCGGAATACCCTTGATTATTTTCGTTTGGCACATTGACCACTTTTGTCAAAAGGCTGTTTGTAATCTCTTTCAAATAAGCTATTTTTTGCGGATAAACGCCCATCACATTATAAAACTGTTTGATTCCTAGCCTTACGGTACGTGTAGATAAATCCCTGGGGTTTATCCTGCCTAAATAGATACTGAACAAGCGCAACTCTTGCAACGTAAATTCTCGCGCTATCATTTCATTAAGGATGTTACGTTTTTCAACTACATACTTTTTTTTAGCCATTCGTTCCTCCATGCCAAATTTTGTTATTACAACAATACCAAATCCACATACATATGTCAACTCGTGTAGGTAAGTTTTTGTATCCGTGTATGGAAGTTCTGTATCCGTGTATGGAAGTTTCTGTATCCATGTATGGAAGTTCTGTATCCATGTATGGAAGTTCTGTATCCATGTATGGAAGTTCGCCCCGAAAACCACGATTTTAAGCCATTTTTTCTCCTAAACAAGATAAACAAGTATAAACAAGATATATAAAACAACAACAAGGAGTCTATTTGTCGTCGTCGTTCGTGCGCCATAAAAATATATGGTCGTTTATCTTCCCTTAGCTTTAAGATAGTTACAAATAAAATATAAATTTATACAAAATCAAAAAGAACGGCTAGACCCCGCGCTTTATAAGCATGGTTTCTAACCGCTCCATTTAACGTACATTGTTCCATGCATTCTATTCAGAACCTCTCCGCTTCCCTACTCCGAATCAGGCTCCTTACCATACAGCATAGCGGCGATAGAAGCGACCTGACTTTGTATATGCGGTAAAACAAAATGTGTATGAGGAAGGTACCATCTCTGCATCCCACTCACAGCACATTTAAGAGAGATTATTTTGTTTCTTTGTAAATCATCAAGAACGTCTTGACAGTAGGAGTATAGTACAAATGTGAAAAAAAGTCAATTGTATTGTGTTTTGATATACCGGAGATATTTATATGCTTTATATCAAATTTATATATTATCGACTAATGATTGTTATACATTGAAACCAGCCAGCCGGGCGAACAGCGTATTTAGATACTTGACGTTAACCTGCTCATTCCCTTTGAGTATGTTCACCCAATAATCAGGGGAATCAATTCTGACTTTGCCTGTAAGTATGTCAACAATATGTTCAGGCGAGGGCCCTGCGGGAAGCGGCACAGGTTCAGCCGCGTTCTTTTTTATACCCAATGTTTCCAGTATAACCTGTGCTTGCGCCAAGGCAATACGTTTTAAATTATCGTTTAGCAGTAAAAATGCTTCGTCAAACTCGTTGTCGTGAAAGCCGTTCTCTATCAAAAATACTTGGGGGCATCCTGCCGCTACTGCTGCGCGGATAACGCCATAATAATCTTTTCCACCGTTACCTTCGCGTGTTTTTGCTCCACGGTCAGGGTTTTTCATTACCGAAGATACCGCTGCGGTCAACTTAGCGGCGACGGCCTTGTCGTTTGGGTATGCGATAGAGTGGAAACATTCAACGCCGCGAACGGCGCCATTGAACGCGTTTGAGTGTTGAGAAATGAATAGATCGAACCTACCAGCCATACCGCCGCGTGTTTCTAGTGCCGCATCCCTGTCCTCGGTTCGAGTAAGCGCCGCTCCAACGCCGGAAGCCACCAAGATATCTTTGAGATAGTTTGATAATTTCCACATTCCTTCGTATTCTTTATAACCATTTCTTCCACCGTTGACGTTCCCCGGCGCATGGCCGGGGTCAATCAATACGTTCATTTATCCACATCACCCTCGCTCTCCGCGTTGTGTAATTGAATCAAAACATTTTTAAGTTTGGGCGGTACAGGCAGACCGAGCCGCGTCGCGTTCTCCAGTAATGAAATGCCTTCGTTGCTGATGAAAAAGAAAATTATAGCTGTCCTGATTACACCGCCGACGCCGATCAAGTACATATCAATGGTGTGCCCGATACCGACAAGGGCGAAAATTAATACTTTCTTAAAGATACCCTTTGTACCTATTTCGCTGGATACATTCTTATTGGCTACAGCGCACATTACTCCGGTTAAGTAGTCTATGACCGAAAATACGATTAAAGCATACAAAAAACCATCACAGCCGCCCATGAACCAACCGAGCCAACCACCGGCAACCGCCATCAATGCTTCTAAACCGCGCCATAATGTTTTTATGTTTGTTATTTGATACACCCCCTTCCGGCAGTCAGTAAATCTAGCGCAATCGCTATATTTATCACCCCACTTAAATTAATGCTGTTCTGTACATATAAAAAATTAAACGCCCCGTAAAGGCGGCGCGTTTAATTTAGTCAAGGTTGAACGGAGTAACAGTCGTGCTAACACATTTGAGGGAATGCTTGCTTACAAGGTTGCCATTCGCGGGATCAAAGCAGTTGGCCGCAAGTACCTTGTCCATAGCCGCTATAGCTTTAGTCGCGGGAAGGTTTGCAACTGCCCTGTTTATACGAACGCTTACGCGCTTGTCTAAATCAGTTACAAATGTCATTAAGTAATAGGAATCCATGATTCACCGCCTTTCTGAAATATGGGCCTTTCCAAATTCAAGTGTAATTGTTATAATACATACTGGCGCCGGGCACATTGTCATCTGGGATCACACCCGGATGTGGATAGAAACAAACGTCTACGGGCATGTAATGCGATAGTTATTTACCTTGCTGGTAGCCTTAACAGGTTCAACCTGCAAGCTGTTAAGCGCGGCGCCCAACTCATACAGTGCCTCATCGGTTGCACCAGGCTTCAGGTAAGAATAAGTTAACGAGCCTTTGTTGTAGCGTAGAATCAAGCTTACACTGATTAGGCTTTTCAATGCTTTACCCCCTCTCCTTTCGTTTTTTAGGGTCTTTCCAAATACGGATGGGAAACTTATAAAGTGTACACAAGTTCCTCCGTCATGATCAGCTCAGCCTTGTCAATCGTTTCGGGCTGGCCGGCGGTTGTAATAACGATATTCGTTGCCAGGATACGCTCCATTGCGGTGCGCACTTCTGCGCCTGTAACAGTTTTATCAGCTCCAGGAATGGTAATGTTTACGGCCTTACCGTCGTTTGTCTTAAAAGCAAGTCTGATAGAAGCTTCGATAGTTTTCACCTCCTGTTATAGTAAGTAAGTTATTTACCGGCTGAAATTATATTTCGGTCAAAACAAATTCAACTCTGTTTATCAGGTCTATCGGCATTTCCTCTTGCAGGTCTGCAACCGCTTCTGCCAATAATAGCAAGCTGGCCGCATCCGCTTCGGGATTAAGCCTGCTTACTGCATAAGTCCAAGTGTCATCACCTACGCCTGGATACTTGAGCCTAAGATTGCCGCTCTTGCCTTCTGCTGTAATTGCCATATTTTCACCTCCTTTAAATTGTTTCTGTTTAGATTATAACATCGTATTTTGTGACATTCACTGACATGCAATGACATTCACTGGCAGGTTTGGTTTATTGGCAACGCCTCTTTTTGGGCAAATAAAAAAGCGCCCTAAAAAGCGGGCGTGTTTTTTTTTTGAATAATAATTTTCAAAAATAGTTTCATTTGCTTGCATTTGCAACTATTTATGTGTAAAATCGTTTCTGGAGGTATTTCACATGACTAGGACGAAAAGTGCAAGTATAAACGTGCGGTTATA